>ERZ779851.1493-NODE-1493-length-20450-cov-6.067860_pt1 | contig 20450 bp, 19 predicted proteins | sample MGYA00511094_ERZ779851 | MGnify/ENA primary metagenome ERZ779851 (study PRJEB29588, sample SAMEA2155512) | human gut metagenome | biome: human gut; feature: human-associated habitat; material: faeces | place: Denmark | collected 2008/2010 ...
GATCTGATTTCCCGTCCGGTCAAGCTTTCGGTAGGCAGAGATTTAATAACATATTTAAAAGAGCGTCCGGAACTTGGATTCCGCATAAATTGATTATATTTGTAGCGCAATAAAAACGAGAAGATATATATTAATAATAAACTTAATACTTATAAGAAATGGCTTTAGAAATTACAGACAGCAACTATAAGGAAGTTCTTGCAGAAGGCAAGCCGGTTGTTGTTGATTTTTGGGCTCCTTGGTGTGGCCCTTGCAAAATGGTAGCTCCTATTATTGAAGAATTGGCGGCAGAGTTTGAAGGACAGGTAATCATCGGCAAGTGTGATGTGGATGAAAATGGCGATATGGCTGCCGAATACGGCATCCGCAATATCCCTACCGTCCTGTTTTTCAAGAATGGTGAGGTTGTGGACAAGCAGGTCGGTGCAGTCGGCAAACCTGTATTCGTAGAAAAAGTAAAGAAGCTTTTATAGTCGATCATACTTAAGACTTAAAATATATGGGACTGGAAGACGATTTTTTATTAGCAGATGCCGATGACGAAAAGACCATCGAGTTTATCAAAAACTATCTGCCTCAAGAACTGAAAGAGAAGTTCTCGGATGGGCCAAACCTTTCAGATTCGGCAAATTCAGTTCAAGCCATACATACTTCTCATGGCTCTGCCCTAAGAAGACATACGATATGGACACCAACACGAATGGCGGCCCTCGCGCATTCGTAATGTCAGACGTTTACAAGAAAGTGCTTCCTATGGACATTTTCCCTGTATTCCTGGTCAAGGCCTGCCTCGCCGGCGACATTGACAAGATGGAGAAATTCGGAATCTATGAGGTGCTTCCTGAGGATCTCGCGCTCTGCGAATACGTGGATCCTTCAAAGAATGACATTCAGGCCATCATTGAAAAAGGCATTGACCTTATGATTAAAGAAATGGCATAATCAGACGGAAGTTATGGAAGAATCAAAAAATACAACTCAGAAGCCGGGCCTTTTCGAAAGGGGCGGCAAATTTGGATTCCTTCACTCCAGCATTGACGCGTTCGATACTTTTCTCCGTGTTCCGGGAACGGTAACAAGCAAAGGTTCGCACGTCAGAGATGCCGTTGACCTGAAGAGAATCATGATCATCGTAGTAGTCGCATTGATTCCGGCAGCTCTTTTCGGCATGTGGAACGTCGGCTACCAGCACGGACTTGCGACAGGACAGAGCTTCGGACTGTTCCAGAATTTCTGGTACGGCTTCCTCAAAGTGCTCCCTCTTTATCTTGTAGCGTACATCGTAGGACTCGGTATCGAGTTCGCATCTGCGCAGATCAGAAATGAGGAAGTCAATGAGGGATACCTCGTTTCAGGTATGCTCATTCCTCTTATTGTCCCTGTGGACGTGCCGCTTTGGACACTCGCCATCGCAGTTGCGTTCGCAGTATTGTTCGGCAAGGAAGTGTTCGGCGGAACCGGTATGAACTTCTTGAATCCGGCATTGCTCTGCCGTGCATTCCTGTTCTTCGCTTATCCGAGCAAGATGTCAGGCTCAAGCGTATGGGTATCATTGAAAGGCGGCGAAAGCCTCATTGACGGTGCGACAGGAGCCACTCCTCTCTCATTCGCTTCTGAAGGTCTCGACGCAATGAACAACGCCGGAGTACAGTACGGCATGTCAGCTTGGGATATGTTCGCAGGTCTTGTTCCGGGTTCTGTAGGTGAGACCTCAGTAATCGCCATCCTCATCGGTGCAGTCATTCTGCTCTGGACAGGTGTCGCAAGCTGGAAGATTATGGTTTCATCAGTTGCCGGCGCTCTCTTCGTGGGCTGGCTCGGAAACTTCTTCGGAGCTACTGACGTTCCTGCTTACTATCAGCTTCTCATGGGCGGATTCGCATTCGGTACAGTATTCATGGCAACAGACCCTGTAACGTCTGCACAGACTGAGTGCGGCAAGTGGATCTACGGATTCCTTATCGGTGCTCTCTGCGTTATCGTCAGACTGTTCAACCCTGGATATGCAGAAGGCATGATGCTCGCAATCCTGCTGATGAACACATTTGCACCGCTCATTGACCACTACGTCACAGACGCTGCGATCTCAAGAAGAGCCAAGAAAGTTAAAATCGCATAATATATCAAGGTATGAATACTAACGGAAATATATATACAGTCATCTATACGACAGTTGTCGTAGTGGTTGTAGCTGCGGTTCTTGCGTTCGTCTCTGAGACTCTCAAACCGAAGCAGGATGCCAATGTGAAGGCTGACGCCATCAGCCAGATGCTTACAGCCAGCAAGTTCTATGAAAAGAGCGAGCTCGACGCAATGAGCAACGAGCAGAAGATCAATGCATACAAGGCTGTCGCAAAGTCTTCTGTCATCGTCAATACCGAAGGTCAGGAGTGCGGCACGCTGGATCTCTCCAAGCAGGAGATCTACACGACCAGCCAGCTCAAGGCCCAGGACAAACGTATCAAGGACCTTCTCAAGAATGGTACAGCTGATTTGAAACTGCCTGTTTTCGTTTTCGAAAAAGACGGACAGACTGTCACAGTAATTCCTTGCTACGGAGCAGGTCTCTGGGGACCTATCTGGGGCTACCTTGCTCTCAATGAAGATTTCCAGACCATTCGTGGAGCATATTTCGATCACGCGAGCGAGACTCCTGGTCTTGGTGCCAAGATCAAGGACGATCCTTCTTTCAGAGCAGAATTCGAAGGCAAAAAGATTGACTTCGAAGATGAGGAGGCATTCCGCGTAGTCAAAGGCGGCGCTCCTGCAGGCAAGGAGAATGCGGTAGACGCCATTTCCGGCGCTTCCATCACCAGCCATGCACTGGGAGTTTCCATCGACAATTGGCTTCAGGCTTACAAGCCATTCCTCAAAGCGGCTGCCGCCAAGGCAGTTCAGCCATCAGAGGTGGAGAATGCAGCTGATTCCCTCTGTGTTTCAGCAGATTCACTTGCAATCGCCAAATAATGAGGAGGAAATAAAATGAACGCAAAACTTAAAGAAACAATATTGAATCCGATTCTCAAGGGCAATCCTATCACTGTCCTCGTGCTCGGTATCTGTTCCTCATTGGCTGTGACCGTGCAGATGAAGGGAGCCTTCGTTATGGGTCTTTCCGTAATCGTCGTTACAGCACTTTCGAACTTCATCGTGTCTCTGATGAGGAATTCAATTCCTAACAGAGTCCGTATCATCGTACAGCTCGTAGTTGTGTCGCTGATGGTAATCCTCGTGGACCAGTTCCTCAAGGCATACGCATACAGCATTGAGACTCAACTTTCAGTGTATGTAGGACTTATCATCACCAACTGTATCGTCATGGGCCGTATTGAGGCTTTCGGTCTCGGCAACAAACCGATTCCTTCACTTCTCGACGGTCTTGCAAACGGAGCCGGATATGCCATGATCCTTCTTATCGTGGCTTTCTTCCGCGAACTGTTCGGTTCAGGAACCCTCTTCGGATTCCAGGTAATCCCGCAGTGCTTCTACGACGCAGGTTATATGAACAACGGACTTGTGATTCTTCCTCCTGTAGCACTCATCCTGCTCGGATGTATCGTATGGGTACAGAGAAGCATCCAGAAAGATCTTCAGGAGAAATAACAACTAACACGCAAGTAATATGGAATATATAAGCTTATTCGTAAAGTCAATTTTCGTTGACAATATGATTTTTGCATACTTCCTCGGTATGTGCTCATACCTGGCAGTATCTAAAAATGTGAAGACAGCTTCCGGACTTGGTGCGGCTGTTATCTTTGTGCTCCTGGTCACATTGCCTATCAACTACCTCCTGAACACTTACGTGCTCAGCCCTGGTGCATTGAGCTGGCTCAGTCCAAGCCTCGCAGGCGTTGACCTCAGCTTCTTGAGTTTCATCACATTCATCGCGGTCATCGCCGCTATCGTACAGCTCGTAGAGATGGTTGTCGAGAAATTCGCACCTACACTCTACTCAGAGCTCGGTATCTTCCTGCCTCTTATCGCAGTGAACTGTGCCATCCTCGGAGGTGCGCTCTTCATGCAGCAGAAAGATTTCGTCAATGTCGGTGAAGCTACCGTATACGCTCTCGGTTCAGGTATCGGCTGGTTCCTCGCTATCGTGACACTCGCTGCCATCAGAGAGAAGATGTCATACTCGAATGTACCTGCACCTCTCAAGGGTATCGGTATCACATTCATCACCGTAGGTCTCATGGCCATGGCGTTTATGACATTCATGGGTATTTCACTTTAATAGGAGACTTGAAAGATGAATGAAATTACTCTTACAATTATAGCCTCTGCAGCAACCATTACCTTGGTTACGCTGATTTTGGTAGTTCTGCTGCTGTGGGTTAAGACAAAACTGACCCCAAGCGGTACAGTTAAGATTGACATCAACGGAGGAAACAAGGTCCTCGAAGTAGCTCCAGGCAATTCACTCATGGGTGCTCTTGCAGAGGAGAAGATTTTCCTGCCTTCTGCCTGCGGCGGTAAAGCGAACTGCGGACAGTGCAAGGTCAGAGTTCTTGAGGGAGGCGGCAATATCCTGCCTACCGAAACCGGTTTCTTCAATAGGAAGCAGATTAAGGACAACTGGAGACTCGGTTGTCAGGTCAAAGTCAAGGAAGACCTCAAGATCGAGGTTCCTGAGTCAGTACTCAGCGTGAAGAAGGTAGAGTGCGAGGTTATCTCGAACCACAACGTGGCTACCTTCATCAAGGAATTCACAGTCAAACTTCCTGAAGGTGTGCATCTTGATTTCAAATCAGGTGAGTACATCCAGATTGATATTCCTCAGGGAACATTCAATTTCAGCGATATTGACGTAGATCCTGAGTACAAGGCCGACTGGGAGCACTTCAAGTTCTTCGACCTCAAGTGCGTAAACCCGGAGCCGACAATGAGGGCATACTCTATGGCCTCTTATCCTGCTGAGGGCGATATCATCAAACTTAATGTACGTATCGCTACTCCTCCTTTCGACAGGTCAGCTCCTAAGGGAAGCAACAAGCTTCTGCCTGTAAACCCTGGTATCGGTTCTTCATATATCTACACCCGTCACCCTGGTGACAAGGTTATGATTTCCGGTCCGTTCGGTGAATTCCTTCTTCCTAAGGATGATCCGGATTCACAGGAATACATCTTCGTCGGCGGTGGTGCTGGTATGGCTCCTCTCAGAAGCCACATCATGCACTTGTTCAAGACTCTCAAGACCAAGAAGCAGGTCAACTTCTTCTATGGTGCACGTAGCTTGAAAGAGGCATTCTATCTCGAAGACTACGCTGAAATCGAGAAAGAGTTCCCTAACTTCCACTTCCATCTTGCTCTCGACCGTCCGGATCCGGTAGCAGATGCAGCAGGAGTCAAGTACGTAGCCGGTTTCGTCCACAATGTAATGTACGAGACATACCTGAAGGAGCATGACACACCTGAAGATATCAAATATTTCATGTGCGGTCCTCCTATGATGGTGAAATCAGTCAACACATTGCTTGACAGCCTTGGAGTTCCACCTGAGAATGTCCTTTATGACAATTTTGGAGGTTAATCCTCTTCTTATAACTAGAAAAAGCCGTTTGGAAGCAGTTCCAGACGGCTTTTTTGTATGTGGATAGTGGTGTTAAATATCGATTTTTTATCAATTGCAATTTTGTCACAGGACATAAAAATCATAAAAATGTGACATGCGTAAGTCCACATTTCCATTAAAATATGAAAACGTCGGAATACCTTTGCCTTCGAAAAAACTCGATACAATGAAAAAGAAAAGTCACATATTGAAAGGCCGGCGACACAAAACAAGACCTTGCTTAACCCTTAACAATCATCCCTTGGCCATTCTGGCCGTTTGGTTTATCTTGCTATCTTCCCTGCCGGCCTTTTATTCTTGCAATCGACACGGAGACGCGTTTGAAGATACAGATCTGAAGGAGTGTACTGTCTGCCTCAAATCTGCTGACGTAGACAAGATTTCCGGGCTGGACGTATTCTTCTTCAACGATGACCGGCTCAGAAAACTCGACTCCTGGCAGCACCTGGATTCAGCAGGAAGCGGAACAGTGGAATGCGCCTCAAGACAAGGAAAGAAAATCGTCGTGGCGATTGCCAATGCCCGTCTTACAGATGAAGAATGCAGAAAGATACGTTCATACGAAGATCTCGGAGGTCTGCATGCAGAACTACAGTCGGACAATCCTGATTCACCCATAATGAGCGGAGAAGGGAAGGTCTCTGCCGGGAACGGGAGATATTCAGAAATCGTGATGGAACCGCTGCTGTGTGAAATTGTATTGAACAGCATAAGTTGCGACTTCCACCTGCGGCCTTATGCCGGAAAAATGCTGGAAAACGTAAGAGTATATCTGACCAATGTCAGCGGCAGGATGCCATACATCGGGCACGCGCCAGCTGCTCCTGAAAGCATATTGAATCATGGTCATCTTTCGGATGAGGACATCCGCAAATTCGAGGGCAAATGCTTAATTTACAATAAAATGACAGATATCGGCGAATCAGTAGTCTACCCGGAAATAAAGCTATATTGTTACGAAAATCTTGTCCGCGAAGAGGGGCTGGCAACGCCTTTCACACGCCTGGTGATCGAGGGTGAACTCGATGGAAAGAAAACATATTATCCTCTGAATATCAATCGCGGAATATGGAGCGACGGGGAGAGCAACGGACTTGCGCGTAACCACTCGTACACCTATGACATCACATTGACAAGGCGCGGTGTCAATGACCCTGACAACGCAATAGAAATGCAGGAGGTCCAATGCAACTTCCAGGTCAAGCCTTGGAAAGACAAGGAACGAAGGACAATAACTTTCTGATAATCGAGATACTATGAAGAAGCATATTACATACATGATTCTATGTATGCTGTCGGCAGCATGCAGCAGAACGGCAACGACACCTGAATACGGCATGGTTTCCATAGCATTCACTCCGGGAATCCTGCATACCAAGACCTACGACCCTGAAGAGGACAAGATCAGTGATCTGAACGTATTCATATTCGATGAAAACGGAATTCTGGAAGAGTCCCGATATCTGCAACGTTCAGGCCTTCAGAGCGACGGAAATACGGTATTCTGCAACATGCGATGTATCCGCAACACGGAATTACAGGTTTTCGCATGTGCCAACGTGGGCTTCAGGATCAATGATATAAACGATATTGATGACCTGAACAAGTTCCGATACTATATGTCGTATCCGGACGAATACAGCAGGGGCATACCGATGAGCGGCAGCAGCGGAAAAGTAAAAGTCAACAATGAGAAGAACAGCATTGTCGTGAAAATGGAAAGGCTGATGTCGCGGATATCAGTTTCCGTGGACCGCAGGGCATTGAAAAAGAATGTCAGATTCAATGTCAGAAGCATACGCATCGGAGGATGCCCGAAATCGGCGAACATGTTTGCCAGAAGCAAAGCAGAAGGTAAGGGAGACACATTCGGGCAGGGATTCATGAAACGGTATGCAGAGACGGACGACCTCAACATTGACGAGACCGCAGGTGCAAGCCGGGAAGTGGACGTCTATATGCTGGAAAACATGCAGGGAAACCTTCTTCCCGGTGCCAAGACGGAAGCCGACAAGGTATTGGACCTTTCCGATGCATTGTCCGAAGTCTGCTCCTATATCGAAATGAAGATTGAGTACAAGTCGGATTCGCTATACAGCAGACCGGAAGAATATCTGACATACAGATTCTATCTCGGGGACAGTCCGTCAAATTTCGATGTGGAGAGGAATTGTCATTACCACCTGACTGTCAAGCCGATAGGAGCCGGGGTCCCGGAAAGTTCATGGAGAGTGGACAAAAGCGGACTGGCGTCATACGGAACGACCAGCATAAAGCTTCATCCGGGAAATTACATTGAAGGAAAAGTCGGGGACAAAGTTCATTTGTGGGCAGAAACCGACCCTGCCGGGGCCAGGTTGACATTCGGCAATGAGGAATTGGAATATGACAAGAGCCGCGGACTATATGACTATACGATGGACAGGGACGGACATGGCGTCACGCTTCACCTGAAGAACAAAGGAAGCGGCATAGTTTACATCGAAGCCGGGGCCCCGGTAAGTGATGCCGCAATGGCAGTAATCGTTATCAATTGAAATGAGCGGTATGAGAAAGATATTGACATGGATGGCAGTATGCTGTTTCATATTGTCATGCAGCGCTCTGCCACAGGCGCTGCCGGAGGATTCATGCGCCGTCATTTCCGGAAAGACGAAAGCCGCGGATTCCGGTGATGAAGCTGTTGATGACTTCGTGTTCGGTCTTTCCGTGCACTTGGGAAATCAGGAGCCATATTCGGCTGATTACATGTGGAATACCAGAGTATCGGCGAGAGACGGAATATGGAGAACAGATGACGTTATCTATTGGATGTCAGGGGTACCGCTCAGATTCTATGCATATATGCCATACATGAATCCGACTGTTTCGAATGAATTCATGACAATATCCTCCGCCGGAGAAGTTCCTGAACTCCAATACAATGCTTCTGTCAATGCCGGACAACATATTGATATCCAGGTGGCTGAAGACATCCGGGAGAACGGCGTCGCAGAATTGAATTTCAGACATATTCTGGCATGTATAAAGGTAGTAAAAGGAAGCGAATTTTCGGATAACGCAGACATTGAAGAAGTCCGTGCTTCCGGGATTATAGGGAACGGAAGCTATGATATGGTTTCCGGGACATGGAGACTGGGAATCGGGCCAGGCACATTCCGGAGTTCAGGGATTGCCGAACCGTTCATGTTCCCGCCACAAGAGATTCCGGACAAGTCCGCTGCCGAGTTGGAAATCATTGTAAATGACCAAGGAAGACGGATAAAAGGGAACATTCCACTTTCCGGTACGCGGCTGGAAGAAGGGCTTCTCTATACGTACAAGATATCATATATAGCCGGCAGGATTACTGCCGCGGCCACGGAGCCCGTGATTCCGAGAAAGACATACTACTTGGACGAAAGGGCAGAAGACAACACGACTGAAAATGATAACATACCATGAAAAGACTTACAGTTTTCACATTGATTGCAGTTTCAATGCTTCCGGCATGTACCAATGAAGCATTGCAGGAAAAAGCTGCAAATCAGAATTATAGCTTTACAGCCCGGACTGATGCGGGCATCAAGACAAGGACATGTCTGGGAGAGGTCTTGTCAAATGAGACATATCCCCTGCTCTGGGAAAAGGGAGACAGGATCATAATCGCTCCATCCGGAAAGCCGGCAACTTCGTATTACGAGACGCAGGGCCAGGACAACGATGTGGCTGAATTCCGTTTCATCAGCGGTTTGGACGGCAATGCAATGCCTCCTGAAAACACAGCACTGACGGCACTTTATCCGGCGGATGCCTACAAGTTTACAGATGGCAAGCATACAATCCATATACCTGAAAACCAGATATATAGAAAGAATAATATCAGTTCCGGAACAATGCCGATGATTGCCGGGACGACTTCCAGAGAACTGTCCTTCCGAAACGTGTGCGGCATTCTCAGGCTGCGCCTGAACACTCTCGAACAAGACATTAGATTGAGTTCAATAAAGGTCGCAGCGGATAAGGGGCTCGCCGGTCCGATTGCGACATTCGAAGGAACGGACGTGACATGGAACAATCCGGACAGCGAAACAGGACACGGCATAACACTTTCATGTGACGGCGTCGCACTATCGCCTGAGCCGGAAGACTTCTACATTGTCTTGCCGCCTGGAAATTATAGCGGGTTCAAGATCCAACTGGAAACAGAAAGCCTGGACAAAAAGTCATATCGAATGGACGAAGTACTTGAAATAGAGCGTTCTGCCATCACGACCGTCAATCTCGACCTGGCACAGTTTCATGGCGGCAGCATGGAAGATGTGACGGATGGAGACAAACACCACGCATTGACAGAACTGGGATACGGACTTGAATGTGAGGAAAAATCCATCTATGTCTTCAAGGAAGGCGGCTCAGGTTCGACTTTGGTGAAAAGTTACGTGGGTGCCAGCTATTCGGATGGCCAGAGCAGCATGAAAAGCCTTCCATGGACGGCTACATTCAGCACAGACGACGGAGCCACATGGGGAAGCACGGTACCTGAAATGTTCACGGAATTCACGACGCATGGTGATGGTGACATCGCCGGAGACCTGCTGCAATATTCCATATCACCCAGCAACATTGACAGGGTATGCCTGGTAAAACTGAAACAGGATGACAGCGGGAAAGAAAAGGACCTCCGTATCGCGCAATACACCAACGTGCTTGTTCTCACATACGACACATTCAAAGCCGATGAGAGGCATAACGTATGCTACTCAAAAGATCATGCTCTATTGTCAGTCATATATGAAGACGGTACTGAAGAATTCGTTCCGGAAAAATATGACAACATACGCGTGGGCCATGTATTCCCTGAGCCCGGACGACATGTTGTAAAACTACGGTTAAGCAATACCGCAACTACATTGGACAATATGTTCAGCATCGCCTACTGGGCGGCCGAGGAATACTTGACGACCGCAGACTTCTCACACACCGATCTTTCCGGGATAACTAATATGGAAAGCATGTTCCAGAACTGCAAGCATTTGGAAACCTGCGTTTTCGGTGAAGTAAACACCCCGGAACTGAAAAACATCAAAAACATGTTCAAGTATTGCTATGCGCTCAGGTCTGTAGATATCGCCTCTCTTCAGACGGACAAGGTTACCGACATGTCCAGCCTGTTCTTCAATTGCAGTTCGCTCGAACGACTTGATCTGACAGGGTTTATGACAAACTCAGTTACAGACATGAGCAACATGTTCTATAGTTGCCGAAAGCTCGAGACATTGGACCTTTCAAGCTTCGATACTTCCAACGTTACAAACATGAATTCCATGTTCTGTTCCTGCAATTCCCTCAAGGACATTGATTTAACCAGTTTCAACACCGTAAAGGCAAAGGACATGGGCGGAATATTCCAAATATGCGAAAGTCTTGAATCATTGGACCTCAGGAATTTCAACACCTCCAATACGGAAAATATGGGAGGAATGTTCGCCAGATGTACAAAACTTGAAAGCATAGATTTATCCAGTTTCAATACGGCAAACTGCACACAGATGGCAAGCATGTTCAATGATTGCAAAAATTTGAAGAATCTGGATTTGAGACATTTCAGCACGGACAAGGTAGGAAGCATGGAAAGGATGTTCAACAATTGCAGTTCACTCACAGAACTGGACCTCTCCAGTTTCCACACACAGGCAGTCAAGAGTATGGGCTATATGTTTGAGAACTGCACTTCCCTTGCGGCTTTGGACCTGACGAATTTCAGCGCCCAAAGTCTGGAGATGGCCAGGTCAATGTTTGAAAACTGCAGTTCATTGAAATCCATAACCCTCAACGATTTCAATGCTCCAAACCTGACAAACGCCTATATGATGTTCTATAGATGCGAGGCAGAATCGATAAGCATCGCCAATTTCAGTTGCGCGGATGACGGATATCTATATGGGATGTTTTACGGTTGCTCTTCAATGAAAACGCTGACCCTCAAGAACTTCGATGCCAGCAAGGCCGGTTCGTTGGAATATTTTCTATGCGGCTGCAGAGCACTTGAATATCTGGACCTGTCGGAGTTTTATACCGACAACGTAAAGAATATGAGTTCAATGTTCATGAACTGCTCATCATTGAAACATATCGACTTGTCCGGCATGAGGACTTCAAATGTCACCAATATGTCAATGATGTTTTCAGGCAGCGCCGTATCGGAATTGGATCTTTCGAACTTCGACACAAGCAATGTAACCCAAATGTATAGCATGTTCGAATACTGCAAAGAGCTGCATACAATACGCATGAATATGACTGCTATGAATGCGGAACTCCATGTCGACAGGATGTTTTCACAAACTCAAAAAGCAGGATGCTTGTACGCAAAAGACGGGATCGTCGACAGCCGCATACAGGAACAACTGCCGCAGAACTGGACTATCGAAGCGTTTTAAATTTTACAACCATGAATATAGTATATATGATCATCTGTGGATTCATGCTGCTCCTTGCGGGAGGATGTACACGTAAAGGAGCAGACTTGAATCCTGAAAATCAAGACTTTATTGTGCACCTGAAAGGCGAAGTAGCGAGTCGAGTACATTTGGGAGAAGGAAACGGCTCATACCCGGTCCTATGGGAAAGCGGGGACAGGATAATCGTGTTCGGCGGAACAGAACAGCAGCCCGGCAGCATCTATGTCACGGATGACGGGGAATGCCGCACTGCAAGATTCCGGCACGACGGCAGCATTCCGGAAAATCCGCATCTTGCCGGTTCAGGTCTTTATACCGCCATATATCCGGCAAATGCCGAATATCAGAACGGCAGCATCACTTTCAGCATTCCGGCGGTACAGCATTACCGGGAAGGAGGAATCGGAAAGGACTCCTGGCCTATGGTCGGCATCAGCAACAAACATGAAATGTCATTCAACGGGGTATGCAGCCTGCTCAAATTGCGGCTACATGCGCCGGCCCCACACTCCATAAGCAGCATCAATGTCGGATCGGTACAAGACATCGGCAAGAGGATGTGCCGTTATTCTGCCGCGACAGGGGCGGAATGGGAACCGGGAACACAGGAAGAGACCAAGATAGGACAGATCACGAGCCTGGATTGCAGCGATGCGCTACCGGAACTGACAGCTGAGTCCAAAGACTTTTACATCGTCATGCCGCCCGGCAGACATACGGGGCTAGCTTTTCAGTTAAACACCTGTAACGGAGAACATTACCTGTATCTGGTACCGGATGTCACGGAATTCAGAAGGAACACGATTACAATGTTCGACCTGCCGTTCGAGGCTTTCATAAAATGTAAAGATTCCTGCGTAGAGACCGGTAAAAGCCGAAAGAGTATTGTAAATCTACAATATACCCTTCTCGCCGACAAAAACATTGCAGAAGACGGCAGTTCGGAACTGATTCTGAAAAGTTATCGGGAGACTATGTTGGATGACGGGACTTCAATCATGGAACCAATATGCTGGCATGCCTTGTTCAGTACCGATGCCGGACAAACTTTTTCGGAAGAGCCGGGAGACATCTTCCATGATTTCAAATCCACCGGCAAAGGTTCAGTAGAAGGTGAACGAATGTCTGATATACCCGCCGACAGTTCCGGTCAAAACATAGTAAAGTTTGTCCAGAATGTCAGCGGAAAGTCATGCTACAGCTCAGAAATATTATAACCGTCTTTAATATAGGCTGTTATGTTATGAGTCTTGCGTTTATTCTCAGGAGGAAGCTGCATGTAGTCATCATATTGCTGCTTCAAGAACTTATCCCATTCTGAAAAGGCGGAAAAACGAAAACCCTCGAATTCCAGTTCAGTATAATTCTCGAACATGCTCCTGTCGAATATCTCCCTCAAGCCATTATAACGAACCGAAACGGAACCGGACATGGCACATTTGTCAAAATCATATTGGCTCATGGTCTTGCGCATCTTGTCCAACCAGTACTGCTCACCATGCAGATGAGCGGAAATCTTTGGAATCAACGGCTGATGGATATTGAGCAGACGGAATTTTGTGCCGCAAATATTCAGACGATGGGAACAAGTTGACAACATGCGTTCCATTTTTTTCTGGACATTCACATCTTCAGGCTTGCCATCCACCGGGAAGACATCGATATTCAGGCCGAAACGATATTTCACAAATTCTCCTTGATGACTCACCGTCCAGGAATCATGAACTTTGGCAAAGAAATGCATGAAACGCTCGTTCTCGTTCTCCGTGTTATATAAACAGCGGTATCTCGCTCCCGGTTCCTTACCAAATTCCGATACAAAACGCTCAAAATCCGGACGGGGCATGAGGATGTCGATATCATCGTCCCATGGAATGAAACCCTTATGACGTACTGCTCCGAGAAGAGTCCCGTAAGCTATGGAATAACGGAGTCCCTTCTCTTTACAAAATTTGTCAACTACTTTCAGTATTTCCAACAACACCGAATGAATTTGCGGCTTGGACAGCTGAACCATTTCCTATATTTTTAATAATTTAACGAAAAACTATACTCAAATCGTTAAAAACACCTAAAAGCACAAAACTGCATGCAACATTTTAGTGTGTTTTGTCATTTATATATGAAATATTAATACAAAAGTAGTAAATTAGTGACATATAATACACAACAATAATGTTATCTTACGTATTTCCCGGCAATATCGACACTTGTATTGCCAAAATAGGAGCGGAACCGATTCCTTATATGAGGACAGATGAGTTCTCCACCATAAATTTAGAATCCGAACGAATCCTGTTAGACCTGATTCACTGCAAAGACGGAAAAACAATCATATATACGGGATCCGGAACAGGAGCCATGGCTGCAATTGTCGAGAATTACATCAGCACGAAGCAAAAAGCCATTGTCATAAACGGCGGATCTTTCGGAAAACGATGGGTTTCATTATGCAAATACTACAATGTTCCTGCAATTGATTTCCAGATTGCATTTGGAAAAGATATTGATTACGAGCTGCTTGAGAAGACCATCGAGACTGAACAGCCGGACGTTTTCCTCTGCCAGCACCACGAGACCTCTACCGGTGTTCTCTACGACCTGACTAAAATTTCGGAAATCTGCCACAGGCACAATATCTCACTCGTAGTAGATGTAATCAGTTCGTTCCTGGCAGAAAATCTGAATATGGATGAACTGGGAATCGATATCTGCGTCACCAGCACGCAAAAAGGTCTGAACGTCCCTCCAGGTCTGTCCATAGTGTTCCTGAGCTCCAGACTTAACGGATATGAATTCGCGCACAATGGTTATTACTGGGATTTCCAAGAAAACCTCAACAATCTCAAACGCGGACAAACTCCTTTCAGTCCTGCAACAACAATTTATTTGCAGTTGCATGCACGACTAAAGCAACTCGAAGCTCAAGGTGGTGAAAATCAGAATATCCAAGAAGTCCATCACCGCGCAGAAGTATTCCGCGAAGAATGTCGTAAATATGGTTGGGCAATGCCTGCAGAACGCCCTTCTGCCGCAATAACAGCGATTCAGACCAAGGATACGGAAAAACGAAATGTATTCCGCGGATTGATAGAAAAATACGACACTTACATCATGCCAGGATCAATCCCGGGTTTTTACAGAATCTCACACATGGGACTCCAGTCCGACGATGAGCTGAGAGAATTGGCACAACATATCCACGAACTGGAAACCGAAGAATAGCAATGACAAAAGTTATCACATACGGGACCTTCGACCTGCTTCACCAGGGGCACATCAATCTTCTCAGACGTGCCAAGGAACTTGGTGACTACCTGATTGTAGGAATAACCACGGATAATTTCGATCTTGAACGAGGCAAGCTGAACACACATGACAGTCTTGTCGAAAGAATCGAGGCTGTCAAGAAGACTGGCTATGCCGATAAAATCATAATCGAGGAATACCACGGACAAAAGATAGATGACATACAGAAATATGGTGCGGATATTTTTGCAATCGGTTCCGACTGGGAAGGAAAATTCGACTACTTAAATGAATTCTGCAAAGTAGTTTATCTTCCTCGCACAGAAGGCATTTCCAGCACGCAAATCCGCAATGAGCAGAATATCAGAATCGGAATAGCCGGTGCCGGAAGCATTGCAAGACGATTCATACCTGAATCCAAATTCGTATCATGCGTGACTATTTCCGCAGTTTACAGCATTGACCATGACGAATGCCGCAATTTCTGCGAGGCCAATGATGTTCCCATAGCTGCAGAATCTTACAAACAGCTTCTGGAGAATTGCGATGCCGTTTATGTAGCAACACCGCATTACACTCATTATCAATATGTAAAGGATGCACTGGAAGCAGGAAAACATGTATTGTGCGAGACTCCGTTCGTATTGAAAAATAAAGAAGCTGAAGAGTTGCTGAAATTGGCTGAAGACAATGGACTGATTCTGATGGTCGCACACAAAACTGCTTATTGTCCTGCATTCAGACATCTTGTTTCCATGCTTAAATCCGGAGCTATCGGAGATATCGTGGACATCAATGCGTCAGTAACTACGATAACCGATGAAAATTCCGACAAGATGAAAAGCACCAGATATGGAGGCAGCATGAGTGAGAACGCATGTTTCCCGATCCTCCCTATCCTGAAATTGCTCGGAACTGAATATAGAAACATCAATTTCTACTCCAAAATGAAGCACGAAGTGGATATCTACACGAAAGCTGTATTCCGTTTCGATTCCGCCACTGCGTCATTCCAGGTAGGGCTCGGCGCCAAGACTGAAGGCAATATGGTCATTTCCGGCACACATGGTTATGTCTATGTTCCGGCTCCATGGTGGAAAACTGACTATTTCGAATTCAGATTTGAAGACCAGAACAAGAACAAAAAATGCTTCCTGCCATTCATGGGAGAAGGCTTGAGATACGAAATCAGAGAATTCATTACAAACATATTATCTCCGGAAAACGCATCAGTAATCCTGTCTGACAAAGAAATATTGGCCATGACTGATATTCAAGACAGGTACATCAATGGAGAGAATTTATACAAATTAGTATAATATCCTGACATGAAAAGACTCACACACAAAGAGCTCCAGAATTTAAGTCTTGAAATACTTTCAGACGTAGCAGATTTCTGCGAAAAAGAGGGAATAAAATATTCATTGGCATACGGCACCTTGCTGGGCGCGATACGTCACAAGGGGTTCATTCCATGGGATGACGACATTGACATAATCATGCCCAGAGAAGATTACAACCGTTTCCGCGAAATATACAAGTCCGACAATTTCATATTCGTGGACAGCAGCAACACTCCTGATTGCTTCATCGCATTCGGCAGAGTCTGCGAAACGGCCAGGACTTTGACAAGGTCATATATTCCATGGCATGGAAGGAGCATAAAGACAGGAGTATGGATCGATGTATTCCCGATAGACAAGGTCCCTGATGACCCGATGGAGTTCCAAAGATATTATGGTGGATTGTATCTGCTGCAAAAGTACAACTCCCGAATAAGAAAAATCCACGCCGGAAAGATTGAAAAATATTCTCTTCTGCGCCAGATTTGGGCCAATACCATAAAGGCGTTGAACCCAAGGTATGCAAAACAGCAGCCTGTAGATATCGTAGGTTATATCCATGAAATCATTTCGCTCGGCAATAGCAATAAGAGTTTCAATCACTTGTCACAATTGGCAGATCCGGAGAATCCGGATGAGTATTTCGATGCGGACGATTTCACGGACTACACAGATGTGGAGTTCGAGGGCAGAAAATTCAAAGCCCCCGCACGCTATGACAAGATTTTGTCAAAGATGTTCGGGGACTATATGACTCTTCCTCCTAAGGAAAAACGCAGACCTAAACAAGACTACATCAAATTCCTCTGGAAATAGAACGACTATGTCTCGGCTTCATCAGCGAAGGCCGAGACGTTCTTCCAGTCAATCACGACATTGAAATCGGCATTGAAATACCCGTTCTACGCGATTCAGCGACCTGAAAAAAATTTGACCAGGACCTGGAGACGGCTACTTTGCCATGAGCCCTTCGAACAGAGTTTTCCATTGTTCCATAATCTTGTCAATGCTGTATTGCGCGGCTGTTTTCTTCGCCATGGCTCCGAATTCTTTGCGTCTGCCAGCATCGGAAATGACATCGCACACCCTCCGGGCCAGCCCCTCGACATCACCAGGCTTCACGAGATATCCGCTTTTTCCGTCAATGATAATCTCGGCCGGACCCTTAGGGCAATCATAACTGACCATAGGCAAACCTGTCTCTACAGCCTCCAGAAGCACCATCGGGAATCCTTCGTATGCAGAACTCATAACAAGACATGAGCTGTCAAGCATCTTCGAACGGATGTCACTGCTGCTGCCCATGAGCCTTACCTGGAGGTCCAGCCCCAGACTTGTAATCTGTTTCTGCAATGATTTCTTCAGACTTCCATTGCCATAAATCTCCAAAACCCAATCGGGATATTCTTCAGCCACATATTTCCATGCGGCAACCAAGTCCCTGAAGTTCTTCTGAGATTCAAGTCTGCCGATTGCAATGCACTTCTCATTATCCAAAGCAGCAACCTCTTCAGACTTGAAAGTCAACGGGTTATAGATACTGGTCACATTCGGCACAAATGGTTCCCAGTCCTTTTTGTCCGATTTGGTAAGCACGATGAACTTGTCCAGTTTCGCAGCAACCTTTTCAATCTGCCTCATACGGAAACGAGCATAGATATTCCCAAAGAAAGACCCGCCGTATTTGACTGCATATTTGTCATGGGAGAAATGGAATTCGGAAACTTTTATACTTCCGTCGGTACATGAAGGCAGACAGAAAATATCCCGGCCGCCGACCGAGACACAGATATCCGGACGTATCTCGCACAGAATCTTGTTCAGCCGCCTCCCGTAGGCATGCAGCATGAACTTCTCGCTTACTCCCACATCATGCAGCGTAATCTTGTCACTGAGAGCGAAATGCGTGGCCCGGCCTTTCAAGTCCGCTGTAATGATATGGATATCATAGCCATAAACATCGGCAAGATAGTTAGCCTTTATGCTCAGTACCCTTTCGATTCCGCCGAAAAGATGAAGTGAATGAATGCAATATGCAATTCTCATGGGTAAGTGTCTTTAATTACCATCCCCAACTGTCAGATTGTCTGACCAGTGAGTCCGGACGTGTTGTTTCACTCTATATGAATATAGTTTCTTGTTCCACCACAAATTTAGCAAATTTGTCAACAAAACAAGGCACCAGGCACAAAGGATTCATCCCATGTAACGACAGCGTCAATAGGGTACGCTGTATTAATCATGTGATATGTTTGATTTCAAATATTTAGCTGTATATGTCTTTCCGGACGCGGCCAAATCTTCAGGAGTGCCTTCGAAGACAACCTTGCCTCCGAAATCACCGGCTTCCGGACCAAGTTCGATAATCCAGTCCGCGGCACGGATGACATCCATGTTGTGCTCGACCACGACTACGGAATGGCCTTTCGCCAAAAGGGCGTCGAAGGCTTTCAGCAGCCGCTCCACATCATAGAAATGAAGACCTGTAGTAGGTTCATCAAAAATGAACAATATCCGGCGGGAATCGGAACGGACTGGGTCAAACCCAGATTGAAGGAGACGCCCAACTCCGTGGTGCTTTATGACGGCGAGGGGAAGCGGCAGATCTACTGCGACCTGAAGGACATTCAGGAAACGCCCTACGACTTCCCGGAGGACATTTGCCGGGACGCTGACGTGGTGGCCGCCTGCAACATCAATTTTAATCGCCCGCTGCTGCATCAGGCGAAGACGCTGGGCAAAACCGTGGCCACAGATGTCCATGTGCTTTCGGACATCCACGACGAATTCAACCGGGAATTCATGTCCTGCGCGGATATTCTGTTCCTCAGCGACGAGGGAATTCGTGGAGACTACCGGGATTTTCTGCGGGCGCTGGGGGACACTTACGGAAACCGTATTATCGTTCTCGGCAGGGGAGCCGAGGGTGCGGCCATGTACATCCGGGAGGAAAACCGCATTTTCGCCCTGCCCGCCGTGCAGGTGGGGGAAATCGTCAATACCGTGGGCGCGGGGGACGCCCTGTTCAGCGGCTTCCTGCATCATTTTGCGCGGGGATACCGCCCGCTGGATGCGCTGGCACGGGCGCAGGTTTTTGCGTCCGCAAAGATACGTGTCAGCGGCGCGGCCAATGGCTTCCCTGCGGAAAAGGAAATGGAATCGCTCTGCCGGGAGTACGCGGGGAGAATGGAATATTACGAAGTATAAAAATCGAGGCAGCACATGAAAGTGCTGCCTCAGTCTTCTTCACTCCAGAACGTGTTCCAGACCCATTTGCAAAATGGTCTTCACATGGTCGTCGGCCAGGGAGTAGAGGATGTTCTTCCCCTCCCGGCGGAATTTGATCAGGTGCATCTGCTTCAGGATCCGAAGCTGGTGGGAAATGGCGCTCTGGCTGACGTCCACAGTCTCCGCAATGTCCGTCACGCACAGCTCCTGTCGGGACAGAAGCGCCAGAATATGCACCCGGGTAGAATCGGCAAAGCCCTTGAATAGCTCCGCAATGGCGTCCATGGTTTCCTTTTCGGGTACTGACTGCATTCAGATCCCTCCTTTTATCCCGTTTATTTTAGCCCATTTTTTCAAAAGATGCAACTGTTTTTTCCATAGCGTCTTGCAGCGCTCTGGAAATGGGCAGCATGGTGTCCGCGTCCAGCTTGACCACCCGGCGGTCGTAGGTTATCAGGCCGTTCACTTCATCCTCCACGTCGCTGACCTGGGTGTAGATGGCGGCGCACAGACCCTTTTCCACGGCGGGGACAATGGATTCCCGGTAGAGCGCTGCTACCGCTTCGTTCAGAGCTTCTCTCGTCGGGCAGGCCCCGTAGCCGTAGGTTTTGT
>ERZ779851.1499-NODE-1499-length-20421-cov-4.302858_pt1 | contig 20421 bp, 14 predicted proteins | sample MGYA00511094_ERZ779851 | MGnify/ENA primary metagenome ERZ779851 (study PRJEB29588, sample SAMEA2155512) | human gut metagenome | biome: human gut; feature: human-associated habitat; material: faeces | place: Denmark | collected 2008/2010 ...
CGATGTACTTCGGGGAGACGATGCAGACAGTGATGCAACCGATGTATTGCGTGCCGACGATGACGACAGTGATGCAACCGATGTATTACGTGCAGATGATGACGAGGAAGGTACAAGCGTGCTGACAACCGGAACATTAGCGAAGAAGGTAAAAGTAATTTACAATATAGTAGTTGTTCATTCAGATGAAAGTATAGAGTCGGGTAGGTGAGAAAAAGGATGAAAAGAAAAGAAACAAAATCAAACAATTCAAAACACCCGGTAAAGAAGCTCATAGCATTATGGGTTGTCTTTGCTCTGCTGATTGTACCATTTGCAAACCATGTCGGTGATAAGAATGGCGCGAAAGCAGAAGGGGGGAGTGCAACTGGAGGTGTAAAGGTTGTCACAGATTCGTCCGTAGGTGTAACCGTGGATGTATCTGAGAAGATACGAATCAACAAAGATGATACAGGCGCTATTGTGACGGGAACCTCAAAAAAAACAGTATATCTGTTAGAGGGTGTACAGAGTGTAACGAAATTAAAATTGCCAGAACTTAAAAGCAATGCTACAGATTTGGCTTTGCTTGGAGCTGCTTTTTATGGAGCAGATAAGTCTGTTGATTTAGAAGTTACTTCTTCGTTGTTTCCGTTGGGAAACAATGGTGAGACAGATTTACAGGCGAATGCAGTGAAAGAAAATGGAAAGATTGGAATCTATGCAAGAGCGAAAGATACGGATTCTTGGAAATTGCAATGTGTAGTGAATGTTGTATGTTTGGATACGGTATTTACAGGTATTGCGGGACTGTATGGTGATAACGCGCACACAGATAAGCTGACAGCGGATCGATATGTAAATGAAGCATATATAGGAGTATGGGTGGATCCCATTGATATACCACCTAACACAAGCTTAAAATATTATGTAAAAACAGACAATCCTGCAACGTCAGAGGAATTAGTAAATGTAGCAAGTTATACTTGGAATTCATGGGATTTTAAAATTTCAGCAGATGCAGAGAATAACGGAAAACAAGTTTACGCATACGCGGCATTGATTGATAATGCATCATCACAGGTTCTCGAATACATAGACGCTGGCACGACTCATATAAGTAATGATGCACAGGCACCAACGATTTCGAAGGTTACAGAAGAGCAGTCAGAAGATGGGAATGTATACGTTGCATTTGATACAGGACATACAGATGACAACGGCGTATATTATGGAAACAAAAATTATTATCGGTTCACCGTAAAGGTAGAGGATGTAGCAGCAGAAAATCAGGATGCATCTGGAGTAAAAAATGTTACTGCATATTTGAATGGCGATACTTCAAAGCCATTTTCAGCCAGCAAGAATGCGACAACGGGTAATTATGAGATCGCAATTCAGAAAACAGATTTAGCAGAAGGCGATAACACAATTACAGTGACAGCCGAAGATAATAAGGGAAATAAGTCAGAAACATTCACATATCCGGTAAAACTTCATCAGGTTACGGACTCTACAGAGATTAAGAGTGTTAAATTCTTAGGTGAGGATGGAGATCTTCTTATAAGTGATGCAATCATCCGTGAGCCAAAGACGATTGAAATTACACTGGAATCTACCAAAAATGTAGGCAAGGTAGAGGTAAAAAGTGGAGATGATGTTTCTTTTGCAGATGTAGCTCCAGTTACAAATGCAGAGAGTGTGAAACGTGTATATTCTGTTACAGCGAAGATTCAGATCCCAACAGATGCAAATATTGCATCTACAAACTTTTCTGGATTGAAGATTGTTGTATATGAAAAAGACACAAATACAATACTTTCAGATAATAAATCTATAAAAGATATCAAGTACGATGCAACTGCTCCAGAAGTAAAAAATCCGGTTATCCAGAAGAAAAAGAATGGAAGCAGTACATGGGAAGATGTAGCGGATGGCAGTTTAGAAACGGCGATTGTTACAGAACTGGATACAGAGTATAGATATGTGGTAGAAGTAACGGATGATTTGAGCGGCGTTGCAAAAGTAAGCTCAGACAAAGGAGACTTCACACTTGAATCGGGCAATAAGTATGTATTCAATATTCCATCAGGTGAGCTAAATGCGACTCTTCCATATTCGGTCGCAGTTTCAGCAATAGATAACGCGGGCAATCCATCAACGACTTTGACACTTCGTGGAGTTACAAAGATTGATGATACCTTGCGCGTAGATCGTTGTGTGATTATAGACGCAGCTGGAAACGATGTAACAAGCGATGTTTTGGCAGGAAAGAATACAAATGAAAAATATCAGCTGGAAGTGACTGCAAGCTCTGCTTATGTTGTGAAGAAGTTTGAACTGATTGCAGGCGGTACGAATGACCAGACAAAGGATGTAGCTGCCTCTGCAAATCAACAAGATACAAACAGTCATCGTTACAGCACAACGGTAAAATTTGATTTGCCTGCTAAGACGGATATAAATGCACAGCTGGATAGTATGTATCTGAATGTGATAGATGGAAATGCAAAGACGATTCGCTATCCGCAGGATGCATCTGAAACGCTTGGTACAATTTTATATGACCGTACCAATCCAACTGTATCGGTGAATGTGGCAAACGACAGCACATGGTATAAGGAATATACAATCAACTATACGATTACTTCCGGTGATAATGGCGTGGAATCACCACTTGCAAATGCCGGTTATTCTCTGGCAGGAAGCAAGACAAATGTGACAGACAAGGAAATCGCATTGAATGGAACACAGACTTCTGTGAATGGAAAGATTGCGATTCCAGAGTCAGCAGGAATTACAGGTACATCTCTTGTGTTTAATGCACAGGATGCAAGTGAGAACCTGCTTCTAAACAATCTGTATAAGATCAAGGTCGATAAGACAAATCCTAAGGCTGAATTGACAGTCAATGGAAAGACAAACATTACACAGCCATTGGATGGCGAGGTACTGATCAAGACAACGGTATCGGATAACCTGACAATCAATCAGGCGACGATCACAGTGAAGGGACCAGACACCGATGTGACAACAAATCTGAGTGGAGCAAAGGAACTGGTAAATGTCAGCCAGGAAAACAGCTTCACATTGAATAACCTGATCGGCAAGAAAGCCGCAGATGGTGACTACACCGTGACAGTCAATGTGTCAGACAAGGCAGGAAACATTGATTCCAAGACGATGAAGTTCCGCGTGGATAACACAATCCCGGTTGTCGCAGCAAAGATTTCCGGGGGTACAACTGCTGGCAAGCAGCCAGGAAAGAACTTCGATGGAACTGTTTGCGATTACTTCTATCGTTCTAATGTAACGGTAGAGCTTACTTATGAGGATGAGAATATCTCAGCTTCCGGAGTAAGAGTAACAGATAATAACAACGTGGTAAATGTAACATGGCAGCGAATCGGTACATCTAACAAGTACCGGGCAAGCTATGTTTCAACCGGTATTGGTGCACATGTAATCAAGATCAATGCACAGGATAATGCAGGCAACAATGCTGTTGAAAAGCAGGTTGTATTTATCAAGGATACAGAGGCACCGAATATTGCTGCAGTGATCAATGGAGGTATGGTTTACTCTGAGAATATGGGCGTTGTTGATCTGACTTCCGATGCAACGGTTGCTTTCTCTGTAAGCGACGCAAACGAAGACGTACATGATTTCAATTACCAGTTGATTAAGACAGTACCGGATCAGCTTCCGGTAACCGCGGATGTATTGAAGACAGATAACCGGGTATTTGGCTATACAGATGAGGCTGATTATCAGGTAAAGGTATATTCTGTGGACAAGGCAGGAAACCGAAGTGCAGAAAGAAATGTACAGTTCCGTGTTGATAAGACAGCACCAGAACTGCAGATTACAGGAACTGCTTCCGGTTCGACACTGAACGCAGGAACAACCCTGACATTTAGTATGACAGAGGCATTCTGGTGGGATGCATCTGGTACGATCACGATCACAAGAAAAGCAAACGACAGTGTGGCAGAAGCCGCTTACAAGACCATCGACTTCAAGCCAACTGCACGTGTGACAACGATGACAGAGACACTTAGTGAGACAGGTGAGTATCAGGTAACATTTACCGGTAAAGACCGTGCTGGACATACCGCAGAGGCAACCAGCTATACGGTAAGAATTGATACAGGCAAGCCAATCATTACGCTGAGTGGCGTGTCAAATAACGACAAGACAACAAAGCAGGTAGAGTTCCAGGCACAGATCGAGGAGGACTTCTATCTGACAAAGTCTGTAACGATTCAGGCAACAAGAACATATCTTGATCCAACATCTTATAAGGAAAAAACAGAGGATCTGCAGATTACCGGATATAATCCGACAGCAGCAACGACGCTGATCCGAAACACATTTACAGAGGATGGTATTTATAAGATTCAGATAAACTGTAAGGATGCCGCAGGTAATGAGGATACACAGGAGGTTTCCTTCACGATTGATAAGACAAAACCAGTGATTGATCCAAAGGTCATGAGCGCATATGAAGGAACTCTGACATCCTTTGCATGGGATTACGATCTGAACGACATTATCTATGACCTGACTGTCTGCGATGCACATATGTACTTGAATGGTAGCGAGTATGACGGAACATCCGAAGTCGAGGACGGCGCATATGAGATGAAGATTACAGCCGAAGATGAACTTGGAAATGCAACTGAGAAAACAGTAAACTTCAATCTGGATACAAAGGCACCAACCTTTATTGTAACGGGTGTAGAAGATGGAGAGATCAAGAACGAGCAGTACGACATCAACGTATCCCTTCAGTTGGATGAGGATACTCTGGATGAGGTAACGCTCAATGGTTCTCCAGTTGAGATCAAGGACAATGCTGCAGCGATTACAGTTACGGAAAAGGGCGACTATAAGCTTACAATGAAGGCACATGATGATGCCGGAAATGAAGCAGAACAGACGATCAGCTTTACATATGGAGAGAAGAGTCATGTACTTCTGTATGTATTGATTGGTGTTGGCGTTCTTGCAGTGCTTGGCGGTGGAATTGCAATTATTCTGGCAGCAAAGAAGAAAAAGAATAATTAACCGGAGATAAAACCAGGTTACACAGGCAGGAGCATGGAAACATGCTCCTGTTTTGCTTGCAAACTACCGCTGGGCATATTATAATCAGAAAAGCGAAAACGGTAACAGGGAAAATTGGTAGGAGGTTGGCGCATGGTAGACGTTGCGATGCTGACAAAGCAAGGGGGAAGAGATCACAACGAGGATTACATACGGAAAGCAACATACGAAGAACAGCTCTGCCTGATCTTGTGTGATGGACTTGGCGGGCATGCCTGCGGGGAAATAGCATCGGAGCTGGTCGCAGAAAGCATAGCAAAGGGATTTGAAAAACAGGGCTACTATGCCGGATTTTTCAAGGATGCATTGGAACAGGCACAAAAAGAATTACTGGAAGAACAGGTGCGGCGGGATCTGTGCAACTCCATGAAGACAACGGCAGTTGTGCTTGTAATCACACCGGACCTGATACAGTGGGCGCATATCGGGGACAGCCGGTTGTATCGGATTTACGAGAATGGAACAAAATATCAGAGAACGCGTGACCATAGCTTAGTACAGATTCTATGCGATACCGGAGAGATCAGGGAATCCGAGATCCGTACGCACGAGGATCGGAACAAGCTGCTGCGTGCGATGGGCGCACAGTGGGGGACGAAAACGTATGATATAAGTGCGGTTGTGGAGCGCGGAGAGACACAGGCGTTTGTGTTGATGACGGATGGTTTCTGGGAGTATGTCTATGAGGAAGAGATGCTTGCCACATACAAGGAAGCGTCCTCTGCACAGGCTTGGTTAGATGCAATGGAAAAATACGTGCTGAAGCGGGCAGACATGACAAAGACGGATAATTATTCTGCAATCGTTGTCCGCGTGGAGGAATAAAGAAGATGTTTCGGGCAGTTGTATTTGATATGGATGGTGTCATTACGGACACGGAAAAATTATACAGGAGATTTCAGTTAGAGGAAGGCAAGAAGCTGGGAATCCCGGATGATGTGATGGTCGTTGCCTGCGAGCGTATCGCGGGTGGCACGAAGTACACAAACAAGAAGAGCTTTGAAGATGTCGTCGGTATGGGGATTGATTATTTTGATTTTCGGGAAGCGGTCGTGAACAAGCTGGACGCGCATATCCGGGCACACGGCGTGGAACTAAAGCCGGGCGTCGCAGATACATTAAAATATCTGAAAGAAAAAGGTGTTAAGGTTGGACTTGCGACATCTACGGTACGGGAGCGAGCGACAGGATATCTGAAAGCCCATCATATTGACCAGTACTTTGATGAATTAGTATTTGGTGATACGGTGGAGCATGGAAAACCGGCGCCGGATATTTATTTAAAGGCGTGTGAGATGCTAGACGTGAAACCGGAGGAAGCCGTTGCGGTGGAGGATTCCATCAATGGAATCCTGTCAGCGGGACGTGCAGGCATGTATCCGGTTATGGTGATTGACCTGATTGAACCCAATGATACAACAAAGCGGTACGCAAAGAAGGTATATGAATTTGGACGCATCGACCGTCTGAAGGAGTTAATATAATGTCAATCAAGCATGCATGTGCGGATGGATGATGCATGTCAATATGATTCTAAAACAGACCGTTGAAGCACGCTGGCACTTAACGAACGTAGTGAGTTTAGTACCACTGCGTGCTGAACCGAGCGAGAGCGTGTCTGTGTAGAATCATATCTACATACATCTTTGGAATAAAATATATCTTGTTCGATACGAGAATAATATGGAGGACAGAAAAATGAGTAACATGAATTTGCTGGTTGTTATTTTGAAACATGAGGATCTGGTAAGCGAGATCTGTAAGGAACTGGTAGAAGAAGGGATTCATGGAGGTACGATCGTTGATGGTACCGGTATGGCGAGTGTTGTCGAGAAGATGGATGACCTTCCGATCTTTGGAATGCTTCGTTCCATCCTTGCGGATGATGACGATCATGAAGTGGTAAAGATGATGTTCTTTGTCGTAGATGATGAAGAAATGAAGAAGGCACGCAAGACGATCAACGATGTGATCGGACTGGACAAGCCGAACACCGGAATTATGTTTGCACTTCCGGTATCATTTGTGGAAGGCTTAGGTGCGTAATCATGGATTTGAATATTTTAACGTATTTAGGGATTATGTTGCTTGCAGCACTGATCGCAGGCAAGATTGTCAAGCAGATGAGACTCCCGAATGTGACAGGATATCTGGTAATCGGATTGCTGATCGGCCCGAACTGTTTGAAGATTTTGAGTGAAGAATTGATTGACAGTATGGACCTGGTGACAGAGCTGGCGCTCGGATGCATTGCTTTTTCGATTGGTGCGGAGTTTAAAACAACCTTTTTGAAGAAAGTAGGGAAAGCCCCGCTCGTGATAGGAATTACAGAAGGTGTGGGAGCAGTACTTGTTGTAGATACAATTCTGCTTCTGCTCGGATATAATGTCAGCTTTGCACTGGCGCTTGGCGCGATTGCATCTGCGACGGCGGCAGCATCTACGATGATGATCGTGAAGCAGTATAAAACAAAAGGCCCTGTGACAAGCACCCTGCTTCCGGTCGTGGCACTTGATGATGCGGTGGCATTGATTGCATATGGACTTTCGATGGCAGTAGCCAATGTGATCAGCTCAAGCGGAAGTGCACCGGTAAGCAAGCTTCTGATTGCCCCTTGTGTCGAGATATTCGGCGGTTTGTTATTCGGCGCGGTGCTTGGTGTCATCATGGCACTGCTGGTGAAGTTTTACACCGGTCGGGGCAACCGTCTTGCAATTACGATCATGATGATCTGTCTGTGCGTGGGTGTTTCTGATATGGTAGGATTTTCGTCATTGCTTGCATGCATGATGCTTAGTACGATCTTTGCGAATATTTCAAAGCAGAGCGACAAGATCTATGAGCCGCTGGACCGGATCACGCCACCGATTTACATGATGTTCTTCATCTTGTCCGGAGCATCGCTGGATGTCACGGTCATTGTATCTGTCGGAGTTGTTGGAGCGGTCTATGTCGTAGGTCGTATCATTGGTAAAGCGCTGGGGGCAGCGTTCGGGGCGAAGATCTCGAAGGCACCGAAGGTTGTCCAGAAATGGCTGGGCCTGACTCTGGTGCCACAGGAGGGTGTTGCCATCGGTCTTGGATCTTTTGCCGGAAAATCTCTGCCGCAGTATGCCGCACAGATCCAGACAATCGTGTTGTGTGGTGTCGTAATCTATGAGCTGATCGGACCGGTCATCACGAAGCTTGCCTTGAAGAAGGCGGGGGAACTCGTGGAGGAACCAAAGAAAAAAGCCAGTGCGAAAGCGTAAATAAGTGAAATAGAAAGTAATAAACGCAACTCATTTTTCATATATATAACCAAAGCAAGTGGGTATGGCGGTCTGCCACACCGGACGAATGGGAGTCTATATGGAAAAACGGGTTGCGTTTTGTGTTTTAAAGGCACTGGTTGCAGCGTACATTGTGACCGGGCTTTTGCTTTTAATTCTGGCATTTGCATTGTATAAGCTGGGATTGAGTGAGAATGTTGTAGAACTGGGTGTTGTGTTTATCTATCTGCTGTCGAGTGCCATCGGCGGATTCTTCATCGGTAAATGCATGGAAGTAAAGCGGTTGTTGTGGGGCGTGTTGCTCGGATTGTTCTATGCGGTGCTCCTGCTTGTGTTATCTTTGATCGTGCGTGGAAATGCACAGGGAATCATACAATCCGGGTTGCTTAATACATTGATCTGCCTCGGTGGAGGGGCAATCGGTGCATTTCTGTCATAAAACATGGCAGAAATGCGTATTTACAAGTAGAATGTAAAAAAATAATGATGACAAATGACAGGACATGTGATAAAATATCCATTAATAATGCTAGTAGGAGGCGATAAAGATGAAGAGAATCAAAACTTTGACAGAAAAGACAATGAAGAGCACTGTAGTTAAGGGTGGTTGCGGCGAATGCCAGACATCTTGCCAGTCAGCATGTAAGACAAGCTGTACAGTTGGTAACCAGAGCTGCGAGAACAACTAATTACAGATAAAGAAAGTGTAATACATACACTTCGCACAAGAAAAGGGGATATCCTGCGATGTCCCCTTTCCTTAATGAATAAGAGAAATAGGAGTGACTAAGAAAGTGGTACACCAGTACAAGAACAATGGGTATAATATCGTGCTTGATGTGTGCAGCGGCTCCGTACATGTAGTGGATGACCTTGTATATGATATGATTGCGATGTACAAGGATAAGAAATTCGAAGAGATTGAACAGGCAATTTTAGAGAAGTATGGAGATACCTATAGTAAGGAAGATATCAAGGATGCGTATTCCGACATTTCCGAGTTAGAAGAAAAGGAACTGTTATTCACGGAAGATGTGTTCAAGGATGTCATTATCGATTTTAAGAAGAGAAAGACCGTAGTCAAGGCGCTTTGCTTACATATTGCACATGATTGTAACCTTGCCTGCAAGTATTGTTTCGCAGATGAGGGAGAATATCATGGTCAGAAACGGGAACTTATGAGTCTGGAAGTTGGCAAGCAGGCGATTGACTTTTTGATAGAGAATTCCGGAAACCGTGTAAACCTTGAAGTTGATTTCTTCGGCGGTGAGCCGTTGATGAACTTTGATGTGGTGAAGGAAATCGTAGCATATGGACGAAGCAAGGAGAAGGCGGCAAATAAGAACTTCCGTTTCACCCTGACGACAAATGGTATGCTGTTAAATGATGAAGTCATTGATTTCTGCAACAGAGAGATTTCAAACGTTGTATTGAGTCTCGACGGCAGAAAAGAGATTAATGACATGATGCGGCCAACCAGAAATGGAAAGGGAAGCTATGACATTATTGTGCCGAAGTTCCAGAAGTTCGTGGAGAAGCGCGGCGATAAGAGCTATTATGTGCGCGGTACATTTACGAGAAACAATCTGGACTTTACGAAGGATTTTGAATTGATGACCGAGCTTGGATTCAAGGAGATTTCCATTGAGCCGGTTGTCACACCAGATGAGAATGATTATGCGATCCGCGAGGAAGATTTACCAACGATTTTCGAGCAGTATGACAAGCTGGCAGTTGATCTGATCCGCCGGCAGAAGGAAGGAAAACCAGTGACATTCTTCCATTACAAGCTCGACTTAAATGGTGGTCCGTGTGTGTACAAGCGTCTGTCTGGATGTGGTTCCGGTACGGAGTATCTGGCAGTGACACCAACTGGAGATCTGTATCCGTGTCATCAGTTTGTTGGACACGATGAGTTCAAACTGGGTGATGTATTCCATGGTGTAGAACGAAACGATATCGTGGAAGAATTCAAGCTTTGCAATGTCTATGCCAAGGACAAATGCAAGGATTGCTTCGCAAGATTTTATTGCAGTGGCGGCTGTGCAGCGAATTCGTATCAGTTCCATGGCAATATATTAGACGCATACGATGTGGGTTGTGAATTGCAGCGGAAACGTGTCGAATGTGCCATTATGATGAAAGCAGCTCTGGCGGATGACGAAGAAGACGAAGCGGCAGAGTAAAATAAATGAAGGAGAGACAAAAAGATGAAGAAAACAAAAAGAAAAGCAGTCATCAATCTGATTATTTTCTTCCTGCTTCTGGCTGGCGGTATCTATATGGCAATCGCTGGTGTAGGACAGAATGAATCCGGTAAAACTGCGAATGTTCCGTTGGGACTGGATCTGCAGGGCGGTTTGTCCGTAACCTATGAGATTCAGGATGAGAAGCCGACAAGCGACGAGATTAAAGCAACTGTGGATAAGCTGCAGCGAAGAGTCGATGCGTACAGTTCAGAAGGTGAAGTGTATCAGGAAGGAAATGACCGTATCACGGTTGAGATTCCTCTGAACACAGAGAAGGTAGATGCGCATGACGTATTGGATGAACTCGGTCAGCCGGGACAGCTTCTGTTCCTTGATTCCGAGAACTATACAATCTGGCAGCAGAATCAGAACAATGGTACGAACGATGCATACGAAGCAGTTCTGACAGGTTCTGATATCAAGAACGCACAGGCAGGTGTGGACGACAGTGGTACAGTGAAGGATTATGTTGTACAGCTTCAGTTTACAGATGAAGGTGCGCAGAAGTTTGCAACTGCAACTGCAGCCAATATTGGAAAGCCAATCTATATCATCTATGATGGAGCCGTTGCAAGTGCTCCAACTGTACAGAGTGCAATCACAGATGGTAATGCAGTTATCAATAAGATTTCCAGCTATGATGAGGCAGAAAGCCTTGCATCAACAATTAAGATTGGTGCGCTGCCTCTGGAGTTGAAGCAGATTCAGTATAATATCGTTGGTGCAAAGCTTGGTCAGAAAGCAGTATCAACAAGCTTGATCGCCGGTGCGATCGGTTTTGGCTTGGTATGTATCCTGATGATTGTACTGTATCGTTTCCCAGGATTTATTGCCAGCTTAGCACTGACAGGTTATGTTGTATTGATGCTTTTGATTCTGAGCATCCGACACATCACACTGACACTTCCTGGTATTGCAGGTATTATCCTGTCAATCGGTATGGCAGTGGATGCGAATGTCATCATTTTCACACGTATCCGTGAGGAGATCTCTGCAGGCAGCGGTGTGCGTGCGGCAGTGAAGGCAGGTTTCTCCAAAGCGCTTTCCGCGATTTTGGATGGTAATATTACAACTTTGATTGCAACCGTTGTTTTGATGATCCTTGGCTCTGGTAGTATCAAGGGATTCGCGGTTACATTGATGCTTGGTATTGTCCTTTCTATGTTTACCGCATTGTTTGTGACAAAGATGCTTTTGAATTCGTTCTTAGAGCTTGGCGTACAGAATCCAAAGATGTATGGTAAGGCAAAGGAGCCAAAGATTCACGGATATGTAAAGAACTTCAAGATTTGTGGTGTTGCTTCTTTGATCGTGATCATTGCAGGACTTGCGTTCCTCGGTGTAAACTATTCAAGAATTGGCAAGTCATTAAATTACAGTCTGGAGTTTACCGGTGGTACATCAACAACTGCTACTTTTGCAGAGGACGATGTATATACACTGGAGCGTGCAGAGTCTGAGGTTGCACCAGTGATAGCAGAAACAGCGGGTATTGATGCTGGAACGATTCAGATTCAGACAGTAGAAGGAAACAATCAGGTTATCTTCAAGACATCCGAGCTTACAGAAGAGCAGAGTGCAAAGATTGACGACCTGTTGAAATCACAGTTTAAGGCAACAGAAGTGGACAACCAGAGTATCAGTTCTACCATCAGTGGTGAGATGAAGAAAGATGCGATCGTAGCGATTGCAGTATCTTCTGTATTGATGCTTCTGTACATTGCGTTCCGGTTCTCTGACGTGAAGTTTGGTGTCAGTGCGGTGCTTGCTCTTGTACATGATGTATTGGTTGTATTTGCGGCATACTCCATCGGAACACTGTCCGTTGGTAATACATTTATTGCGTGTATGCTGACAATCGTAGGTTACTCGATCAACGCGACAATCATTATCTTCGACCGTATTCGTGAGAATATGCGGACACAGGATAGTAAAGAAAGTCTGGAAGAGCTTGTCAACAAGAGTATCGGACAGACATTTACAAGAACAATTTATACATCCCTGACAACCTTTATCATGGTATTTGTATTGTTCGTGATGGGCGTAACTTCTCTGAAAGAATTTACATTCACATTGATGCTTGGTATCGTGTGTGGTGCTTATTCATCTGTATGTATCACCGGACCACTCTGGTATACAATGAAGAAGAAATTCTCCAAGAAAAATGCATAAGTAAAATAAGGTGGGGCTGTTTCGGCAGCCCCATTTTTAAGTGAAGAAGAGAGGAACACAGATATGTCGGAGTACAAAAAAGAAGAATGGCGGGTGAAACAGCCAGCCGCAGATATCCGCGCACTGGCAGAGCGGTTCTCGATCAGCCCGATATTGGCGCATATCATCGTGAACCGGGAGATCACGGAGCCAGATGCGGTTGCGTGTTATCTGAGTGATGATCTTGCATACACTCATGATCCAGCGTTAATGAAGGACATGGACAAGGGCTGCCAGATTATGAAAGGAAAGATTCGGGCAGGAAAGAAAATCCGTATTATCTCCGATTACGATGTAGATGGCATCACATCGAATTATATTCTGTATCAAGGGCTGCAAAAGGCAGGGGCAGATGTCTCTTATGATATCCCACACCGGATCATGGATGGGTATGGGATGAATGTACGGCTGGTGGAAGCGGCATACGCCGATGGCGTGGATACGATTATCACCTGTGACAATGGAATTGCGGCGGAGACCGCAGTCACCCGGGCGAAAGAACTTGGAATGACGGTGATCGTTACGGATCATCATGAGGTGCCGTGCGAGGTGACGGAAAACGGAGAAAAAAATTATCTGTATGTGAACGCGGATGCCGTGATCGATCCGCACCGCCCGGATTGCGCATATCCCTACAAGGACTTATGCGGCGCTGGTGTGGCGTACAAATTCATCCGGCATTTATACCGGGTGACGGAGCTTCCGTGGGAAGACGAAGATGCCTATATGGATATCTTAGCGCTTGGTACGGTGTGTGATATCATGCCGCTCACAGATGAGAACCGGATCTTTGTCAAGCGTGGACTGCGGAGACTTACGAACAGTACGAATCTTGGAATCAATGCGTTGAAGAAAGCGTTAGGTCTTGATGGAAAGCCAATCGAGGTGCATCATTTGAGCTTCCGGATTGGTCCGAGTCTGAACTCGACCGGACGACTGGAAAGTGCGAAAGAGGGCGTGGAGCTGCTGCTGACCGATGATCCGGCGCGGGCGGAAAGCCTGGCACAGGATATGGCGAAGCTCAACGAACTGCGGAAGGAGATGACCGACCGCGGTGTGCGGGCGGCAACGGACTGGGTGCGAAAGGATATTCGCATGATTCCGACCGAAGATGGTGTGAAAGAAAAGAAAATCGGGGATGATAAGGTTATCGTCCTGTATATGCCGGGGATTCATGAGAGCATCGCGGGACTGATCGCGAGCAAGCTGAAGGAAGCATTTTACCGTCCGACGCTTGTTTTTACCGATGCGGAAAATGGACATGGACTGAAAGGCTCCGGGCGTTCGATTGAGACGTATAATATGTTTGATAAGCTCTGTGAACATAAAGAGTTGTTTGTGAAGGTTGGCGGACACCCGATGGCGGCGGGCTTTACGATTACGCGCGAAGCACTCGAACCGTTACGCGAAGCGTTAAACCGGGATTGCAATCTGACAGACGCAGATCTCGTCGAGAAGCTGTATGTGGATGAATCCTGTGCCATCAAGCAGCTGACATTGCCCCTCTATGAGGAGCTTGCAAAGCTGGAACCATACGGAACTGCCAATGTAAGACCATTGTTCGGTATCGTGAAAATGGGTATCCGATCGATCAAAATGGTTGGAAATGAAGGGCAATACGCACGTTGCACGTTTGTCGATGGCAATGGCACGCGCATAAACGGCATGGTATTTCGTGGAAAAGAGCTATTGGATAACATAAAAGTGTGGTTTGGAGACAAAGAATGTGATAAAATATTGAAGGGTTTACAAAACCATGCACTGATTGATATTCTGTATCATATGAAGAAGAACGAATTCAATGGAACTGTTTCGATTCAGATGGAGCCGGTATCAATCCGGAAAAGCGTATATTATGAAACATCAAAATAGAGCATACGTGAAGGTAGGAGGAGCGCAAATGAAGAGTGTAAAGGATTATATCATCAGTATTCCGGATTTCCCAAGTAAGGGGATTATATTCCGAGATGTGACAAGTGTACTGGAAAGCCCGGAAGGGTATGCACTGGCAATTGATGAGCTGAACAAGCTGTTAGATGGAGTGGACTATGATCTGATCGCAGGTACAGAGTCGAGAGGATTTATCTTTGGCGCACCACTTGCCTATATGAACAAGAAGGGATTTATCCCGGTTCGTAAGAAAGGAAAGCTGCCACGTGAGACAGTCGAGATGAGCTACGATCTGGAGTACGGTTCTGCAACGATCGAGATCCATAAGGATGCGATCAAGCCGGGCGACAAGGTTGTACTGGTCGATGATCTGATCGCGACAGGCGGTACGATTCAGGCAGCAGCCAAGCTCGTCGAAGAGCTGGGCGGTGAGGTAGTAAAGATGATCTTCTTGATCGAGCTGACCGATCTTGGAGGAAGAAAATTGCTGGAGGGCTACGATGTAGCATCTGTTGTACAGTACGAAGGTGAGTGATTTTTATGGCGGATACAACCTATAAGATACCACATGATACACTGAAAAAAGAAATCAGTAAACCGGAGGATTTTACGCCGCCGGAGGAATTGTATAAAAAATTGATTGCTACCATTCGCGCGTATCGTCCGACGACGGATCTGTCGGAGATCGAGAAGGCGTATAAGATTGCAAGCAAAGCGCACGAAGGTCAGAAGCGAAAGTCCGGGGAACCATATATTATTCACCCGCTTTGCGTGGCAATCATTCTGGCAGAACTGGAACTTGATAAAGAGACGATCGTAGCAGGAATCCTGCATGATGTTGTAGAGGATACGGTCATGACGCGGGAGGAGATTGCAAAGGAATTCTCCGAAGAGGTAGCACTGCTTGTCGATGGCGTTACGAAGCTGACACAGCTCGATCTGTCACAGGATAAGATCGAGGTTCAGGCAGAGAACCTGCGTAAGATGTTCCTTGCGATGGCGAAGGATATCCGTGTCATCCTGATCAAGCTTGCCGACCGTCTGCACAATCTGCGTACAATGCAGTACCAGTCACCGGCAAAGCAGATCGAAAAGTCGCGTGAGACGATGGATATTTACGCACCACTCGCACACCGTCTTGGTATTTCCAAGATCAAGGTCGAACTCGATGACCTCTCCATGCAGTATCTCTATCCAGAGGTATACAAGAACTTAAAGGAAGAGATCACCACACGACTGAATGCGAGCGAGGATTTCATCGTACAGATGGTAGAACAGGTTAAGCAGTATATGAAGGAAGCTGGCATCGAGGCAGAGGTAGACGGACGTGTCAAGCATCTGTTCTCCATCTATAAGAAAATGATCACGCAGAACAAGACGCTCGACCAGATTTACGATATTCATGCAATTCGTATCAAGGTCGATACGGTACGGGATTGTTATGCGGCACTCGGAATTATTCATGAGAAATACAAGCCAATTCCGGGACGTTTCAAAGATTATATCGCAATGCCGAAAGAGAACATGTACCAGTCTCTCCACACGACATTGATTGGACCGGGTGGTCGTCCGTTCGAGATTCAGATTCGAACCTACGAGATGCACCGTACCGCGGAATATGGTATTGCTGCACATTGGAAATACAAAGAAGGCGGCAGTGGCAAGAACGATAACGAAGAGCAGAAGTTAAGCTGGCTCAGACAGATTCTGGAATGGCAGACCGATACGACAGATAACAAGGAATTCATGAACGCCATCAAGACAGATTTGGATCTGTTTTCAGATCAGGTGTATGTATTTACACCAGCGGGCGATGTCAAGAATCTTCCGGCTGGTTCTACACCAATTGATTTTGCCTACAGCATTCATACGGCGGTCGGAAACAAGCTGATTGGTGCGCGTGTCAATGGACGGCAGGTGCCGATCGAGACAGAGCTTCATAATGGTGATCGTGTTGAGATTATCACATCGCAGAACTCCAAAGGTCCAAGTATGGACTGGCTGTCTGTGGTAAAGAGTTCACAGGCAAAGACGAAGATTAACCAGTGGTTCCGGCAGGAGAACAAGACAGATAATATCCAGCGTGGTAAAGATGCGATGGCGGCATACTGTAAGACAAAGGGTATCGTGTTATCGAACCTTTTGCAGCCGGAACTGCAGGAAAAGGTAATGAAGAAATACAACTTCCTGACATGGGATGCCGTGCTTGCATCAATCGGACATGGCGGATTGAAGGAAGGACAGGTTGTCAACCGTCTGCAGGAAGAATACAAAAAAGAAGAAGCGAAGAAGATCACAGAGGAACAGATTGTCGACAAGATCAATACACCAGGCAGAGGCGAAAGTCACAAGCATGCCAAGGGTGGTATTGTAGTCAAAGGTATGGACGATGTTGCAGTGCGTTTTTCACGCTGCTGTGCTCCAGTACCGGGTGATGAGATCGTCGGTTACATCACGCGTGGACGTGGAGTATCCATTCATCGTACCGATTGCGTAAATGTTCTTTGCATGGATGAATTTGACCGGAAGCGTCTGATTGAGGCGGAATGGTCTGAAGATCTGTTGCAGAATCAGAAGATGTATATGACGGAGATTAACATCTACGCGAACGACAGTAAGGGACTGGTGTTCTCGCTGTCGAAGATCTTCAATGAGGAGAACATCAACCTGACAGGTATGAATGTCCGTGTCAATAAGCAGGGCAAGGCGACGGTTTCCGTGAAGTTTGAGATTCGCTCGAAGGAGCAGCTCAACAAGCTGATCGCGAAGATCCGGAACGTGGAAGGGATCATCGATATCGAGCGTACGACGGGGTGATTCATAAATTTACAAAATGGTAGAGGAGTTGAACGCAAACTACGCAATTCTATGCAGACGCGCTCTCGCTCGGTTCAGCACGCAGTGGTACTAAATTCGCGACAAAAGATGCCGCTCATTAAGTACCAGCGTGCTTCAACGGTCTGCATATGAATTGGTAGATTGTGTCCAACTCTATCTACGAATTGGAAAATGATACAATCACAGTGGCGTCTGACCTTGAAAGGAGTTTTATGGGAAAGATTGAGATAACAAAGAAAGTGCTCGGTATCTGTGCGACGAATTGTTATACAATGGGAGATACAGATACACGGGAAGCGGTGATTATTGACCCCGGAGATAGAGCAGATATTTTGATAAAGGACTGGAAAGACCGAAACTGGCATCCGCAGGCGGTGCTGCTTACGCATGGTCATTTCGACCATATCGGGGCACTGGCTGGCGTGAAGAAGGAGTACCCGGATATTAAGGTGTATGCGGCAGCAGAGGAGAAGGAAGTCATGGAGAGTCCGGCTCTGAATCTGTCATCGTCATTCGGCGCAGCATTTACGGCGCAGGCGGATATCTATCTGGAGGATGGCACTGAGATCGAGGTACTTGGACGGAAATGTAAGTGCCTGTTAGTACCGGGACATACGAAGGGCGGCATGTGCTATTATTTCCCGGAGGAGCATGTTGTCTTTACCGGCGATACGCTGTTTTGTTATAGCGTCGGAAGAACGGACTTCCCGACGGGCGATGCGAAGGCTCTGGAAGATGCCATTCGTGAGAAATTATTTGTGCTTCCAGATGAGACACTCGTGCTTCCGGGACATGATGCACAGACAATGATTGGAAAGGAAAAGACGGGCAATCCGTATTTCTAAGATGATACTGCTAGACCAGAATAACCAATTATATAACAACGACCTGCGGGCGATGATCATGGCGTTTTATCCGGGAGTAAAGATCGTCGAGGACGCGGGCTTGTCCGACGATTTTGATCTGCGGCTCCTGATCCGATATGAGGAAGCTTTTACGATTCTCACTGTGTGCAAGCATGGACATGAGTGCGACAAGCCGGATGATCTGCAGGAGGTGCCAGAGCTTCCGGCGTATAAGGATAAGCTGTTGATATCCACCTGTGGACTGCGGGCGAAGATTCTTGTTGATTACCGGAATAAGCCAGAATTCCGAAATGTGTTGAAAATGGCGTCTTACCGGCTGCTTGGACAGTTTGCAGACCGGAGACTTCCGTGGGGCGACCTGACGGGAGTACGTCCGACGAAGATCGCGATGACGAAGCTTCTGGAGTATCTGGCGGAACAGACAGATGAAGCTGGCATGAACGGACATGATGCCGAGGAGCATGTAGATCGGACACATGAAAAACAGCAGGAAATACACGATAGAATCGTACAATATTACCGCGATATCTACGACACAAGCGTGCAGAAAGCAGAGCTTGCAACGACGGTGGCAGAAAACGAGCATCGTCTGGTGAAGGGAATTGATCTTGACAACGACTATTGTCTGTATGTCGGGATTCCGTTTTGCCCAAGCCGGTGTCTGTATTGTTCCTTCACATCGTATCCGATTGGGATTTATGCGGAGAAAGCAAAGACCTATATTGACACGCTGTGTAAGGAGTTAGCCTATGTGGCAGAACAGTATAAGCACAAACGGTTAGTGGCAATCTACATTGGCGGCGGAACGCCGACGTCGATCTCGCATGAGTTGCTTGCGGTGCTATTGAAGCAGATTCAGACCGTATTCCGGCTGCAGGAACCGGAGGTTGCCGATGGGCTTGTGGAGTTTACCGTGGAGGCAGGACGCCCGGACAGCATCACCCCGGAGAAGCTTGCGGTGATGAAGGAATATGGCGTGACGCGGATCAGCATCAATCCACAGACGATGAATGACAAGACTCTTGAAATTATCGGAAGAAGACATAGTGCCACGCAGGTTGAGGAAGCATTTAAACTTGCAAGAAGCGTTGGCTTTGATAATATTAATATGGATATTATTCTTGGACTTCCGGGTGAAGGAATTAATGAACTGCGGTATACACTTGACAAAATAAAAGAGTTAAAGCCGGAGAGTCTGACTGTTCATTCGCTTGCGATAAAGAGGGCAGCCGCACTCAATATATGGCGTGAAAAATATGAAGACCTGAAGTTTGAAAACAGTGATGAAACTGTGAGTCTTGCACAAAAGTATGCCGGTGATATCGGCTGTATGCCATATTATATGTATCGTCAGAAAAATATGGCAGGAAATCTTGAAAATGTAGGTTATTCTGTTCCTGGAAAAGAATGTATTTATAATATATTGATCATGGAAGAGAAATTAGATATTCTTGCCATGGGAGCAGGAGCATCATCGAAGTTTGTGTTCCATAAGGAAAATCGGATTGAGCGTGTAGAGAATGTAAAAAATGTAGATGAGTACATTAAGCGGATTGACGAGATGATTGACCGTAAACGGCGGATGTTTGAAGAGGTGATGGGATGATAGAGATCGATCGTGATGGGATTGAAGTAGATGAAATGTCGGCATATCTGACAGAAGACCTGAAAACAGAGATTGCGCATGGAATTGAGGTAAGCCGGCTGGCCGGAATGTTAGCAAAAGAGCTGAAGTTGGATCCGGAATTTTGTCATGATATTGAAGTGGCCGGAATGCTTCATGATATTGGCAAATTGAGAGCAAGCACCTATCTGTACGGTGGGGATGATGATACGTTGAACGTAGAAAAGATGCGGTATGTCCGTCTGCATGCAGGTCTGGGATACGAAGTCGTGAAGGCGGAGGGATATTCGGACCGCATTTGCGAAATGATCCTTCATCATCATGAGAATTATGACGGCACCGGTTATCCACGCGGACTTGCCGGCCAGAATATTCCTTATATG
>ERZ779851.1500-NODE-1500-length-20416-cov-4.955601_pt1 | contig 20416 bp, 16 predicted proteins | sample MGYA00511094_ERZ779851 | MGnify/ENA primary metagenome ERZ779851 (study PRJEB29588, sample SAMEA2155512) | human gut metagenome | biome: human gut; feature: human-associated habitat; material: faeces | place: Denmark | collected 2008/2010 ...
AACTGGAAAAAGAGGGATTTTATTTGTAAAAAACATTCACTTTATCAATATTATATGCTATAATCAGAATATCGATGAAACTGAAATGATAGATTTCGGAAAATATTGTGTAAAAAATCGATATTACACAAGTAAGGGGTGACAGTATGATCAAAAAAGAGATGATCGCCATGCTTTTAGCTGGAGGTCAGGGCAGCAGACTTGGTGTATTAACTGCGAAGGTTGCAAAACCAGCAGTAGCGTTCGGGGGAAAATACAGAATCATTGACTTTCCGCTTAGTAACTGCATTAATTCGGGAGTTGATACAGTAGGCGTTTTAACACAGTATCAGCCGCTTCGGTTGAATACACACATTGGCATTGGTATTCCGTGGGATCTGGATCGTAATATCGGCGGTGTTTCCGTACTTCCGCCATATGAGAAGAGCACAGATACGGAATGGTATACAGGAACAGCAAATGCTATCTATCAGAATATTGAGTATATGGACAGCTATAATCCGGATTATGTATTGATCCTTTCCGGAGATCATATTTATAAAATGGATTATGAAGTAATGCTGGATTATCATAAGGCAAAAGGTGCAGAAGTTACATTGGCTGCAATGCCTGTACCGCTTGAGGAAGCCAAGAGATTTGGTATCCTGATCACAGACGAAGACCGTAAGATCAGCGAATTTGAAGAGAAACCGGCAAACCCGCGAAGTAATCTGGCAAGTATGGGTATTTACATATTTAACTGGAAGACTTTAAAGGAAGCATTGATTGCAAATGCGTCCCAGCCTGCACTTGACTTTGGTAAACATGTCATTCCGTATTGCCATTCCAATGGCGCTCCATGCTATGCATATGAGTTCAATGGCTACTGGAAAGATGTAGGAACACTGAATTCTTACTGGGAAGCAAATATGGAGCTGATCGATATCGTTCCGGAGTTCAACCTGTATGAAGAATACTGGAAGATCTACACAAAGAGCGACATCCTTCCACCACAGTACATTTCCTCCGACAGTGAGATCGAGAAATGTATCATCGGTGAAGGCTCTCAGATTTACGGTAAAATCTACAATTCCGTTATCGGCTGTGGCGTAACGATCGGTGCAGATACGGTTGTACGGGATTCTATCATTATGAATGAAACACAGATTGGCAAAGGCTGTGAGCTGAATAAAGCGATTGTTGCGGAAAATGTTGAGATCGGCGATTATGTCAAGCTCGGTGTCGGTGAAGAAGTAGACAACGAAACCGATCCGCATATTTATAATCATGGACTTGTCACAATAGGAGAAAAATCCGTGATTCCTTCCAAGGTAACAGTAGGAAAGAACTCTGTTGTATCCGGCATTACAACAGTGGAAGATTACACAGATTACTATCTTGGAAGCGGTAAAACTTTGATTAAGGCAGGTGACAGGTCATGAGAGCAATAGGAATTATCTTAGCAGGTGGAAACAATCACAGAATGAAAGAACTGTCGCAGAAACGTGCGATCGCTGCAATGCCTGTAGCAGGCAGTTACCGCAGTATTGATTTTGCTCTGAGCAATATGACAAATTCACGTATCCAGCGCGTGGCAGTATTTACGCAGTATAACGCAAAGAGCCTGAATGAGCATCTGAGCTCATCCAAGTGGTGGGATTTCGGTAGAAAACAGGGAGGTCTTTCCGTTTTCACACCTACCGTTACAAGTGAGAACAGCTCCTGGTATCGAGGAACAGCAGATGCGATCTATCAGAATCTGGATTTCCTGAAGGAAAGTCATGAGCCGTATGTTGTGATTGCTTCCGGTGACTGTGTATACAAAATGGATTATAACAAGGTGCTGGAATACCATATTGCAAAAAAAGCGGATATCACGGTGGTATGCAAAGATATGCCTGCAGGTGAAAATGTAGACCGTTACGGTATCTTAAAAATGAATGAAGAAAGCCGTATCGAAGAGTTTGAAGAAAAGCCGATCGTAGCCAATTCCAATACGATCTCCTGTGGTATTTATGTGATCCGCCGCCGTCAGCTTATTGAGCTGATCGAGAAGGCCGCTGAAGAAGGACAGTATGATTTTGTAAAGGACATTCTGATCCGTTACAAGAACTTGAAGAGAATCTACGGTTATAAGATTCAGGATTACTGGAAGAACATTGCAACGGTTGATGATTATTTCAACGCCAATATGGATTTCTTAAAGCCTGATATCAGAGACTATTTCTTCCGTCAGTATCCGGATATCTACTCCAAGGTAGATGATCTTCCTCCGGCAAAATACAATGTAGGTGCAAAGATCAAGAATAGCCTGATCTCCAGCGGAAGTATCATCAATGGTACGGTAGAGAACTCCGTCATCTTTAAGAAAGTATTTATTGGAAGTAATTGTACCATTAAGAATTCCATTATCCTGAATGATGTTTATATCGGTGACAATACTTATATTGAGAATTGTATCGTGGAAAGTCATGATACAATTCATGCAAACTCTTACCACAAAGGGGAAGATGATATTAAGATCGTCATAGAGAAAAATGACCGCTATGTCATGTAGTTTATACTAAAATTCGATAAAGGGGGAATTTAAGATGAACATTACAGACGTTCGTGTACGCAAGATCGCGAAAGAAGGAAAGATGAAGGCAGTTGTTTCCATTACGCTGGATAATGTGTTTGTTGTACATGATATAAAAGTAATAGAAGGCGAAAAGGGAATGTTTATCGCGATGCCGAGCAAGAAAGCATCCGATGGCGAATATCGAGACATTGCCCATCCGATCAACTCCGAGACAAGAGATCATATGCAGAAAGTTATTCTTGAGGCATATGAAAAATCGCTTTCAGAACCGGAAATGGTATAAAAGAAGCAAAGAGCCCAAGGTTTGCGTAAAACCTTGGGCTTTTTTAATCTTCATTTTCATCCTCGTCCAGATCATATTCGTTCAGTTCCGGATAATCTAAAAACTCACAGAGCGTCATACCGAATGCGGTTGCTATCTTATGCAATGTATAAATTTTAGGATTCTTACTTGTTCCACGTATGATATTATCCACTGTAGATTGCTTTAAACCGGCGAGTGCTGCAAGATGATTAATTGTAATGCCACGCTTTTTACACAGCTGCTTAATACGCAGAGCCAGAATGTCAGAGTATGTCATTTTCTACCTGCTGTTTTCTATATTACCTTTGTACGGTTAAGAACATCATAACAGGGAAACAATTTAAATTACCTATGCATAGTTGACAATATGGAAAAAAGAGAATAATCTTAACCTATATTACCTATACAAAGGTAATAACAAATAAACAGAAAACAGGAGGAACAAAAATGAAAAAGAGGGAGATAACCAAGATCGTACATTCTCTGATGGTAGCAGGTCTGGCAGCCTGCCTGCTTGCAGGTTGTGGAAATGCCAAAACAGAAAGCAGTTCAGATACAGCAGTGGAAGAGACAATCGATGCGGAAACTGCGACTGAATCAGAGGCAGCAGAAAACGAAGCAGCAGAGGAACAAAGCGACGCAAATGCAGAAGCATTGGCTGAAGAGAATTCTTCAACCGAAACAACAGATACGGATACAACCGATTCATCCGACGAAGCGGAAGAGGCAGAGTCCGATACCACGGCAGAAGCTACCGATACAGCATCTGATCCGGGCGAAGTGACCTATGTTACTGATTTTACATCGATTGATGATTATATGGGTGGTTTTGATATGAGTACATCACCGGTTATTGTTATCTATAATGAACAGGAAGGATATCTGATCAATATGCAGGAAGGACAGCATTATCAGTTGGATAGTAATGATGCCATATTACGTAATGTAAAGAGGAGTGATAATCAATCTGATTTTGATATTGCGTTTAGAGCTGACTTAGAAACAGGGGAAGTAGTCTTTCCTAAATATCAGATGATGATTCCGGATTATACCAAATGGACACAGGAAGAAGAATTCTATAATATAGTATATGATAAAGAGGGAAATGAATTGGGAGGTGTTACTTGTTATCTGACGCCGGCTGATGTATATCTTAACTCGCCAGCAGGAGAGTAACTATTGCGGATGATTTGTTTATATAATTGTATTTAATATAATTGACGGATCAATTTATATCAGACAAAAATAAAACAAAGCCAAGTAAAACCATAAAGCGGCAGGAATATAAATACAGACTTGCGAATCGATCAGGGGCTTAGATGTTCTTAGTGTTTTATCAATATCATAGCAATGCCCGTACAAGGATGTACGGGCAAGATGCAATTGAGCCTGGATGGCGAATATGCATCGGTTGCGGCAGAAGCAGATGATGTAAGAAAAACACTTAGAACATCTTAGCTTCTGATTACTTGAGCAAGGAAGTATTTATATTCCTGCGTTTCTATTTATATACATCGAATTCAAAGCACATTTCCCTTCCCTGCACCCTCTCCTATTGAATTTCCCCTCAAAATCAAGTACACTATGATTTACGAATCAATCTATCCACCGGAAACAAACTTCGGCTTAGTCGTAAAAGAAAGGACATCCATATGTATATCATAGTCGGACTCGGAAACCCTACAAAAGAATACATGCACACCAGACATAACGTCGGTTTTGACACTATAGATGCCATTGCAGAAAAATACCGGATCTCCGTCACGGAAAAGAAACACAAGGCGCTGATCGGAAAAGGCTATATAGAAGGACAGAAAGTGATCCTCGCAAAGCCGCAGACCTATATGAATTTAAGTGGTGAAAGCGTGCGGGAACTCATAGACTACTATAAAGCAGATGAAACACAGGAGCTGATCGTGATCTATGATGATATTTCTCTGCCGCCCGGACAACTGCGGATCCGTAAGAAAGGAAGCGCAGGCGGACATAACGGAATCAAGAATATCATTGCGCATCTGGGACATGATAGCTTTATGCGGATCAAGGTCGGCGTCGGAGAGAAGCCGCAGGGCTATGATCTGGCTGCTTACGTGCTGGGACATTTTGACAAAAAAGACCGGGAAGTCATGCAGCAGGCATTTGCGGATGCAGCGGATGCGGTCGTGATGATGATGAATGATTCGGCAGATGCCGCAATGAACCATTTTAACGGTAAAAAGCAGGGATAACTTGCATTTGAGGGTAATAAAGTGAAAGCGTTTACAGAATATTTGAAGGAATTATCCTTTTATGAGGATGCCAGACGTGCACTTATGGCGCAAAAGACAGTTCTGATCTCAGGCTGCGCGGACGCACAGAAGGCACAGATGCTTTGCGGGCAGGGCGAGGACTATCCATACAAACTTGTCCTGACCTTCAGTGATGTCAAAGCAAAGGAATTATATGAGGATTATTCCTTTTTTGATAAAAATACCATATTGTTTCCTGCCAAGGATTACATTTTCTTTCAGGCGGATATCCGCGGACAGGAGATGACAAAGGAGCGGATCTGCTGCTATCGCCGGATTCTGGAAAAGGAGCCTCTGACGATCGTAACGACAGTGGATGCGCTTCTTGCGCCCTGTCTGCCACTGCAGATGTTGGAGGAAAACTGTATCACGATCTCTGCGGAAAGCATCGTGGAGGAAGAAGCAGTTGCGATGAAGCTCGTAAAGATGGGCTACGAAAAGACTTATCAGGTAGAAGAACCGGGGCAGTTTTCCATTCGCGGCGGTATTATCGATATTTATGATCTGACAGAAGAAAATCCGTATCGTATTGAGCTCTGGGGTGATGAAGTAGAGTCGATCCGTCGGTTTGATGTACTCAGCCAGCGTTCGGTGGAAGCACTGAGGACAGTGACGATCTATCCGGCGACGGAAATGATCCTGACAAAGCAGCAGAAGCTGGATGGCCTGAAAGCGATCGAAGCGGAGGCAAAACAGGCAGCGGAGGCATTGAAAAAGGAAAACAAGCTGGAAGAGGCGCACCGCGTGAAGGTGCAGACCGAGCAGCTCAGAGAGCAGATGGAAGAATTTGGCGTGATGGCAAATCTAGACAGCTATATGAAATATTTCTGTCCGCAGCTTGTCAGCTTCCTTTCTTTGTTTCCGAAGGACGAACTGCTGGTTACTCTGGATGAACCGCTGCACGGGAAAGAACATCTGAATGCGGTCGAGCTGGAATTTCGGGAAAGCATGGAGCATCGTCTGGAGAAGGGCTATGCACTGCCGGGGCAGGCAGCACTTCTGTATACTGCCGATCAGGTCTGGGCAATGCTGACCGGGCAGAGGCTCTTGCTTTTGTCTGTGCTGGACAGCAATCTTCCGTTTTTAAAGGTGGAGGAGCGGTATTATGCAGATGCCAGAGCGGTCAATTCGTTCCAGAACAGTTTTGAAATCCTGTTGGAAAACTTGAGGCGTTACCATAAAAACAGGTATCGCGTGATCCTGTTGTCTCCTTCGCGGACAAGAGCAAAACGACTGGCAGAGGATATCTGTGCCAATGAGCTGACTGCTTTTTACAGCGAAGATACGGAGCGTGTGCTCCAAAATGGGGAGATCATGGTCATGCATGGGCAGATCAGCAAGGGTTTTGAATATCCATCGATCCGTCTTGCGGTGATCACGGAAAGCGATATTTTCGGCAAGCATGCAAAGAAACGGAAAAAGAAGCGCTATGAAGGACAGAAGATTCATGACTTCACGGAACTGAAGGTAGGCGATTATGTCGTACATGAAACACATGGTCTGGGCATTTATCGTGGTATCGAAAAGGTATGCGTAGACAAGGTCATGAAGGACTATATGAAGATCGAATACCGCGACGGCGGAACTCTTTATGTGCTGGCAACGGGCTTTGATGCGGTCATGAAATATGCTTCCGCAGAAAGCAAAGCACCGAAGCTGAATAAGCTGGGTACACAGGAATGGACAAAAACGAAGTCCAAGGTAAAGGGCGCAGTCAATGAGGTAGCCAGGGATCTGGTAAAGCTGTATGCGGCAAGAGAACACGGAAAAGGTTATCAATACGGAAAAGACACTGTATGGCAGCGCGAGTTTGAAGAAATGTTTCCGTATGAGGAAACGCAGGATCAGCTTCTGGCGATTGATGCGACAAAGGCGGATATGGAGAGCGGCCGTATCATGGATCGCCTGATCTGCGGGGATGTCGGATATGGAAAAACAGAGGTGGCGATCCGCGCGGCGTTTAAGGCAGTACAGGAAGGGAAGCAGGTTGTATTTCTTGTTCCGACGACGATCCTTGCCAAACAGCATTACGATAATTTTGTGCAGCGTATGAAGGATTTCCCGGTCACGATCGAAATGATGTCGCGTTTCCGGACGGCTGCGCAGCAGAAAAAAACGATCGAAGGCCTGAAAAAGGGACTGGTGGATATTGTGATCGGAACACACCGCGTTTTGTCAAAGGACGTGGCGTTTAAGGATCTGGGGCTTCTGATCATCGATGAGGAACAGCGTTTTGGTGTTACCCACAAGGAAAAGATCAAGCAGCTCAAGGAAAATGTAGATGTTCTGACGCTGACAGCAACCCCGATCCCGCGTACGCTCCACATGAGCCTTGTGGGAATCCGGGATATGAGTGTTCTGGAAGAAGCACCGAATGACCGTATGCCGATCCAGACGTTTGTCATGGAATATAATGAAGAAATGGTGCGGGAAGCGATCGGGCGTGAGCTTGCCAGAGGCGGGCAGGTCTACTATGTATATAACCGTGTCAACACGATCGCGGAAATGGCGGCCTTTCTCCAGAATCTGGTACCGGAGGCAAATGTGGCATTTGCACATGGTCAGATGAAGGAAAGCGAGCTGGAGCGGATCATGTATGATTTTGTCAGCGGTGAGATCGATGTGCTTGTTTCCACAACGATCATTGAAACGGGACTGGATATCCCAAATGTCAATACGATGATCATTCATGATTCGGATAACATGGGGCTTTCCCAGCTGTACCAGTTAAGAGGCCGTGTCGGCAGATCAAACCGGACAGCGTATGCATTTTTGATGTATAAGCGGGATAAAGTGCTCAAAGAAGTGGCGGAGAAACGCCTGCAGGCGATCAAGGAATTTACGGAGCTTGGCAGTGGATTCAAGATCGCCATGAAGGATCTGGAGATCCGTGGCGCGGGAAACCTTCTGGGCAGAGTACAGCATGGGCATATGGAAGCGGTCGGATACGATCTGTATTGTAAGATGTTAAACGAAGCGGTAAAATCAATGAAAGGGCAGAAACAGGTCATCGATTTTGTGACAACGATCGACCTGGATGTGGATGCTTTCATTCCGGAGAGCTATATTGTCAACGAATACCAGAAGCTGGATATTTATAAGCGGATCGCTGCGATCGAGAGCAGGGACGAAGCGGAGGATATGCGCGGCGAGCTGATGGATCGTTTTGGACAGATCCCGAAAAGCGTGGAAAATCTGTTGCGTGTATCGCTGATCCGTATGTATGCGCATGATCTGTATATCACGGAGATCCGGGGAAAGAAAGACGGCATTACGTTCCTGATGGATCCGGGCGCAAAGATCCGTGTGGAAAATATAGAAGTGGTGCTTGCCAATTATGGCGGAAAGCTGACCTTTGCGGTAAAGGGAACACCGACCTTCTTCTACCGCCTGTCACCGACAGGTGTGGTGCAGAAGGATGAAGAGCAGATGCTCTCGGCGGCAGAGGATGTGATCCGGCAGATGCGCGCAAGATTGTTAGTGTAGTTTTGAGGGAATGACAGAATAGATCACGCAAGTCATAGGATGCAATATGGCAAGTGGCTGGTTCGGATCTGAAATATGCGGATTGCCTGTTGAAAACGAAAGAAAGGGAGAAGAAGAGATGTATACTTATAATCTGACACAATGGCTGGCATTTTTTATTATTTATTGCTTTATCGGATGGTGCTGGGAATCCTCTTTTGTATCTGTAAAGAAGAAAAAATGGGTAAACAGAGGTTTTATGCATGGACCGTTGCTTCCTATTTACGGAAGCGGTGCGGTACTGATCCTGTTTGTATCCCTTCCGTTTAAGGCGCATCCGGTTGCGGTTTATTTTGCAGGCATGATCGCTGCCACGATTTTGGAATACGTTACAGGTGTTTTAATGGAATCTCTGTTTAAGGTGCGTTACTGGGATTATTCGAATCAGAAATTCAACTTTCAGGGGCATATCTGTCTGACTTCTTCTCTGGCATGGGGATTTTTCAGCATTGCCATGGTTTATTGGGTACATAAGCCGTTTGAAAAATTTGTATTATCCATTCCGGAGGCAGTGCTTTCGCCGATCGTGCATGTGGTCATGATGCTGGCAGCAGCAGACTTTGCACTCAGCTTCAAGACAGCTATCGAACTGCGTGATGTCCTTGTTAAGGTAGAAGCTGCAAAGAAAGAACTGAAGCTTTTGCAGAAGCGGCTTGAGGTTGTCGAGGCTGTGATCGCGGATGAAGCACAGCAGCGGATCGAACAGGCGCAGCAGCAGAAAGAAGAGATCAGAGCAAGAATTACGGATGAGAAACAGCTGAAAAAGGAACAGGCTCTTGTGCAGAGAGAAGAGATCCGGGAAAGAATCGAAGAAATTATGCAGAAAGGAAAAGACAGATCTTATCTTACAAAGGATAAGCTGCAGCTTCTGCGTCGTAACCCGGGCGCAACTTCCGGCAAATACAAGCTTGCTTTTGCGGAATTCAGGAACGAAACATGGCCGGAATTTAAGGCTGAAGTAAAGGAGAAGATCAAAGAAAAGCTCGAAGAAAAGCTCGAAGAGCGGGAAGAGAAATAATTTACATTCATTTTACAATAATTTTTCCCATGTGTGATAGAAGGAAAACACTACTTATCGGATGATAATCATGTAAACAGAGTTGTATGGAAAGAGATAGATATCAGACGGAGGTAAGCAGATATGGGAAGGATACAGGAATGGTTAAAACAGGCAAGGCAGAACGGGGAAGATCCGCTGATCAAGATCATCTGGATCTGGGGGATGATCCTCGTGTTCTGCTTTGCTTATTTTATATGGAATACTTTCTTATATGGTGGCATAGAATTATTAGTGAGCCCGGAGACAGCTGCATCGGTTGTGGCGATCGTGGCAGGGCTTATTTTCGTGATATGGTATGTGAGAAAGGAATAAGCAGAGAAGTATGGGTAAAAGCAAAAATGCGAAACAAAACAGGGAGGGGCTTGCAGAACTGACAAAAGCATTCGCAGAGCCGGAATACATAAGGAAACAATCGTATGCGATCGCTACGGTGGAAAGCCTGATTCGGCAATATGAGCAGCGGAAAGGCGCGAAGCATAAGGTGATCGATTCCGTGTCGGAGCGGATCAAAACGGCGGCAAGTGCAGCGGAAAAGCTGGAACGGAAAGGGTATGAAATTTCATATGAACAGGCGGTGCAAAGGTTGAACGATCTGGCAGGTGTCCGGATCGTTTGTTCTTTCCGGGATGAAGTATATCAGGTGGCAGAGTATCTGATAGAGCATCCGCAGCTTACGATCATCAAAACAAAGGATTATATCAAAAAACCAAAGGCGAGCGGTTATCAGAGTGTGCATCTGATCGTCGGTATGCCATATCCGTACGGAGAGGAAAACGAAACAGTACGGGCAGAAATACAGATCAGGACTGTGGCAATGAATTATTGGGCAAAGCTTGATCACCAGCTCTGCTATAAGCAGGAAAAGAGCACGCCCCAGGAGACGGAGCAGGTGCGCAGGGAACTGCTTTCCTATGCGCAGGAGATCGCAAGGATCGATAAAAAGATGCTGGCACTCCGCAAAAAAATAGAAGCAATGTGAGAAAACAGATATTAGATCATTTTACATGAAACTTACAAATTTCTTACGGAAACATGATTTTATGTAAGAGGTATCCGGTGTTACACTCGTTCCTGTGATAAGGAAGAGAAAACATGCGAATACCTCTTTTTTATTGTATCGTACGGAAGAAAGCCGCACGAAAAACAAGAGACTCATAGTGGAGGAGAAAGAAAATGAAAAAGTACATTTGCGAAGTATGCGGTTGGGTATATGACGAAGAAAGTTGCAAGGAAAACGGGATTCCGCTTGTGGAGTTTGAAGACTTGCCCGACGATTTCGTCTGTCCCGTATGCGGAGTTGGAAAAGAATTGTTTTCCGAAATAGAATAGGACAAAAATGAAACACAGGAAAAGACGATAATCCTTCTTCTGACCATAGCGTTGACGTTATTTTCGTCGATCGTATTCTTGCCGTCCGCCGTCTCGGAAGCGAATTCCGCGCCGAGAGAACGAAAGGCTACGATTCAAGCGGGGTTATCGTCAAGACTGAAAACAGCCCAATAGTCGTCGACAAGGAAGATCTGACTTTTCATATTTATTCCGCCGACCGATTTATCCCCGTGCAGGAATACGACAGGCGGGGCATAGTTACAGCCGAATACACTTTCCGCAATCCGACAAATCTGACTGTCGAAACAAGATGCCGGTTTCCCTTCGGATTCGTTCCGTATGACGAATCGCAGACCGAGGCGGGGTTTACGAGGCGCGTTTTGAAAAACTGTCCAACGGCGATCTCACGCTTTTCCTTTGCGCGTCGGAAAATCCCGAAAGGTACAAGCCGCCGCTCGGAAAGGTGACCAAAATCATCATAATATTGTTCACTGGCATCGGGATGATTGTTATCGAGACGATAATACTTGTCGTTACCGTCAAAAAACAGAAAACAAAAGGAAAGAAAAAATAAAATCAGATAAAAACGGGAACGCGTACGGCGGATTATTCCTGTTCCGAAACGGGGGCGGGGATTTCCGTGTCGGCGCGTTTTTTGCGTGAGATAAAGAATATGATAATCGCCGCAACGAGCGTCAGCATTTCGGCGGCGGGCGTTGCGAGCCAAAGCCCCGTGATTTTCCAAAGATGTGCGAAAAGATAAGCAAGCGGAATAATCAGCACGACTCCGCGCAGAAGGGTTACGATTTGCGAACATACGCCTTTGTCGGACGCCGAAAAGTATGACGAAAATAACAGATTGAATCCCGAAAACAGCGAAGAAATGAAATACAATTTTATGCCGGTCATGGCAAGTATTTGAAGGTCTTCCGCTTTTTCCGTGTTGAAGATTGCCGCGATGCCGTCCGCCGAGAAAAACAGCGCAACGTACAGGACGGCGGCGGTCGCGCCGATTGTAATCAGCGCATATTTCAGCACCTGTCGTATTCTCGTGAAATCGTGCTGTCCGTATGAAAAACTGATTATAGGCTGGGTGCCCGCCGAAATCCCGTTGAAAATCGCGTTTATCACGTAAAACACGTTGACGACGATGGCGAACGCCGCAACCGCCGTATCCCCGCCAAGCGACTTGAACAACTTATTGATGAGCATCATCACGAGTCCAAAGCCGAACTCCGCAATGAACGACGCAAGTCCCAACGAGATTATCTCGCCGAACACGCGCAGAGATAGTTTCGTCTTTTCAAGACGGAACGTGTTTTTCTTTCGGAAAAAGAAAATCATCAGAATAAGCATGCTGATTACGGGCGAAATGCCTGTCGCAAGAGCGGCGCCGAGCATGCCAAGTTTGCATGGGAAAATAAAAACGTAGTCGAAAACGATGTTGAAAAGGTTGCCGAGAAGCGACGCGGTCATCGCAAGTCTGGGCGCGCCGTCGTTGCGGATGAAGTTTTGCAGAACGTTGTTGAACATAAAAAAGGGCGCAAAGCAAAGTATAATCTGCACGTAGGTTTTGCTCCCCGAAAACGTTTTGCCGTCCGCGCCGAGAAGCGACGCCACGGGACCGCTTAAAAACGCGCCGAGAAGCACGAATACGACCGCAAAACACGCAACGACAAAAACGGTGTGAGTGAACACTCTGTTTGCGCTTTTGCCGTCCCCCGCGCCTTTGTATATGGCGAATTTCGTGCTTCCGCCGATGCCGAACATAAGACCGATTGAAAAAACGATACTGAACGAAGGCATTGCCAGATTCAACGAGGCAAGCCCGGTCTTCCCGAGACTCAAAGAAATGAAAAACGTGTCCGCCAGAATATAGCAGGACAGCCCGATCATGGCAATCACGTTTGCCGACACGTATTTAAAAAATTCTTTCAAAGTCTGGTTTTTCATTTTTCTCCACAAATAAAAAAGCGCCAGGTTGCATCTTCAAAGGCCTAACGATGCAATTTGACGCGCTCACCCGGCGGCGAGATTATTCGTTTGATTGCATTATATAGAAGTAAAGGGCGGTTGTCAACGAGATTTCGTCGAAACTTATGAAAGACCGCTGCCGTGAAAATGCCGCGAAAAATGAATAAATTATTTTCAACCGTTGTAAATAAGGATTTTTCGTGGTAAAATATCTTTGATTGAAAATTTTAAGGAGTTAATATGAAAGTTTGCATTTACGGAGCGGGTTCGCTCGGAACGGTACTTGGAGCATACGTCGCGAAAAGCGGCGAGGAAATCGACCTTGTCAACAGGAACAAAGCGCACGTCGCCGCGTTGAAAGAGCACGGCGCGACAATCACGGGGACAGCGAATTTCAACGTGAAAGTCAACGCGATGCTGCCCGAAGAAATGAAGGAAAAATACGACATAATTTTCCTTATGACAAAGCAACTCAACAACAAAGAAGTCGTGAAAATGCTCACAAACTTTTTGGCGGACGACGGTGTAATCTGTACGATGCAAAACGGTCTTCCGGAACACAGCGTGTCCGAAATAATCGGCGAAGACAGGACGTACGGTTGTGCAATCGGTTGGGGCGCGCAAATGACCGCTCCCGGCGTCAGCGAACTCACGTCGGAGCCCGACGCTTTGGTTTTCGCGCTCGGCGCACTCAACAAAAAAGCGCAGGAAGACAAGCATTTCAAGGAAATCGTCCGTATACTGTCCATTATGGGTAAGGTTGAGGTTGAAGACAATTTCATAGGGGTAAGGTGGTCAAAACTTCTCGTAAACTCCGCATTCAGCGGAATGTCGGCGGTGCTCGGCTGCAATTTCGGCGAGGTCGCGGACAACAAAAAAAGCAGACTTTGCGCGCAACGCATCATAAAAGAAATCATCGACTCAACCCGCGCGGGCGGCATTCATATTGAGCCGATTCAGGGCAAAGACGTCGTAAAACTTTTGGATTACAACAACCCGATTAAACAAAAAATATCGTTTGCGATAATTCCCGTCGCAATCAAAAAACACCGCCTTATCCGCGCAAGTATGTTGCAGGATATCGAAAAGGGCAAACCTTGCGAGGTCGAGGCAATCAACGGCGTCGTGAGCGAGTACGGAAGAAAGGTCGGCGTGCCGACTCCCGTCAACGACAGGGCGGTCGAAATAATCCGCGGCATCGAAGAAGGCAAGTACAAACCGTCTTTCGACAACCTGAAACTCTTCGACGATGTTCTTAAAAAGAAGTAACCGCAAAGTCAAAAAACAACAAACAAAACCGTCCGGAAGCGGGCGGTTTTTTGTTGAAGAAAAGGAACAAACGAGTTGAAAAAGGCGCGGGTGATAGGATTTTTAAGGTTTTCTACCAAATCTTTACAATCACAAAAAATCGTGCAAATACTTTACATTCGCGAATTTCCGTATTATTATTCATAGTGTAAGAGAAAATATATTAAAGATATATTGAAAATGCGGCAATTTCGGACGGAAAATCCGATAATTCTTGCAAAAGAGGACGTATCAAAAACACCCGAATTTTACAAAAAAGGTTTTAACGACGCGAAAATTTTGAAGCCCAACCGCGCATCATTTATCGTATGTGCAAGGAAGGGCGACGAAAAGCCGCGCTCGAAACGAAATTTATAAAACAAATTTTCAAAGGAGAAAACAGCAATGGCAGAGATGAGTAAAGCCTACACACCGGAGTTTATGGGCGATCCCAATCCGCGTGAAAAAATTCTCAAACTCGCAAGAAAGATCACCGACTGCGTCGACCATAAGATTCTGGGCGTCACGGTAAACGATCCCGAATACTGGGGACTTGCCTGCGTGGTTACCGACGAAATGGCGGACGTCGCGCTGAAAATGAAAGTGCGTCATCACTACACGTTTGAAGACCTTCTTGCAAAGAATCCCGAACTCGGGAAAGAAAAGCTTCAAAAGTTGCTTGACGACATGAGCAGAATCGGTATTCTGGAATACGATTACGGCGACAATTACGACCACAACGGTCCCATCAAGGGCGCAAAGAAAATCCGTCGTTATACATTACCGATGTTCGTTCCCGGTTCTGCGGAATTCACGAACATGATAAAGAAGCAGCTTGACGATCATCCGGAACTCGCGATGTTCTTCGAGCGTATGACGTATCTTCCCCTGACAATGGTCACGCCCATGGTTCCCCCGGGAGGCGCGGGAATCGGTATGCACGTTATCCCCGTCGAGAAAGCAATCGAGATGGAAAACGGCACAATGGATATCGAGCATATTTCGTATTGGCTCAAAAAGTACGAAGGACACCTTGGCGTAGGCATTTGTTCGTGCCGTTACGGCAGGGCGAAACTGGGCGAAGGTTGCGGCGACAGCTGTGAAGAATGGTGCATCGGTATCGGCGATATGGCGGATTACTGCCGCGAAACGGGCAAAGGCCGCGATATCACTTACGACGAGGCAATGCAAATTCTGAAAAACGCCGAAAAGAACGGTTTCGTACATCAGATCACGAATATCGACGGCGAAAACAAGATTTTCGCAATCTGCAACTGCAACGTCAATATCTGCAACGCTCTGCGTACGTCGCAACTTTTCAACACGCCTAATATGTCCAGAAGCGCGTACGTCGCAAGGGTTGAAAAAGACAAATGCGTGGCGTGCGGCAAGTGCGTGGAATACTGCCCCGCCGGCGCGGTAAAACTCGGACAAAAACTTTGCACGAAACAGGGCGAAATCAAATATCCGAAGCACGAACTCCCCGACAATCTCAGCTGGGGACCCGACAAGTGGGACGAAGATTACCGCGACAATAACCGCATCAACTGCTACGAAACGGGTACGTCGCCTTGTAAGGTTGCATGTCCCGCTCACATCGCGGTTCAGGGCTACATAAGAAAAGCCAAAGAAGGCAAGTACAGGGAAGCGTTGGAACTTATCAAAAAGGACAATCCGTTCCCCGCAATCTGCGGACGCGTCTGCAATAAGCGTTGCGAAGCCGCCTGCACAAGGGGCACCATCGACGAAGCCGTCGCAATCGACGACATCAAGAAGTTCATCGCGGAACAAGACCTGCACGCGGAAACGAGATTCGTTCCCGAAGTCGTTATTCCGTCGAACGTCGATAAGCAATGGTCCGAAAAAATCGCAATCATCGGCGCAGGCCCTGCGGGACTTTCCTGTGCATACTATCTTGCGACGAAAGGATACAAGCCCACCGTGTTTGAAAAGAACGCGCGTCCCGGCGGAATGCTCACTTACGGTATTCCTTCCTATAAACTCGAAAAGGACGTCATCGAGGCTGAAATCGACGTACTGCGCGAACTCGGCGTCGAAATTAAATGCGGCGTGAACGTCGGCACCGACGTCACCATCGACGAACTCAGAAAACAAGGCTACAAGGCGTTTTACGTTGCAATCGGCTGCCAGGGCGGCAGACTCCCCGGCATACCCGGCGAAGACGCGATCGGCACGGATATGGCCGTATCGTTCCTGCACGACGCAACCGAAAACCACGACAGAAAACTTGTCGGCAAGACGGTTGTCATCGGCGGCGGCAACGTTGCTATGGATGTCGCGTTGACAGCCAAGCGGTTAGGCGCCAAAACCGTGAAATTGGTCTGCCTGGAACAGAGAGAAGAAATGCCTGCTTCCGCTGAGGAGGTGGCGATGGCTGAGGAAGAGGGCGTCCAGATTTACAATGGCTGGGGACTCGGCGCGGTGACGACGGATGAGAACGGAAAGGTTTCCGGGCTTCGCGCCAAGCGGTGTCTCGCTGTTCGGGATGAAAAGGGTCGATTCAATCCTCAATATGATGAGAGCGACACCATGCTGCTGGATTCGGATTTCATCATTCTGGCGACCGGTCAACGCGTGGACGTCGGGTTCCTTGGGAAGCTGGCTGAGCAGATGAAAACGCCGCGTGGGCTGATTGATGCGGACGTAGAATCCGGCAAGACCCCGGCTTCCAGATATTATGCGGGCGGCGACGCGGTTACGGGACCGAATCTCGCGATTCGAGCGATTCGGGCGGGACGTTCGGCGGCGCAGAGCATCCTGCGTGATCTGGGAACGCAAAGCGAGTCCTCAAACGAAAAAGCGGAACGTTTTACGCGCTTTGATGTTGCGGGAATCGAAGAAACAAAGGCGCATCATTTGGCGATGAAACCGGCAACGGAACGTACGCTGACGGATGAGGACGAGGCTTCGCTGGATATGCAGACCGCGGCGGATGAGGCAAAACGGTGTCTGCACTGTGCCTGCTACGCGGTCAGTCCGTCGGATATTACGCCCGTGCTGGTGATGCTTGGCGCACAGATTGTGACAACGGAACGCACGCTTTCCGCCAAAGCGTTGTTTACCACGAAGCTGACCGTGCAGCAGGTTCTGCATCGCGGGGAATTGGTCAAGGAAATTCGGGTTCCCAAGGCAAAGGGAGAAAACCATTACGATAAGCGCCGTGTGCGTGATGCAATCGACTTCGCAATCGTGTCGCTGGCAAGCGATATGAAGACGGAGAATGGCGTCATTCAGGAGGCGCGTCTGGTCATGGGCGGCGTTGCACCGGTGCCGTATGAATTGCCGGAGGTTGAGGCGTATTTAATTGGCAAGGAGCCGACGCCCGAAACGGCGACACAGGCCGGTGAGATTGCGATGAAGAATGCGTTTGCCATGAGCAAAAACGAATATAAGATTTTCATGGCGAAAGACGTGATTTATAATTCGATTATGAGATTGAAGTAAGAAAACTGCGGTTTAGTATCGGATTGCCCGATGCGGAACCGCAGTTTTTATTCTAAAAGTTGAGATTTAGAAAAAACATCACTCCAAAACATATTGCTCTGTAAACGACTAAGTATAAAACGGCATAAATATAAAAGATAAATTATTGCGTGTTGTGCAATAATTCATGCTGAAATCGAATTGAATCGGGCAGTGTTATATTTGTATACTGAGATCAACGAACGAGAATGATTTGTGCGCACGAATCAAGTTCAGAACGACGGAAAACAAACGGAGACATGGAAAGGAGATTCCCCATGAGAAAAACGATGGCTTTGTTTCTGGCACTCAGCGGCTTGCTGACTGCGGGCGGCGCATTGGCGGAAAATCAGTATTACACGGTCAACACGCCTGTTTCGATCGAGCAGAATACGGTGTATTCGGCAGTGATTGACGCAAACGAAGGCTGGAAATGGAACATATCCGATCACATGGATGTGACGGCATGGCTGGTGGATGCACAGGGAAACCCGGCATTTGAAAATCAGACGGGCATTGCGACGGCTCAGTTGATTTATGGCGCAGCAGAGGGAGAAGAGGAGGAAGTACCCGTTGCACTGCAAATTGATATTGATGCAGCAAAAATCGAAGGATTTACCCATAACGGCAGCTTTGATTTGTATGTCAAACCGCTCGGCAAAGGGGCAATCTGGGCTGCAGGCAATAATCACGGTCAGTATCAAAACAGTGCGGAAAAACTGGGTGAAATCAAAATCCCGGCAATTATCGTAGATGGCGAAATTACGGGGAACGCGAATAAGGAACTTGAACTGACACAGGACAGTGTAAAGCTGACATTACGGATGGATGGCGTGGATGATGCGAAAATCGATGTCACCGGCACACAAATTGAGCTGTTGGATGGCGACGGCTATTATACCTATCAGTATACGTTTGAACCGGGTGTGTTGGACGCGCAGTGGCAAAACGGCGAATCGACCTATCGGTTCGGCAATGTGAGCGGCGTATTCTCTCCGCAGGGCGGCGACGGCAACGGGCACTATCGTTTCCGCATCGGCATCAGCGGACTGAAATACAACGGTCTGCCGCTCTCGGAAGCGATTGTCCGCACGGATTTGTATACCTTTGGTCGCACGTTTGCCGTTGACGGTGGCAGCATCATCCGCAATACGCAGCCGGAATGGAAGACTGACGCGGAGATTCCGGTGCTTTGCGACGCTTACCCGGATACGTTCAGCGCGGAATGGCCGGTCGGGTATGATGCTTCCGGCGTGACGGTGGAGGATGTTTCGATTCGTCTGCTGAGCGAATACGGCGACGAGCTGACGCTGGAGGCAGAAAAGGATTTCACCGTACAGGCAGATCGGGCGCAGACGAAAATCGACGTGAGCTATATCTACTGGGCTTATGCGCCGGTTTACACGACGATGCGCGTGGAGATTTCCAACGCCCACGTAACCTGCGACGAGCTGATGTATGAGAAGGCGGAAACGTTTGCGCATGATTATGCGATTGCGAGCGTCTATGCGTATTCCGTGATGTCCGGCGGACCGACCGGCACGCAGAGCTGGACGTATTTTGGCTTTGCGAATCTGACGGAGGCTTCACAGGTCTTTAAGCCCGCAACTTATACGCTGATGACGACGGATGAAAACGGCGAAACGGTCTATTACGGTGAAGATGCGAGCGGAAACGGCATGCTGGTCAAGTCTGAAAAAGAAGCAATCTGGTTCAACTGCGACGAGGAGTGTGGTGTACGCCTGGTAGGGCAGACCGTCTCTTATGATCGCCTGTATGATCAGACGACGGAGAAGCTGGTCGGCAACGAAACCATTACGTTCAATAAGGCGTATACAACGGCAGAGACATTGCCCAAAGCGATTTCGGAACTGGACGGGCTTGAACTGCTTCCGGGCTTTGCGCTGGGTGCAAGCTGGGAGGATCACCTCAAGTGGCCGTGGCAGAGCTTTATTGACGAAGGCTTTAAGGGCGGAACGAAATAAATAGGATAAGCCCCGCATTCGCTCGAATGCGGGGCTTTTGCATGCAATTTTACTTGACGAACGTCCGCACCAACTCCAGAAAGTGCTTGCTGCCGACATCCAGCGGATGGGTCTTGGAGTAGGCAAGGCTGATCGGCGTGACGATGCGCGGCTCAATATCCAGCACGACGAGAGCGTCATTCATCAGCGGCCGGGTGGGCTTCTTGGTCAGCAGCGCAATGCCCATGCCCTTGCAGACCAAATCGACGATGTTTTCCGCACGATAGCCGGTAAAGACGACATTCGGCACAAAGCCCGCGTTCTTGCAGCTTTGCATACACAGCGAATACATAAACGTATCCTTGCCCAGCAGAATCAGCGGTTCGCCCTTGAGCTGGTCGAGATGAAGCACCTTTTCGCGTGCAAGCGGATGCGATTTGGGCAGGAATGCGCCGAGGTTATCCGTCGTGAAACGCACCTTGTTAAACTCGTTATCCAGATCATCCCACTCGCGGATAAAGGCAAGGGAACATTGGTTTGAACGCAGCATTTTCGTCAGCTGGTTGGAATCCCCCTCGATCACGTCCAGCGTGAAGCGCGGGTTTTCTTTTCGAAAGCGAACCATCACATCCGTGATGCCGT
>ERZ779851.1501-NODE-1501-length-20408-cov-5.215988_pt1 | contig 20408 bp, 29 predicted proteins | sample MGYA00511094_ERZ779851 | MGnify/ENA primary metagenome ERZ779851 (study PRJEB29588, sample SAMEA2155512) | human gut metagenome | biome: human gut; feature: human-associated habitat; material: faeces | place: Denmark | collected 2008/2010 ...
TGTACCGGCTGCTGTACCGACTGCTGCGACTCGGACTGGGTCGCAGCAGCTTCTGCTCTGGCATACTGGTCACGAAAAACCTGTGCCATACCAGGAGTACGCGTAAAGGCAGAAGAGACGGAAGTATTGCCGCCAGGTGCCGCAGGGTTGTTGGACATAGTGCTTTCTCCTACTTGATGTACTGTTTCAGGGTGGTGACAATATCCTGAAGCATCAGAACGCGCCCCAGAGCCATACACCCCGAACCTTTTTTCTGCTCATCGAGCAGAGCCGCATGTGCAAGGGCGTCGCACTCCGTGGATTCTTTTTCCAGCGCGGTTTCGAACAACCCCACCAAAGAAAGAAGCGCACCCTGATTCGCAGCAAGCGTAGCCAAAAGGTTATCGCCTGCGGATTTGTCGCCCTTAATTGCCAGAAGACGGGACATAACGCAGTCCATTGATAGTGTCACGAACAGACTTGTTGTCGTCAGACGGTCGATGCTGAGGATTCATGACCGTACCGGGACGACCGGCATTGATACCGACATTGGACGGGGGGTCAGCAGGCTTGCGCGGGGAGTTACCACCGCAACGAGAACATCCCATCATTTACCTCCATAACGCATGTTATCCATGATACCAGCATACACATGCCCATTGTAAGGGCATTCACGCATATGCTGGTCATCACGCAAACGTTGCATGTTGCGCCGCACATACCCCGATTCCGGTATGTCAGCAGATTCCGCCAAAAACGGATTGTCCTTAACCAGCATACCCGGATTTTGGGCTTTCTTCCGTGCCTTATCCCATACGCTTTCGGAAGGGATTCCCGCGCAAGAAAACACAGTCGCCATAACGCACCCCCTTTAAGCGTCGTAGGCAGGAAGCGATTTGCCCCCGAGCTTCACCCAGGAAGACGGTTTACCCAGCAGAGTAGCGCGGTCGCCGATGACCACAGTACCAAGGGTAGCACCATCCTGTTCAGTAGGCGCATTGGCAGCTTCGATGGAAGCAGCACGATTCAGTGCATCAGCCAGAGGACGCAGCTCATCAGCAGACAATTTGGTCATAGCGTTGATGATGGTACGCAGACTGGCTTCGTCGATAGACACCAGATTGGTCAGCGTGCACCCGCTGAGAACAGAACCAGAGATAGTGCTGTTCTGGATGTTGGAGGATGTGATAGTGGCATCAATGATGGTGCCACCCTGAATAAATTCGATAGGACCACAACCAGGAGCCATACTAGCCTCCTATGAAAATTTCCGGTGCGTACACCTGTCCGATGTCGTACAGGTCAGCATAGACATTGGCCTTTCCGACCATGGTGGCATCGTTGAGTTCGAGCTGGTAGGAACCAGGAATACCGACAGCCATGACACTGTTACAGAGAGACAGGCTCCACATGCAATTCAGCGTGCTGACAGCAATGTCAGCCACGAGTTCGCTCGAAATGTTGGCGACATCGACCACCCATCCACTGCAACTCTGTGTCTTGTCCTTGACAGCAGGCAACTTGGAACCTGTAAAATCGTGGATGAGGCGGTGCAGGCAGGCTTGCATGGGCGTAGCCGCTTCATTCTCGACGCGGAATTTGTACGCATTGAATCCAGATGCCCACAAGACGACCACTTTACCCGGGTGGACAGTAAAGACCGAGGACAAAACGGTCGTATTTTCAGGTGTCCAAAGAGGTACAACAGCCATCAGAAACTCCCCATCATGTAACCGAGGATAGCCCCGTATATGAGCCCTCGAACAGTATTGCAGCAGATGCAATCGTTCTGTTTGAACGGGAACAACCACATCCTATAGATAGCGTTGTAAATCTTATTGTCCGGTTTTTCAATATCCGTGTCGTACAGATACCCGTGACAAAAATTCACGTTGTTACAAAACCAGGCCACAAACTTGTACGCCCAGGTCCCTTTCTTGGGGGAGGGCGTGTTCAGCAATTCCATCAGGCTTCACCTCCTGTGATGTCAGCCGTAACACCAGCACCAGTGGGCGAAGGCGGCGCCGGATTGGGAGCAGACCCAGCTCCCGGCATGACCCCCATCGGTGACATCTGCTCCATCTGACCCAGAACATTGTCGGGGACACCCATAGTACCAAGCAGGGTCTTGAGGCTCCAGGAGATTACCGGAGCCAGATTGACCGCCTGACCGAGCGCACCGGCTGCGGCACCGACAGTCTGAAGAATCTCCATGGCCGACTGCTTTTCCATCTCCTTCTTGAGCAGCCCTTCAGCTCCCTTCGTGAGAATATGGCTGTCGCCTTTGACCTCCATGTCTTTGGCAAACAACATGTTGGTATTATACAGCAATTCCCCAAGCGGCTTGAAGACACCGTAGGCGATGTTGTCTGCTGCCGCATGGAGGGCCTTAGTGGCATTGCCTTGCAGCATGGACATGCCACGGAACGTGCGCATGGCCCCGGAACCAACAGCCTCACCATGGAGTGCCGCAGGGATATTGGTGACACGGTCAGCAAGCTGCATGAACATTTCCATGAGCTGTGCATACGCCGGGATATTGGAAGGGATATTCGTGAAGCGGAACGCGGGCATGTTGTTGTTGCCAAGGTCAGAGTCGGACAAGTAAAGACTCCCGGGCACTATCTGCCCGAGCTCACCCTTGCCGATATACGACGCGATGCGCCTGTAGTCTGCTTCACAGATAGGCGCCGAAGCATTGGCCGCATTGCGCATGAGGTACATAAGGCTCGCCATGTAAGCACGTTCGATGTCGCGCAAACGCTGGGCAATACCATCACCGGCAATACGGTCTCCACCAGTACGATAAAAACTCGCGGTATAGACCGGGCGCGTCTGTATCTTGGGGTCGGAGAAAACCCTCACCTCGATGACGCGCCCCTGGACCAACGAAATCTGGCAGTTGTAGAAGTCGCCATCATCGAGGCCCTGGATGTCATATTTTTGCAGTTCCCTGCCAGACATGAGCCCGTAGTGGGTCAGGACCTCGATAGGGCTCACGTTAGAAGACCACAACGCCATATTGCGCTGTCCTCCATCCGGGGCCCGAGACAACCAGCTCAGGTTGAAGTCTACATTGGGGTCATCAGCCTGCTTCAAAATGTCCTTGATGTTGGCCGCGATGTAACCGTCGAGCTTGGACGCATTCAACAGCTCGCGCCGTGTCCAACGGGTACGGGTAAAAATACATGTCCCACGCTGCGTATCAGGACTGTCAGGACTGTAGGCAAAGTCGAAGGGACTTATGGCGCGGAATGTCGGAAAGACTTCCGTATCAATACGCGGCTTATTCTTGCCCCACACGAGACGCGGGGCCCGCGTGATATAGGGGCCAGCGAAAACCGCAAAAGGATAGATGGGGAACCATTGCAGGAAGTCGGTGAGAGCTCGATTGAATCCGCCTTCAGCACACTGGTCAGCCAGCAGAAGCATCATGGCGTCGGCAGATTTCTTTGCCTTTTCCGTTTCTTTGAAATGCATCTCACGCTTCTGCTGCCGGATAGCCTCGATGAGCTGGGATGCGTCTTCGAAACTGCCGCTCTGGAGCTGTGCTTTTATCTCGTTGAAAATCTCATCCTGGGCTACAGGAGAAATATCGGGACGCGGCGTGGGCACCACAGTCCAGGGAAGCGAGGCATCCCCGGAACTTGTCATGGCGTCATTGAGGTACGAGTTGGCGATGTCGGCTTTCAGCGCAGTCAGGTTGATGTAAGCATCGACACCCAGAGCTTTGGCGCGTTCCTGCGTATCACACGACATGATGCCGTTCTGCTGATTCCAGCAGTTCTCAAGCACAGTGCGAAGAGGCTTGCCATTCACAAGCTCAGTAGACTGCCACGACACAGCGCCATTGAACCTGTCCATGACGGCATCGGCCAGCGGGTCGTGGGATTTCTCCTTCACGTCCTCGATTTCCAGCATCCAGTTGATAGCGTCGCTCATAACTTTCTCCCTATCAAATCACACACCTGGGCGTCAATCTCACACGACGCTGGACAAAGAACTGCGCCTGCGTATGAGTTCGTCCCTGACGTTTTGCATCGTGGTATCCTTATCCATATTGTCTCCACGCTGGATAAGAAGGGCCGCGTACTGGAGAGCGTCATGCACATGACTCGCATCATTCTTTTCCGGGCTCGGCGTGTACACAGAGCCCATCGTCCCGGAAGCACGCAACTTGCGGTATCGGTATTCATGCGAGAACCCGCGAATGAGCATCTGACAGGCCGGGTCGATGAGCAACCCTCCGGCACGCTGGTTGAGCATATGTTCCACTGTCTGGATGCGGACCCTGGGATTGTTCGTCAATTCCGTCACGGCCTTGATGCCCGCATCGGCGAAACGCTGCTTGGGCGTGACGGCCTGCCATGAATCCCGTGTGTTGCTCGGGTCGATAGCAGCGACCAGAGGATTCGTGCTGTACCTTCCACGCAGCAGCGGTATCAGCATACCATGCAGGAAATTCTCGAACCCCTCGTTGTCAGCATACAATTCATCCAGCACACACCAGGTTCCGTTGATGTTTTGCAGGATGACCGCAGCAGGATGGATACCAGACTGGTCGACACCGATGATGATGGGCTGGAAAGGACGCGGTTCCAACGCTTCAGCCGCCACATGGATGTTGATGTTGAAATTCGAGTAGACCGGCTTGCCATCAACGATAGGCACGTCCATCATGCAATACTGGTTGTCGATGATGTCCGTGCGCCCGGTCTTGAGCAAGGCATCTATCTGGTTACGGTAGTACCGCATACCTTGCTGTTCAGGCGTGAAATCGTCCGGGTCCCCTTCTTCTCTGGCACCCAGATTGCGCAGATTCTCGGCGTCCGGGTTCACCTCGTAGGTCACAGCACCCGTGACTTCATCAACGTGCTTGAAGGCAGCAGGAGGCTGTCTGAATACCGCCCAGTTAGGCTGAGGATTACGGATGTACTCATCAAGCCAGGAACCAGGTTCAGGCTGGTTGAAGTCCATGATGGTACCACCCCACGAGATACCACCGAGGTCCTGAGACGGGTAACGTCCGATACGTCCCGTGACAGCGTTGTAAACCTCCGGCGAACAACCCGTAGCTTCATTGAGCCAGGCGAAAGTCCAGTTGGCAGACCGCAGCTTGGGGGCATCATCAGCCGTCTTGAGGGCCCACAACTCCAGTTCGAGAGAGACCTTGGTGCCGTCAGGCAGCGGAATGAAATAGAACCCGCGCACAGGAGCACCAGAACTGGCAATCGTACCATATTCAGCGGGCAGCAGTTCAATAAGCGACCTGCGCGTGGTGGCGATGAGTTCGGGATAAGACGAACGCACGACCCCGACACGGACATATCGTACACCGTCTGGGGCAGGATTCTGGGCACACGCACATGTCAGCACATCTGCAACACAGGCGCACGATTTCCCTGACCCATAGGGCCCGACAATCATTTTGAGGTACTTGTCGCAGTTATGCAGGAGCATACCGGTAGGAGAAGGAACATAGTTGAACATGGTCTACTCCACAGGCAGCGCATGGGCCACCTTGGCTACACCCTTCGGTAACGGAAGAGGTACAGCGACATTGACCTGGGTATTCACCTGTGTGGTCTCCTTCGTATCCGCGAGACCCGCCACCTTGACCAGCATATCAAGAAGTTTCAACGCATCACGGGAGTCCATCTCTCCACTGTAAGCATCGCGGAACAACTTTTCCCAAAGCGCTTGAGAAAGCGTCAGGGCCCTGTATCTCGCCCCGGCTTTGCTGCCCTGATTTTTGACCTCTTCCAGACTCCCCTGAAAAAGCTGCTGGAAATAGGGATTATGCAGGATGTCCATAAGTTCCTGCTTCGTGAGACCATATTCAGACATGATGGACTTGATGTCCGTAGGACTGTCAGGAACCTGCAAAATAGCAAGGTCGCGAGCCAGAGACGGCCAACGTACCTGATTCTTCAAAGGTTCATTCATGGTGCTGAGTCTCCAAGACAGAAAGGGGAGGCATACGCCTCCCCTTTCGGTATTCGATTGTTGCATCGAGAATAGCGCATCTGCGCCTATTTAACGTCGACAACAGGGTCGCTGTCAACACTGCTTCTGGTAGTGCGGCTACGCGGTAAAACGTACCAAAGCGGCGACGTAGGACTGATTGCTCATCCCATTGACAGCCAATTTCACGGCCTTGCCTTTGAGTGCACCAAGTGCCTGCGGAGAGTTATTCAGCGTGATGGGGTTGGCCCCGGATTCCGTACTCAACACAATACTGACACCACTCGTTCCGGCACCATCGGCTTCGATATAGCTGAGAGTGGCATTGTTCCATTCACTTGCGAGGACAGTATGAATGGCCTCATCCATAACAATGAAATACAGCGGGAGGTCAGCGAAATTTACAGGAAGTTGACCGGCCAACCACTCCTGGTCGACCTGAATCACGCCCTCTTCGGTAATGGTGATACCTTCCCCAGCAGTCAGCGACCCGCCGAGGGCTTCTTCAAGAGCCGTAAGGTTGATTTCCACCGCAATGGAATCACCCTGCAAAGGGGCCTCTGCTCCGGTATTGAACGTGAGGATACCCCCCGCGCTCTTGAGCAGAAACTTATCGGGGACCATGGGGTGTCCGCCAGCAGTCGAACCGTCATGGACAACCACGACATGCTTGTCGGTGTCAACGGTAAGCTCACCGGGGCGGCCCTTGTATGTTTTGTGCTGGGCAGTCGTCCCCCTGAACTGCTGGATAGGACTGGAGTTATTTCTCGCCATATGTGTATACCTACCTCTTTACATACTGCGTTAGGAGGGGACGTATAGAAAACTACCCTCTCGAACAAGAGGGTGCAGCCGTAGGACTTTCCTCGGCTGCACCCATGGCGAAACGCTTAGGCGTCCATGGTGCCGTAGTCGGAATAGACCATCAGCTTGCCATTGTCGCACTGAATCTGATTGCCCGCAGTCTCGGAAATCATGGCGCAGCCCAGAGAACCGTCCGGGTTGTCTACCATACCGTTGACGATATTCTCGACCGGGGTCTTGAGGTCATTTTCAGTCAGCAGCGCACCCTTGTCAGTACCGGTCTTGATGACGTTACCGGCATCAGCAGACACGACCTTCACAGACAGCTTACCGTCGGCACCGGCCTTGATAGCGTTGTCAGCGTCGGAAGAAATCGTGTTGGTGAAGTCCACCACGATGTTGCCACTTTCGTCGAACTTGATACCGGTGCCCAGCTTGGCAGAGATGGTATGGCCGTCGATGGTGATACCCTGACCGGCGGTGTACACATCCACGAGGTCGGTCACATCCACATAGGTGTCAGCCACGGAACCGTCGGACAGAGCCCAGATGAAGTGCAGGTACACACCGGATTTCAGGCCCACCCCGGGCGTGAAGCTGACAGTGCCGCTGACCGTGGTACCGCTGACCGCGAACGGGACAGAGACGGACGACGTGTCATCGAACGTCACCGTGGCCGGGCTGGAGCCACCTTCCACAGTCTTGTCGTCGCCGTTGAACACAGCACGCACAGCAGCGACCGAGGTACCACCTTCGGCCAGCTCGGTGGAGTATTCGACGGTACCGGCGGAACCCTTGGTGGTCGTCACCTGGACACCCACGGCATCAGACCAGGCGCCGTTCTGGTCACGGAAAATCAGGGTCAGGTGGTAGTCACCTTCGACCTCTTCACCGCCAGCATCGGGCTTACCCTTCGTCAGTTCGACACCCTTGAGCACGGAAGTGCTGGACGGGATGGTCACGTTGGCGACTTCGGTGGAACCGTCATGGCCGATGAGTTTCAGCTTACCGGAGGGCTGGTCATAGGTCATACTGAGGTCAGCAGCGACCTTGCCCTCGGCGTCGTGCAGAATCTTGTCACCTGCGCGGATGATGAGGTTGGCGTCAGGAGCCTTGGCATACAGCTTATTGTCAGTACCCACGGACAGACCGTTGTTGGCGTCGGTGGACACCAGGTCGGTAGCCAGGGAAGTCATGTCCACAGTAAGCGCCACATCGCCAGCGAGAGTGCCCTCGGTGGAGCCGTTCACTTTCAGGTGGGTGTCACCAGTGACCTTGCGGTCTTCGCGGGCCATAGGAATACCACCAGCAGTGGAACCGTCGTGGACGACCACGACCTTCTTATCGGTATCGACAGTCAGTTCGCCGACTTTGCCGGTGTACGCGGCGTGCTGGGCAGTCGTACCACGGTACTGCTGGATAGCGTTGGGAGTTTTGCGAGCCATAAATCACTCCATAGTTTGAGGCCCGGGCACTATGTCCAGGCTGTATCAATATTACTCGGGGGGCCGCACTACACAGTAGCCGGCATATCCCCACGGTCCATGGGCGTATAGGCGCCCTTGTCCGAGCCAGACACCAGAAGGTTGTCCTTATCCGCAGACACGACAACGACCTTGAGCTTCTTGTCCGAGCCAAGGCGAAGCACGTTATCACTGTCAACGGAAAGCAACTTGGAACAGTCAATCCCGATAGAACCGTCGGGGTTAATCACGATAGGACTGTTTTCCCCTGCGCCGAGATTGATGACAAGATTATTGTCCTTGAGCGCCAGACCGGCTCCAGGAGAAACACCGATGCCACTCGCCGGGTCGCATTTGATAGCCCCCTCGGGATGGAGCTTCACAGACACTTCCCGACTGGCGCTGATGTCAATACCACACCCGGCCCTGTAGATGTCGACAAGAGCCGACACATCCACATAGACATCCTGCACAGTACCGACAGCCAGTGCATATACGAAGACCAGATAGGTTCCCGGAATGAGCCCAACTCCAGGCTCGAAAATGACTTCAAGCCGCGTGGCCTCCGGCGTCACGACGATACGGGTGCCGTCAGCAAACTGGAGTGCTGCTGTGCCGTCGATGAAAAACTGCTCTGCCGTCTGCCCGTTGAAAATACCGCGAACCCGAACAGCACCCATGCCCGCCACAGACTCGATACTGGTCGACACGGCTGCGCTTTTATGCGTCCGCACCGTGGCCGGGACAGGGTCGCCCCAGACGCCATCGGCCTGGGCGAACATGAGAGAAAAGTGGTAGTCGCCCTCGATGTCCTCACCGCTCTCACTGGGCATACCATCCACGAGGTAAACACCCTTGAGCGAAGAACTTGCTCCGGGGACGCGGACCGTGGAAACCACAGTCTGACCATCATGGCCCAGGATGTCGAGCTTGCCAGTGTCGGGAGCGTATGCCAACGAAAGACCGGAAGAGATACGACCGGCCTTGTCTTCGTACAGGATAGCATCACCCTGATTCAGAATGTCATCCATGGACAGGTACACACCCTTGTCAGAGCCGGGATGTACCAGGTTCCCCTCATCCTGAGAGATGACGGGGAGATTGTCCTGGATGTTTTCCTTGGTCAGAATGATTTTTCTGTCGACAGGGTCGATGGTCAACAGATTGGTGTGTCCATTGGACAACATGTCGTTAGGCGTGAGCTTCGCCCCACCATCACTTCCGACCGTGACCAGGTTATCAGTATCCGCAGAGACAACGGTCTGAGAAACAAACAGCCCGTTGTCGCTACCGAGCTTCAGCTTGTTTCCGTCATCTTTGGAAATGAGTACATCAGCCGTAGCCGACATGTCCGGGACGTACAACTTCCCGCCGCGCACTTCCAAAGCATTGTCAGCTTCAGGGGAAATGAAATCACCGGCACGGACAGCCAGGCCCTCAGCGTCGGATTCCAAAAGGTTAGGTGCCCCGGAAGAATCGGCGCCGCTCAAAGGTAGAGCCGCTACGTCAACGAACTGCCCGTCAGGGAGCTCAGAAAACTGCTTATTCGCCGAGTCGCGAACAAGGGGGCGCTTCATAGGTTTCGCCATTGATGTCTCCTTTACGCCCGCAGCAGGCCATGCACCGGGCGCAGTCGTTCTGGAACGGGCACTGCTGTTTGTGCTGCTCGCGTTGCGCGGGCGTCAGCTTTTTACGCAGCTCGTTAATGTCTGCTCCGTCCATCATATCGATGAATTTATACCCAGATTTCCACCGTATAAATGCGTCAACAGCTTTCATACCCCCAGCAGAGAGAAAAATCGTGACGCCGAGGTCCGTTTCAGGAGACCGTGTGAGACCGAAAAGAGGTAGGCACAATGTCACGCCTACGGCCACAATAGCCATAAATGCGCTGGAAAACAGGATATTGAAAAAAACGCTGCAAAAATCTCGATGTAGATAGCTGCGCTTCACGCCATGCCAGCCCTGGTACATAGCAATGACGAAGGCGCCTGCAATGAGCGGCCACAACTCAACAAGCAGATTCAAATAAGTACTACTGCGCCCTGTGATGGTGTCAGGAGAAACAGGAGGGATACTCATAAGTTGCGGACCGGACATAGTTTGTTTACCACGACATGGCCATGACTTCGCCGTAGCTGGACCGACGAACCAGACCACCCACGCGCTTGAATTTCACAGCCCGCTCATCTTCGCGCCCGCGCACAATGGCCACATGTACCCACCCGTTAGGCAGGTTTTCTGCTATGAGTTCAGTGAAAGGCAAATTTTCAGCGATAAAAGCGAAGATGTCCCGCAGCGATACATCCGCCGACACCGGCTCGATGTCAGCAGCAGCCCCGGAGCAATGATGAGAGGTTTTGGAAGAGCCGGGAATGGCACGATTCAGTGCGGCGCTGCGATACCCGGAAGTTACCCGTATAGGACCAAACTTATCCCGAACAGGTTGCAAGATGGTCTGTGCCAAATACTCCATATTATCCCAAACATCCGGGTCATCAGGAATATTCTGGATACCCTCACGCACCGCAGTATCCGAGTGCAGGAGCTCTTCATAGGTGAAATTCGGGGCCCCGGGAATAGGTCCGTGTCGCATAACGGGCAACCTCCTAGAAAAAAGCGGACGGCGCGCTTTCCAGGGGTATCCTACCGGAAAGACGCACTCGCCCGCTCTTTTGTCTTACTACAACCGGGTGTCCCCGGTGTCAATATTCGTCAGGATGCTTCAGCAGCGATTTGAGCTGTTCGACATCTTCGACGGTCACGGAATCCTTTTTCCAGGTTTCGATGATGGCTTGCACCGCAGGGAGCCCGTAGACGGAAACCAGCTCAAGAATTTGCAGCACCAGTTTGATGTCGATGGAGTTACTCATGGCTGACCTCCTTCACATCGACACCGAGGTCGATGGCGGCCTCGAGAAGTTCTTGCAGGTCCTTGGTCATAGTATCGACAAGAGCCTTGAGATTGTCGCGTTCCATAGCACCCGGGGACGAAAGCCCCTCAGAAGCCCGCATATAGGTCAGAAGACCGCTGGCCGTCACCTGGTAAGCATCGTAATACACCAGGGCGGCATCCTTGAGTTTCTCCCAGTCATCATCCTGAAGTTTGCCCTGCGAATGCATGTCACTGGCAGCAGTCATCACCGTATCATAGGTGATGGCACTGGTCTCCAGCGTTTTGTATGTCGTGAGCGTGATTTCATCCTGGGCCGCGCAACCCACCAGACTGGCCGTGAGGGCCACGACAATGAAGAAATAACGGAACATGTAAGCCGCCTTTTACACTATTCCGCGTGTGATGACCAGCGGGCGGCCCTTAATCCACCCATGGTCGCTAAACGCCGTGAGATGCACCTTCGTTCCATCATCAGTAACCAGGTCATACTGGTACGGCCCATACCCGGGACGCGAAGCATAATATGCCGTGTACTGCTTACCCTTGTACGTCACACGCATACCGTGACGGCAGTCTTCTTCGGCATGGTGAGCATGGAAGTCGTAGTCAGTCTGACGCCATTCCTGCCCAGCAGCAAGAACAGGCGTAGTGACAGTACCCAAATCAACGAAATATTTGGGAATATTGCCGTCGCAGTCATTTTTGGCAAGTTCGATATGCATGGAGAGGGATGCCGGTTCCGGCGTCATATCCCCGTAATCACTTGCGACATAAAAATAATCCATATTTACACCTCCTTACAGTCACCAGACGAAACACCCGACACGCCAGGATTTACTTGCATAAAACGACTATACGAGAAATAATACCGAGTGTCCATAATGGTGAACAAGGAGTCTAAGTATGGATAGCCTCGTTATGCAAGGGTATAAAGGCGGCGGACTCAAAATTGTCCCCACTATCCCGCGATACGACAATTCCGGCAGTAAAATAAACGACGCTTCGTACTGGCCGGTACCCATCGACGAAATCTTCCGTACGAACTACGGATTCAACATTTACACGGGAAATGGCAAACTCGTAACTACCACTGACACGACTAAGCGCTTCACTATCACCGATTACGGCGGATTCACCCCCAAGAACCCGCAAGAATCCTACAGCGCGCAGGAAATCTACAACCTCGTACTCAACGCCAGAGGTCTCACCCACGGGAAAAACTACGCCCTGTCCATCCTGGACAGTACCACGGGGAAATCGGGGCGCGTCATCCTCACCGCGTCCAACACCGCTGCACGTCTCACCTACGCGCTGACACTCCAGCTTGTGGATAGCAAAGGGAATGCCCTTTCCAACAAAGCTATTCCGGTGAACAAGTGCGCATGGCACATCCTCCCCGATGGCGTCAACGGCGGTATCTTCCCCCTCGAACCCAGTATCGTTACCCCGGGCCTGACACTGAAAGACCCCAGTAACCTCCCCGCACAGGTCTACCTCAAATATGGTCTGTATGTAGCGCCTTTTATGGGGCGCTTGGATGGTGGTGTTTCGGGGGACGTAGCCATCGGTACTGTCGCTCTCCCCGAAGGGTCCTGGGGCGCGAACAGTAGCAAAACAGCAGAAATCGCGATGTCGGACGCCGCCCTGGATTTTCCTTTCTGGTGCTTTACTGGGTCCGAAGATGTCCTTAAAGAGCTTGGTATCGGGCGATACCGTGCCACTGTTGCGTCGGCATGGAAGTGCAAAATAACTCTCCAGCGACATTCAAGCATCGCCAACAACATCGACAGCATCACATTCGAAGCGCCCGAAAAACTGTATTCTCGCATCTATCTGAGTGGAACCAGTAATGATGAAGACTGTTTCAGATGACCGAAACCGGTAACAGACTTCACAGCCGATATGGTAACATTGTACGGTACTTTCGGTTCTGCCGGTACGGGCTGGATAGACGAGCAAAGTATGCGAGACATATAGGCACAGGCCAACACCCACTTCCCAGTGGCAGGTAAATATCCCGAATCCGACGTACAAGGACAGAATTTCCCTGCCTCCATTGGAGGTGACTCCCATACTAACTATGTGTATCATAAAGCTCGTGTAACGGTTAATGGCACCGTATTTGAATTCCCACTTTCCAGATACAACACCTGGGTATTCGATAACTATATAACACCTGAAGAACTCCCAGGTATAGCAATAGGTGTGTGCGTTACGAATTCCCCAGCTATGGGTTTTATCGCATACTTCTTTGTTGGTAACAAAAACAATGTTGAAGCCTGGCTTGAATACTCCAGAAATAGGTAACAAATAAACAAAAGGATTCTACAATGCCTGTAGCACTTGCCGGTAAAGTCACGTTTTTCTCTGGTGAATTTGGCGGCAGCGATGGCCGCCGACCCATCGACGCCAAAACCAAAACCCCCAACGAAGACTATGTCCTCTGTGACGGTATCAAAACCAACGGCATCCCCATCCCCGACCTCCGTGGACTGATGATTGTCTGCACCTCTGATGACCACCCGATGGGGGAGACCGGTGGGTCTGATACGGCAACCTTCACCATGGAAGGTACTGTCGGAGACTGCACACTATCCATAAACCAGGCCCCTGCACATATGCATTATGTCAGTCGCAACAAAGACCTTAATGATGCCAGCGAAAATGAAGGGGCTACCGGATACTACGACACAGTCGGTAATTATTCTTCATCCAGTTGGAACTATCTTACGTCGTCGGTTGGAGACTCCCAGCCCCATACCCACCCCATCGAAGGCACCGTCTCTGTGGAACGCTCCCTCCCGCCGTACTACGCCCTGGCAGCAGTCATGTACATCGGCGACTAGAACAAAAAGCCCCCGCTCGAGCGGGGGCTTCGTTCACAGCATGGCGCCTACGAGGCGCTGTATCACATAATGGGTCTGGCGGTCGAAGAGTTCTTTGAGCTTATCCTCAGACATCCCCTTCCGACTACCCAGAGCCAGAGTATCCATATCCATAAACAGCAGGTGCAGGACCGCATGGAGAGCCAGGGCCTCCATACCCCCCTCAGCTACATACTTAGGGATAGAGGTGGCGCACTGGACCAGGACCGACGTTCCCTCAACCTGCCAGCACACACTGGCAGCGCTATCATCCCCACGCCCGCACTGGATGAAAACCAGCTCCAGATGGCGGAGACCCAGCTTATCGCACCACAGACGGAAGTGCCTCGTGAAGTCGGAGTACATCTCAGCAGTGACGGGGACATCTTCGTTGATGACATCGAGTGCATTCGCCGGGCCTTCATATCGACCGAAGTCACGGTACCAGCCACGGCTACTCATAGTCACTCTCCCGCCATTCCTGCTCCTTGACCAACGTAAGGTATTCAGAAATAGTCGACAACAAAACATATATCACACTGGCCAATACACCGAACCAGACAGAGAATAAGATATTCCACCAGAATGCTACATCCGCCCAGAAAGACCCGCTGCAAAGGCAGAACAGGGCTCGATTGACTGCATGTGCCATAAAACCGAGACTCGCCAGAAACATCACAATACCTGCGCACAACACGCATATCTTGGTTTCCTCTGTGTGCCTGGCGAGCGGGCGATGCAACCACGCGTAAAAGTAGTCGCACTCATCGAGAAACTCATCCAGCTTGGCATCGAACTAATCCTTGAATCTTTCCCACATACCCTATTCCTCCCTCGGTGAGGCCGAAGGACCGCAAGCCTCAGCCTGCCAGGCTTCGTAAACCCTGCGCTGCTCAGACGTGAGGTCAACCATGTCGAGTTTTTTGACGTACCGGTAAGCCGCCGGAGAGAAATCGACGATGGTCCCCGAACCGATAAAGTCTCTCCTGGCCCCGCGTTCGTAGATGATATGGAACGGGTATATGTCATCACTATGGGAGAAATACTGCGCAATACCAAACCTCCCGCCATCCCAACCTGCCTCCCCAGGAAGGAAGTCAGAGCAGAGCACCGGAGTCCCGACAACGAACCACGGCTCACCGAACACATCAGTCACGACACCGAAAACAACGAGAGCGACGAAAATGGCCACTACACAGTACGCACGCGACACGGATTAACCCTCCCTGGAAAGTGTCTCATCATCAGCAGAGGAATTCTCCATAGTGTCGGCCCTGCTGAAAGGATGTCGCACAGGCAGCAGTTCAGGATGACTCAGGGTAGGCAAAAGCGCGTAGAAGAAAAATTCCCACTGAGGGAGCTTGTGGTTCTTACGCTGCAAGATGATGTTCTTCAGGACGGCATAATTTCCTGTCCAGATGCGCCGCTGCAACCAGCTCTGCGGGAGACAGGCGTTGAGCGCGACGAAATCCCCATCATGCCGCAAGTCTTCCAGGAAGTCGATGTAGAAATCAGGAACCTTACCGGACTCGAAGCAGTCCTTCGTGATAGGGTTCTTCATCAGCGTGTGCATAGTGGACTCGGACTGCGCCACGGTGGACACCTTGTAGGTGTCCATCTGCTTCCACCAATACAACGGCGCCGTGATGTCGAGTATGACACCAATCTGCCGCAGGAACTTGTCGTGTCCACCGGCGCCATACAACGCGAGCGTCGGCGCAAGTTTGCACAGCCTGGACCATTCATCATGCTGCTGGGCCTCTTCGGGCGTCGCATACCCGGACACCTTCCCATACGACAGCCCGATACCGAACAGCGCCTCTTCGTACCCATACTCTTTCATCAGCCGAACACGCATATCACATATCCTCCTTGAGCCACGCCGCCAGCGCAGCTTCTCCATCCGGGGTCAAAAGGTAATATCCCCGCACATTGCCGCGATGTCTGGGCAGTCCGATGCGTATGAGGAACCCCTTGCCGCACAGCTTGTTGGCCATCGCGCAGGCCCGCATGGCAATACCCTGACGATACCGCACAGACGGTTTCCCGGTCTTCAACGGTCTCAACGCACTGATACCCAGCACATAGCCGAACGCCTGACCCCTCGGCAGGTCAGCCACGGCCTTCAGGATGCGGTATTCCGCCAGTGTCAGCATCAGTCACCTCCCGTGGACCCGAAGCCCTTCGTTTCCCTGTAGGTGTGCGACAATTCCTCGACCACGACGAACTCAACGTCGATGCTGAGACCCTTGTTGATGTCAGCGACCACGAGCGCCGGGGCCATGATGGTCGGCACGATGATGAGCTGCGCCACTCTCTGGCCCTCATAGTAGGCCACAGTCGGCTTGCGCAGGAGCGACGCGGCGCCTCTGGCCTGCACGCTGTCCGATTTGCGGAACAACACCTTCACCGTGCCCCGATAATCAGGGTCGATGACCTGGACACCGCTGCCCATCATCTCCAAACCGGAACACACCACAGAGCTGCGGGCCACGAGCAGACCGGCAAACCCCACGGGTAACTCCATCTCCACACCGGTATCGAAACAGTAGACTCCATTCCGCCGTGTGAGCTTCGCACCCCAAAGGTCGAACCCCACGGCACCGCTGCTCATGCGACACGGGACCTTCGCTCCCGAAAGTTTGAGCCTGCACGGGATGATGACAGCCATATCTTCCTCCTTGTTGTGATGCATAGTAAAGCATAGTAAGTTGCAAAGGTCAACAAAAAACCCTCCCGCACTGGAGAGCGGGAGGGTCTTGTGAGAGGTGTGGCTCACCAGGAACGCACAGACTGATGCTCCACAGAGGAATGTATCCGGTCCCTGCACCATCCCGGGCGTATCACCCTTGTTTCACCCGGGACAGCGTTCAGGCAGTTTTGGTTGTACCCCAGGGGCGTGCCTTAGTCAACAGTAAGCCATATCCAGCGCGCCTTTGCTTTTGGCGGGGTCGTCCGTCTACAGATGCCCCTGGGGTACAAATATCAATATTGCAGCGGCGGCGGAGAGAACATCTCCAACATCTCCATGCCGGAGACCCCATCAGCAGGAGTCCAGAAGGGCGACAGCCCTCGCATGGCTCGCAGCAACGCTGCATCGTAAGCTCTGCCGTAGACCGCGAACTCGTCGGGGTGACTGCCATTCGCGGCCACGGCATACAAAACCGACATGTCTTCGGGCGTTATGCCCTTGTAGACTGCCGGATAAAGGAACTCAGGCGTACCAAGCGACCACTCCGTCATCACACTCCCGCCAGGGAGCGTCTGGGCGGCGAAGCCCGGGCCTTTCAGCGTACCGTCTATACGGTCTCCGAAGTCATAGCCCTGCGTGGCCAACATGAGTTCAGGTGTGTACGGCATGTGGAGGATGATGGCATCAGCCTTTATCCATGTCAAGCCGTAAAATCTGGTGCCCCGCCCCATCAGCTCAACCGTAAGCGGTATGGGGCGGGGACTTTCACGTTTGGCGTTCCAGGGTGAGCGTCCGGTCGCGTACCCCAGAAACACATCGGGTGTGCAGTCACCCGACAGCAAACGACGCATCATCTTGCTGTTGGCTGAACCTACTCGGAAGAAGCCTCGGCGTCAACAGGATTTTGTGTTTTGTTGTCATAGGACCTCCTTGTGGGAGACCTATAGCATACCCTCCATCCTGGCCATGAGCGCCTGCGCCTGACTGCGGCCCATACGCGGGCCACGGTGCCCTTCGAGCCGTATCCACCAGCGTGTGGCATGGCAGTTCTCGGCCCGGACCTGTCCTCCCGCTGTGGCCACCAGTCCCCGGCAGACACCAGGCAGCCAGTTGGCCGGACGCAACAGACCGCGCAGGCCTTCGTCGTTCCATGCCTGCCCCAGATGGGCCAGCCAGTCCCTCACCATGATATGCCAGCCGCGCCAAGCACGGGGCTGGTCAAAGACGCAGTCCACGGCCTCGATGCTGCCGCCGTGATGCGCCCAGGCCCCGAAGGACCGCACGTCGAAACGGTCTGGAGCGCCCCAGTTGCGGATCAGGCAGCCCCGCAGCATGACCCGCATGCCGGACTGCGCTTCCGGTCCCCGCCGCCCGAAGTCTTCGAGGATACAGTCCTCGAAAATGACGGTCTTGCCGCGTTCAACGTTCAATTTATCCGTATCCCCGGAGCCGCACAGCACCAGCTTGCCCGCGCCCCGGATGACACAGCGCCGAAAAACGGCACTGCTGCCCCATACCACGCCCACGGCCTCATCCAGCTGATCCAGCGGGCAGGCCGACAGGTCGATGAGGCAATCCTCCACCAGCCAGTCCTGACCGTTGCTCATATCCAGGCCATGCCCACCTGCGTCCGGGGCGGTGATGGTCTGTCCCGCCAGGCTATACGTCATAGTCCACGGCAAAAAGGGGCTTAGGGGCCAGGGCCAAAATCTTGTGCATGGCCTGCCGCAGATAGGCAGCTTCCCACTCTGCATCACCCAGGGCGTGATGCGCGATACCGGTGTCGGGGACCTCGACGGTGAGACCGAGGGACTTCACCATCAGCTCCACGGTCCTGAGCGACTGGTTGTTACGGTAGGTCCACACCTTCGACAAGAAATCGGAATCATCATAGCACGCAATCGCATCGCGCCAGATGACATTGTCGAACTCCGGTCCCTTTCCCCAGAACTGCACATCGGCGCAGGACATCTGGTCAGGGTCCGGCATGACCCAAGCCACAAAATTTACCACTGCCCGCCGCAGGGCATAAGCATCGGCATGGAATACCGCTTCCCGTGCAGCAGGACTGGTCTTCAGGGCCCACCACCGTACCGTATCATAATCCATGGTGCGGCCCGGCTGGTCGTCACCACGAATGGCACGATAGAACCTGCCGATGACTTCATAGTGTTCGTCGAGGGCCACGGCACCGACAGCAATGATGACAGGTCTGAGACCCAATCCGAGGGTTTCGATGTCGATGACCACATGCGACAGAGTGCTGTCCATACATATGTGTTCGGTCAGCCACCCCTGTTCGATACCATATCCTTCCTTATTCATGTATGCCTCCTGGTGTTTCAGAGGTATATACAACAACAGCAGCAATACAGCAAGGAGATAACAAAAATTTTTCCCGACAGACGCGAAGATATTCGAGGGTGGGGGCCTGTCCAGATGGGGTGGGGGGGAGGAAGTAATTTGGAATAGTAAGGTGGAGGGAGGATGTTGGAATAGTAATGCATAGTAGGAGAGTTACGAAGGTGGAGAAGGTTGTGAGTGCAACACAGAGTATATGTTTTCTCTACAGGTCAACGAAACCGCCGTCCAAACCCACCCGGCCCTCGCCGAACGCGCCGAATGCATCGAACGCGCCGAACACGCCACCGACCTCGCGCCCAGGCCATAGCCTAAGTACCTGAAATCATTGAACTTTCCGGTATATAAAATACGTTATTGACAGAGCCCCTTGTATGGGCCAGTATAACCTTAACAGGAAGAAGGAACCGCCTAGCGGAAAGCCTCCCCTGTCTTGCTATTTGACAATGCGGCCTGCCCGCCCATCCGCTCGCGCCTCATGGCGCCCAAGCGCCATCCACGCCCCTCGCGTCTGCCATTGTGCCACGTTGAGACGGCGCGGCGTCTGCCATGAGAACACGCGGGGAGTACGGATGTACCGGCATAGTGCTGGCCTGATATAGAGACACCACACGGAAGGGGGATGTAACTATGAGCAACAAGGCCAGCACGGCCAAGCGTGCTGGAGAACGCGGATACGCTGAACTCCAGAACGCGCTCAAGGCCGTAAAGGCTATGTTCAAGGAATTCAACGAAGACTAAACAAAACATCGTCTCCCCCTTCCCTGTGAAGACACGACACAAAGGGCCGATGTCTGACAAACATACTGCGTGTGCAAGTCAGACATAGCGGCCCATGTTTGACTAGCACACGGCGTTAAAGTATTACGTCGTGTGCTAGTCAGACAATGAGTGCCTACACAGGAATGCTCACGGAAGTTGTACGACATGCCGTGTTTGCCTACACAGGAATGCTCACGGAAGTTGTACGACATGCCGTGTTTGCCTACGCAGAAATACTCATAGAAGTCGAAACAAAAAACAACTTACGTCAAATTTAAGAATGTTTCTCAAAAAGAAAATATGCTTTTTCGAGTGTTATTTTCCATGATTTTTACCTGATTTTTACACTCGCGAAAGTTTAGCACTCGCGAAAGATGAAGTGTAAAACTTTCGCGAGTAGGTGAAACTTTTGCGAGTGTGCAGCAAGAAAATGCAACAACGCAGGAAAAAAGTTGCAAACAAATGACGAACACTCGCGAAAGTTCTACCTACGCGCAAAAGTTTCACAGTTTAACTTATGCGAGAGAGTAAACTTTCATTTTGCTGTGAAGATTCCTGCAAAAGCTGCATGTCCCCAAGCTGCAAGGAAGAAGAAAAGAAAAAAGTAAATAATAATAATATAT
>ERZ779851.1511-NODE-1511-length-20302-cov-6.081592_pt1 | contig 20302 bp, 21 predicted proteins | sample MGYA00511094_ERZ779851 | MGnify/ENA primary metagenome ERZ779851 (study PRJEB29588, sample SAMEA2155512) | human gut metagenome | biome: human gut; feature: human-associated habitat; material: faeces | place: Denmark | collected 2008/2010 ...
GAAAACAATAACGTCTAAAAATTATTTTCCGTGTCTACTTCTCGCGCGCGGTACACAATTCCATCACTCCACCTGGAGTATCTACGGTAGGCATCGATGACTACTTCGCTAACGCCTATTACAGGTCCGGATGGACCTATCACGGAAGGGTAATCGGCGACCCGCTGTTCCTGCCGAAAGGCGTGCACGATCAGACGTGGACCTCTGCCCGGATAAACCGCGGCATAGAGAACAATCGCGTGAAGTCGCATCACCTGGGCCTCGGCGGAAAACTTTTCCGCAAGCATCCATATAAACTGATGTTGACGTACTCCAAGAATTACGGCATCTATGCTGCCCCATACACAGGTGAGTCACAGATCCAAAAGCCCTGGGGAACGGTCCATGAAACTGGACTGCACCAGATTTCCGCCGCCTTCACAGGCCAGATAGAATCCGTCTTCCGCATCCCTGGCCTCTCCGTCCTGTACGGCCTCTACCTCGACAAGGGCCAGCTCTACCAGGACGCCATCGGCCTCACCGTCGGTGTCAGATACGCCTTGGCCGCGGGGAAGTGAAACATAATGAAACTTCTCATAAACCTTTGTAATATTGGGATTTATGAATATCTTTATGTGAAGAATTTGATGATATGTTGGGAATTAAGGAACATAGCGTTATCGTAACAGGAGAGTTTGCTGCAGCAGTAAGGAAAGCAGCAAAGGCCTCTGTCATTGCAAACTCTAAACAGGTATCTCCCAAAATAGATTCGGGAGAAAAGAAATATCATTTCGATTGGTGCCGAAGCACAAGAGATATAGGAGGATAAGACATGTTTAAAAGCATTGAAATTGAACATTTTCGTGGCATAAGTCACGCGAAAATAGACGGACTGAAAGAAGTTAATATATTCTTCGGAAAGAACAATTGCGGCAAGTCTTCACTGCTTGACGCCATCTTTCTGATATCAGGCTTGTCGAATCCGAAACTGCCGATCAACATCAATCTGCTGAGGAACTACCTGCGATTCGAACCGTCAGACCTGGCATTGGATTTCTATACACTTGACACTTCGCGGCCAATCAAGATCAAGGCATCAAACGACGAAGTGCGGGAGCTTATGATTTCTCTGTTCTAATCAGCTGCCAGCCGTATAGACTTGCTTGGAAACGAGAATAACATATCTTCAACTGATACGAAGAACCGTTATGGTCTTGTGTTGAAATGCAAGATAAATGGGCAGCCAGTCGAGTCGTCCATCACCCTTTCCCATAAAGGCGTAGAAAACAACGATTACGAGCAAAGTGTCAAATATGATTCAGATTATAAAGAGAATCTAACTTGTCGATATCTTTCACCAAAGTATGACTTTTACACTTCAATAGAAAGTCTGACAGAGATTCTTAAAAACAAGGATGAACAGTTCATTCTCGAAGCGTTGCGCATTATCGAGCCGATGATAAAAGACATAGTACTGTCGCAGAATGAAGTGCTCGTCGATGTCGGCCTGAACAAGCGCATACCTATCAATGTGATGGGAGACGGTGCCCGCAAGATTCTCTCTATCCTCACGACGATTTATGAATGCCGTAACGGAATCGTCTTGATTGACGAAATCAGCAATGGCTTCCACTATTCCGTAATGAAGGATTTATGGCGCATCATTTTGTTCGCATCCAAGAAGAACAATGTGCAGATATATGCGACAACCCATGATTTGGACTCAATAAAAGGTTTGCGGGATGCCGCTCTCCATGATGCCGGTGACAAAGTGGCATTCTTCAAGCTCCAGCGCACAGCCGATGCCGAATTGAAGTCATACTGCTACACCACCGACAGTATCGATTACATGTTGAACCAGGAAATAGAGGTAAGGTAGGATGAACAAGATATTTATAGAAGCGAAGAAACCTCAAACTTCTGAGTATTGTTTCTTGGAAACCATCTTGAAGAATGAATTTCCGGACAAAATTTACGACATAATCTGCATGGACGGCGTGGACAATCTTTTTAATCAGGGCATTTTGACTCTGATCCGGACCTTTCAGGATAATGGAGATAAGGTGATTGTCATTCTAGACGCAGATACCATTGACAAGAAATGGGGATTTGAGGCAAGAAAGAGTAATACGATGGAGAAAATGCAGGAAAACGAGATTGATTTTCCATTTTTCCTCTATCTGAACAATCACGATGATGGAGACTTCGAAGTTTTACTCGAAACTCTAGCGAGAAAGGATATTCACAACAAATGGTGGGACTGTTTTGCCGATTACGAAACCTGCGTTTCAGGAATACGCGACAACTCTGGTGATCCAAGATACATCATTCCCAACCGCAAGGCCAAACTCCACACCTATATCAGTTCTCAACGACTGAACAATGCCTCAAGAAAAAAGCTCGGTTCCGGCCAATGGTTATTTGACAATTCTGATTATTGGGATTTCTCGAGACCTGAACTTGAGCCACTTGTTGAATTTTTGAAGGAGAATTTGGAATAGTGGCGGATTCGCTCAAATTGAAGATTATTTAACAACGATCACTACTCAAATGAAAAAAATTACACAATAATGTTTAATTTAAATAAATTCATCGCCGACTCTGTGACTTCGCGTCAGGTCAGCATGTTTGCAGATGATATTGAAGCAAACAAAGAAAGACTATCGGAAGAAATTAAAGGCAAGAAAGTGTGTGTGATAGGTGGAGCTGGATCCATTGGTTCCAGTTTCATTAAGGCCGTTTTACATTTCGAGCCATCTTCCGTCGTGGTTATTGATTTAAATGAAAATGGTCTAGCAGAATTGGTTCGCGACGTTCGAAGCACGGAGGGGCTCTTCGTTCCAGATGAGTTCCGCTGCTATACTCTCAATTTTGCAGACCCTATTTTTGAACGTATTTTTCGCGAAGAGAGAGGATTCGATATTGTCGCAAATTTCTCAGCACATAAGCACGTACGCTCAGAAAAGGATAAATACTCTGTGCAAGCTCTCATTGAGAACAACGATATCAAAGCGAAAAAGCTGATGGATATGCTCTGTGTCTATCCGCCGAAACATTTTTTCTGTGTATCTACAGATAAAGCAGCGAATCCTGTAAACATAATGGGAGCAAGCAAGCGCATTATGGAAGATCTAGTGATGGCATATAATATTCATTTTAAGGTTACAACAGCTCGTTTTGCAAATGTGGCTTTTTCTAATGGTTCCTTACCTGACGGATGGATTCATCGTCTTCAGAAAAAACAACCTCTTGCAGCGCCATCGGATGTAAAACGCTACTTCGTTTCGCCAGAAGAATCAGGACAGATTTGTATGCTTGCATGCATTCTTGGAAATGGCGGAGAAGTATTCTTTCCTAAATTGGGAGAGGAACAAATGCTTACATTCTCTTCTATCTGTGATGATTTCGTCAAAGCAGAAGGATTTAAGAAAGTGGAATGCAAGACTGACCCAGAGGCTAAGAAATATGCCGCTGCTATGGATTATGATAGCGACAACTATCCAGTTGTTTATTTTAAAAGCGATACTACCGGCGAAAAGGCTTATGAAGAATTCTATGTTCCTGGAGAGAAGATTAATATGACTCGATTTTCCGCACTCGGTGTAGTGGAGGAAACTACTCGACGACCAATGCCAGAGGTAGAAACGTTCTTCACTGAATTAGAAAATATCTTTGCCGAAGAAAACTTTACAAAAGCAGAAGTGGTAGAAGCTATAAAGCGCTTCATTCCTAACTTCGAGCATGAGGAAAAGGGAAAGAACCTTGATCAAAAAATGTAATTATGATTTTTAATTCATTTCAATTTATTTGGTTGTTCCCTTTAATATTTCTTGTTTACTATGGTCTTCTAGCCATAGTAAACAAGAAATTCAAACACACGTCAACTTTAGGAAACTATTTGCTAATAGCCATATCATATGGACTGTATATACAGTGGCATCCGCAATATGCTTTAATATTGTTGGGTGTTACTCTTATTACATACATATTTGCGATTCTTATCGAGAAAAAAGTAGCATATAAAAATATTAAATATCTTGTTGCGACAGGAACTTTTTTAGCATTATTACCTTTGCTTGTTTTTAAATACACGGGTTTTATAGTTGACAACCTACAAATGGTTTCGGGGGGGGGAAATCAGTAGAAGTTAAGTTGATTGCCCCATTAGGCATTTCCTTTTATACGTTTCAAGCTGTTGGTTATCTTCTAGATGTATATAATAATAGAATAAAGGCTGAACGTAATTGGTGGAATTATATGCTTTTTGTGTGTTTCTTCCCACAGATACTGTCAGGACCAATAAGCACAGGCAAGGATTTGCTTCCTCAAATAAGATCGGAACGTAAATTTGAGTATCTAAAAGCCGTTCAAGGATTAAGATGGCTGCTTTGGGGTATGTTTCTCAAAGTTGTAGTGGCTGATAGATTAGCAATATACGTAAATAATGTATTAGATAATTACCAATCAAATTCAGGTGTATCATGTTTGATGGCTAATATTTTCTATACATTTCAGATTTATGGTGATTTTGCAGGTTATTCATTGATGGCTATAGGCGTTGCTCGGCTTATGGGTTTTGATTTGGTAAATAATTTTAAGCGCCCTTATTTTGCTGCCTCTATTACTGAATTTTGGAAACGTTGGCATATATCACTTACCAGATGGCTTACAACTCATGTTTATATTACTTTAGGTGGTAATAGATGTTCTAAAGTTAAACAATATTGGAATATCATGGCAACGTTTTTAGTAAGCGGTATATGGCATGGAGCTAATTGGACTTTTATTGTGTGGGGAGTATTGCATGGTATATTTCAAATAATAGAAAAGGCTTTAGGAATATAAAAGACTGAAGGCTGTGGAAAAATAGCAAAATCTGTAAGAATTGTCATAACATTTATGTTGGTGAATTTTGCCTGGCTAATCTTCCGTATGCCAACATTGCAAGATGCTTCTAACTGTTTTATCCATATGTTTACACAAAAAGGGAGTTTATATTTACCTCAATTAGATGAAACTGTATTTATCATATTGGTGTTAGTCATTTTAATCCTAAAAGAAGGGTTACAGGAATTTAGGTCTTCAACATACTCTAAGCTTCTTTCCAATAATATTATTAGATGGAGTTGTTATACAATGGTATTTCTGATGATTATTATATTGGGGGTCTTTAATTCAGGTTCATTTATATACTTACAATTTTGATATATGAAAATATTTATATGTAAGTTGACAGTTTTTCTTTTTGTTTCCTTTGCGATATTGACAATTTATTTTGTTAGTGGAGCAAAATTGGCAACATTAGCTTACGGAGTATGTACACAGGAACAAATTGTTAATAGTTTTGAGTATGCCAAGCAAAAACATTTCAATAAAGTGTTCTTGGGTAATTCAAGAGTCTACCGTGGTATAAATCCTGACATTATAGATAAGTCGACATATAATTTTGCTCATGATAATGATTCATACAATCAGTGCTATTACAAACTTGTTTATCTGTTAAATTCAGGTCATAAGATAGACACCCTATTTTTGGGGGCAGATTATTTTGAATTTGGAATAAAATCGGGTACGAGAAATTATGTGTATGATAAATTGTTTGATGGTAATTATTACAAAGACTACAACAAAGATATAGTAGATGAAATAATTGCTAACGGCAAGCAAGTGTTGTATAACAATCAACTTTTATGTGTTAAAGCATTCTTTTCGATTTTAAGACCAAATAGCGCAAAATGTATATTAAAAGAAAATGGACAATACATTTATGATTCAAAGGCAAGCATAAATGATTCTGTAAAAAGAGAAATGAAAGTATTGGATTTTCAATATGACTATTATCTTGAATTAATAAAGTTGTGTCACAAAAACAATATAACTGTCATTGTTTTTACAATGCCTGTTCGTGATTCTGAAATGTCATCATATACAAAAGAATATATAAGTAAAATACATAAACTCATTGTAGAACCACTAATTAAGGATGATAGATATTTTGATTTGTCAGATGTTGAAGAATTTAAAGACTATCACAAATACACTGATATAACTCATCTTAATTCTAAAGCAGCAGATGAGTTTACAGACTATTTTTGGAAAAGAATTAATAATAAACAATATGGATTTTAGTAAAACAATTGACTTCATCAAGTCAGTTTATGGAAACCAGGAGTTTACTCCATTGGCAGTTCCTGTATTTGCAGGCAATGAAAAGAAATATCTAAACGAATGTATAGATACATCTTTCGTTTCATCGGTAGGTAAGTTTGTAGATCGCTTTGAAGAGGAAATGGCGAAATATACAGGTGCTAAAAAGGCGGTGGTATGTGTGAGTGGTACTAACGCTCTTCACATGAGTTTGCTTCTTGTTGGAGTTAAGCAAAATGATGAAGTACTTACACAGGCTCTCACCTTTATTGCTACATGTAATGCGTTAAGCTATATTGGAGCACATGCTGTGTTTATTGATGTAGACCGCTCTACTATGGGGCTCTCTCCTGATGCCTTAAAAGCATGGCTACAGAAGAATGCCGAAGTTCGCAAGAACACTCTTAAGGGTGAACTACCAAAAAGTAAGGACTTTGCTTTTGAAGAGGATGACTTGGCTTGCTACAACAAAAATACTGGTCGTCGTGTAAAGGCATGTGTTCCTATGCATTCTTTTGGTCATCCAGTTCGTATTGATGAGATTGCAGCTATCTGTAAAGAATGGCACATTGAACTTGTTGAGGATGCAGCCGAGAGTATTGGTTCTACTTTCAAGGGACAGCATACGGGTACTTTTGGTAAGATTGGTGCAATTAGTTTCAATGGCAACAAGACTATTACTACTGGTGGTGGCGGTATGATGCTTTTTAATGATGAAGAGTTGGGAGCATACGCAAAGCATATAACCACACAGGCAAAGATCCCGCATCGTTGGGAATTCCGTCATGACCATATTGGTTTCAACTATCGTATGCCAAATATTAATGCTGCTTTGGGATGCGCCCAGTTGGAGAATATTGATAAGTATTTATTGAGCAAGCGAAAAGTTGCTGCGGAATATGAGGAGTTCTTCAAGAATGTACCTGATATTGAATTCTTCGTAGATTCTCCTAATACAGCATCTAACTATTGGCTCAATGCTGTTATCTTAAACGATAAGGCGACACAGCTTGATTTCCTCACCCAGACGAATGATAATGGTGTAATGACTCGTCCAATTTGGGAGTTGATGAATCGTTTGCCAATGTTCGAGAGTTGTGAGAATGATGGTTTGGAAAATACTATTTGGTTTGCGGATAGAGTTGTGAATATTCCAAGTAGTGTAAGAACTGAAGATTTGTAAAACTAATTAATTTTATTAGTATAACTCATTGCTGTCCGGTAAAAGTTCCGGACGATTATTATAAAGTTTAACAATTAAACAAATTTGGTTCGGTTGAATCATCAAGTTCATTGACAATATTGCAGTTAGGTTTTGCAAAGAGGTCTCTGAGATGGTTTGTGTCTGTAAGTGAGATACTTACAATCTGCAACATCTCGTAAATTGACCGTTCAACATTCATCTTCTTCTGTACAATGGCCATCATGCAATAGGCAATAATTGCTGAGTAAATCTGTATGCGGACTGCATTTTCAGACGTACCCCAGAACTTTTTTATCTTCAGATGTTGCTTAATCCATTTGAAGAAAAGCTCGATTTGCCATCTGTTGTGATATAGTTCAGCAACCATTATAGGGCTGATAGTCAGAGCATTGGTAAAGAATATAAACTTCTTCTTGCTGTCCTTATCAAAGTAGATTACTCTACGGATCTTGTCAGGATACTTCTCCATTGTCAGTTGACCTGCCATATAGCCGATGGCATCTGACTGGATGCCTGATTCGGGTGGGAATCGGCGCTTCCACTTCATTGGTTTAAAGTCGTTGTTGGTCTTTCCGTGAATGACGAAGTAGGCTCCAATGCTTTCAATGTTGTGAAGACGCTTGAAGTCGTTGTAGCCCCTGTCAAAGATGTAGAATGAGTTCTCTTCATAAGTAATGACATCCATTGCTTTTGTATCATGAACCCTTGCCGGGGTAATGTGAAAGAACGTAGGAATCTGAGTCTCCAGATCATACAGAGTATGCATCTTGATACCGCCTTTTCTCTTCCTGAACAAGGCCTATTCAAAGGTGTTTAGACATAAGTCAACTGTCGTAGAATCAAATGTATAGACGTCACCGTCCAGTTTGAAGATGTCAACGATTCTGCATCGCTGAGCCTCTGAGATGACTTTGTAGACAAACTCCTATCACGCTTCGTGTTGGCATCTGCAAGAGTACTCTTGGCAGCATGTCTACTAAATCCAAGGTGATACGCCTTCGACGCGTGAGCCTGGGTTGCAAGGATGACGTCTCTCAGACTTTCACGGTTGGAGAGTTGTCCAAACATCAGGACAGCAAGTTAATTCCAACACGTAAACTGTTTGACGTAACGGTTTCCATCGTATTTGTTTGCTATTCTGAGGAATACATCCTTGTCGATGAAGTCTAAGAGCTGCGCGAACACGTATTTTCCTTTATGCATATGCCATTCTACGTTAGTCTGGCAAAGATAATTTCAAATCGGCGCGCACTAAAAACCTTTGTAACTACCTAACTTCCAATATTTTCAAAGAACTTTTATAATTTTTTACCGGACACTAATGATTTCCAATATAAATTCATTTGTTGAAGGAGCAATATTATGTCTGATATTCTGAAATATTGGTATTTGCTTTATGTGAGATAGGAGCTTCAAGAATTGGATTTATATGCTCGGATGGCCCCAAAGAGCTTGATGACATCTTCAAAGAAATGTTTCCTGGTGCCAAGTTTCAGAGATGCGCACCCATTTGATTTACAACTTACTGAGCGACGTCCGTAATGGTGCAAAGTGTATTTGGCTGACGATCTGAGACAGGTCTTCCGTATGGGAGACAGGAACAATGCCGAGGAACACGCCTAGGATGAGAGGCTGTACTTCTATGCAAAAGAAATTGGTATTACAGAAGCATCAAGAGATGAAGCGAGGACGCTTCCTAATAGGCATATTTACTTACCTGAACTACGACAATAATCTACACCATGAACTGGATAGAGCGGTTGCAGAAGGACTTCCGGATGGTTTCAAGGATGCGCTGGCCGTGCCTAACGAGGAATCAGTCAGAAAAGAAGTCCTACCTGAGGTCGACTCTTGAAATCAATATTGACAGGAATATACTCCAAGATGAAGTATCAAATAAAACTATATATTTGCAAAACTCGGAAATCGAAAGACTCGCTCCAGACACACAGAATAAAACACTCCCCCGTTAAAGGAATGAGATAATCATTTATGGCTCGGTATCATAAAATAGTATCGAACCGAAGTAAGATTTGTATGGGGATTTTTATTTTAGGAGTCTGATGAGTTTTAGCAATTCTTCTTCATCAAATCTTGGAATTCCATCATATTCACCTTTAAGATACAATGGTTGTAGAATCTTGTCAAATCTAGGATTGTAAGTTTCATCAAACCGACCTAAAGAACTAATTCCATTTGCAGCTTTGTTAATAGTCCATATTTCATCACTACGCAGCAAATCATATGTCATTAGTGAACTGTTGTGCGTGGTAAATATCAATTGGGTGGTTATCGTTTCAGAATACTGAAAATATAATTCTACCAGTTTTAGCATAAGTGCAGGATGTAAACTGCGTTCCATTTCATCAATTATAAAAACTTTATCCCCCTTAATAAAATCTAGAATTAAAGGAATAAAATCAAATAACCGTTGGGTTCCATCACTTTCTTCACCAATTGAGAATAGTTCATAATCGTCAACGTCTATTCTCTTGTGTATAATCATTAATTTCTTAGCGATAATCTCTCCTTCCGATATTGTTATTAAATACAGATTATCTTCAAAACGAAGTGAACCAAAGGCTTCATTTGTGTTGGTTTGGGACAAATCTGTTTGAATAAAATTCTTTAAATCCTGAGGAATCCCCAATTTGTTAAAATCAACTTTTTCTAAATCAATTGAGGCAATACCTGTATCAAAAAAACGCAGTATAGCTCCAAAACCCTCCTTTAGCTTGTTGTCATCAACGGCTTTGAGCATACTTCCCTGCTTATAAGGTGTTGCTGGGAATATTGTTTTAAGGGTGTTGATGAACCATGCCAAAATGTTTTCAAGATCTTCAATATTTGTCACATTGCCATGAACATTGCGGCTTAAAATTTCGTGTAGGAATAATGATCTTGCGGGAGTTGCCTTTGCAAATACCATCAGGAATTGTTTTTCTGCTTCTTTCTTGTTAAGCCTAAGAAGATATGATATGTCAAAAGGATTCTCCTCGTTTATATTCCTTTCGAAAATGGTGTATTCAGTCTTTTTAGTAATTTGCTTTAGCCATTCTCTTGAAACTCGCTCTGCATTATAACTAAAACCATATTCATATTTTTTATTATTACACAAAATCACGTAGATAAAAGTTGTATCTTTCTTCTTGTTTTCTGCATGTAATCGGAATGGATGGTATTCCATAGGGCTTCCTATAGGTGTGCCTTCGAGCACTAACCTTTTCCCAAGATCGATAGCCTTGACAAAGTTACTCTTTCCACTAGCGTTGGCGCCAAACATAATGGCTGTTTTTAGAACCATAAAACCTTTAACTGGTTCTACCTTGTGATGGCTTTTTAGCGTCCCTCTGCCTGGCTTCAACTTGAAAACCTCCTGTCCTTTAAATGACAGAAAATTGTCTACCGTGAATTGCTGTAACATATATATAAATTATAAATATAACAATAGTACATTTAAGACTATCATAATTGAATATGATTGCAAAAGTAGCGAATATTTCTCATTACAGCAATGATATATCGGTAATAAATTTTATTGAGGTATTCAAGATGTGAAATTTTCACATTTTGAATACACAACTTTTGGCTTACTCAAAATAATACAATAACTTTGCAAGTGGAATTAATACAATTAGAAAAAGATGATTCAGATTGATAAAGAAACAAAAGAGAAGAGAAATGCAGAGTATAACATGAAAGCAAGAAAATACCCGTCATATTTGAGCCTTGCTATACCTATTATGTTAGGTGTTGCTATGGGGGTTAAAGATATGGCAGGAGCTGGAATCTGGATAAAAGTCCTTACTTACTTGATATCGATTTCTGCAATTAGTACGGCTTTATTCTTCTTGTTAAGATTTTCACTTCGATCAATTGCAAAATTTTATCCGGAACGAATACTTTTTTGTGACCGATTAAAACCGACAGCACGAATTCTTTACAGTAATGATAACACCTACACTGAGGAGCAGAAGGCAAATATAAGAGAAAAGATATTGGCTAAAAAGAAAATAGACCTTCGAAGATACAAACCAAAAACTTTTAAGAATAAGAAATATGTAAAGCGTATTGATGAAGCTGTGAGATGGTTACTTGATGTAACGAGGTTTGATGAAATACTCTTTGAACATAATTACATGTTTGGATTTTGGCGCAACTTGACAGCAGCGCTACTCGTTGACGCAATCTTGGTATTTGTACTGGCTGCTATTAACAAATGGTATTATGCGCTACCCTTAGGAGAGTATTTGGTAGGAATAGGCATATTGATATTACTGCTTGTAATGCTAGTGACATGGGTGGCCTATTGTAACGGTAAGACTTTCGCTAAAAGAATGTATGACGTGTTTTTGAATATGAATGATAACGATAATAATATTTATTATTTTTGAATATGAGTAAAATAAAATTTTATCCGGTAGATAATGGTGATACCGTATTGATCAAGGTCGATAAGACTACCATACAGATTGATGCTAACATCAGGAATAACGATGATTGCTATGATGTTATGAGTGATTTGTTGGATGAGTTTTCAAAAGACAGTGAGGGTAGATATCATCTGGATTTGTTTATGTTGACACATCCCGATGAGGATCATTGTCGTGGAATTGACACTAATTATTATTTGGGTAATCCTGAAAAATATTCAGATGAAGACTTGAAGAATGACTTAGTAATCATTGATGAATTGATGGTAACCCCTATGCTTTTTACAGGTGCAACAAGTGAACCTGCAAAAGCTCTGAAAAAGGAGGCTGAAAGACGACGTAAATTGTGGGACGATAACTCTCGGGACAAAACTAAGGCTGGTAATCGGCTTGTTATCATTGGATATGATGGAGACAAGAGATATAAAAATGTGACTTCGTATATTCCAGGAGATATAATTAAGGAAGTGAATGGCAAGTCTATGTCTCTGCTGGAATTCTTTGTTCATTCGCCGTTTAAAGATAGTTTGGTGGAAGGTAGAGCTGAAGCAGATAAAAATGCAACCTCAATTGTGATGCAGGCAAGGTTTAAGTACACCAGTACTGCTACTCAGCCATCAGCACTATATCTATTTGGAGGAGATGCTGACCATTATATTTGGAAGGAGATCCAAGAACAATGTACCGCTCATGATAATGATGATAAATTAAATTTTGATATTTTCATGGCTCCACATCATTGTTCTTGGACCTACTTCAACAACGTGCCCTATATAAATGGTGAAACAGACAAACCTGCCGAATCGTCAAAAACCATGATTAAAGACCATAAGACAAATGGGGCAGTAATAATAGCTTCGTCTAAGCAGATTAAGAAGGATAAAGACAACCCGCCGCATCATCAGTCAAAAGATGAATATGTAAAATTGATAGGGGCTGATAAATTTATATCTTTAGCAGAGGAACCAGATTCAAAGAAACCTAAGCCTGTTATATATGATGTTACCTCCAGTGGGTTTCTGAGGAAGGATAAAAATCAGCAGAAAGGTTCAACCGGTGCAGCAATAGGTAGTTCAAGCACTTCAGGCAGAAAATCTGCATATGGCTGTAAGTAACTATTACCCACAATTCAAGCCGTGTGCACTGTCGCAAGTACCGCCACGTGTTCAGTATGATGTCAAAAGGGTCGCCATGATGGATGGCGTCTCTTTTGATAACATATATTATAAGTATCATGATTCTGTAGTTGTTCGGTTGACCTTATCACTTGAATTACCAACAAGGTACGATATGACTACAGCGCTTGTTAAACCAGAAGAACCCGTGTATGTGGAATTCTTCTCTGATTACCCAGATAGGGTCCCTCGTGTCTTTATTGGCAGAAACGACTTCGATTTTGATCACGCTCCGCATATTTATTGCGAAAAGGACGGAATTAGACCAATTTGTTTGTTTCGCGGCAACGGAGATGAATGGTTTGCCAATATGGAAATAGAGGATTTCATTAAGCATCTTCGGTCGTGGTACGAGGATTTGGCATCTGGGGTAAACATAGAAGACGGTGGTGAGTTTGAACCCTTAAGACTTGAGGGGTATACAGCAACCATGTTGTATGATTACGAACAACTATCAGATGAGTTAGACAAAGCTGATGAGCAGAAAAAAGAATTACCTCTTATTATTTACCGTCACTCAGAAAAGAAACTGGTAAGATTGACAAATGATAACATCTGGCTTTTAAAATTACCAGAGTTTGAGAAAAAGAATATTGTTTGGGGATCGGTTTGTTGGGATGAAGCAAAAAAGAGTTGTGATATATACGATGTCATGTTACCTAAGACATATTCGGAACTTAAAGAATATGCTAGCAGGCATGGCGTGGAAATAGAATCTGCTGTTAGTGGTATATTAGATAAGAAGGATGATACATCTTTCAGTTTTATTATTATCTTAGCTATAATGCGGAGCAAGAAACTGATAGGAGTAAATTCTTACTATCAGTTCGTGAACTTTGAGATTATATGCGAGGCTGATGCTGATGGGAAATGTGTGTTGACACCAAATTCAACGGTAAAATTTCATAAACATGAATCGCCTTTCACGACAAAGAAGGCTCATGAGATATCAAACTTGGATACAGAAATAAATCCTTCGTTAATTATTGCTGGGTGTGGTGCTCTTGGTTCAAAAATTGCGATGCATTTAGTACGATCTGGTATAACTAATATATTATTTTGTGACCCTGATTATTTGAGCGACCACAATCTGTGCAGACATGCACTTCTCGATAAGTCTGTTTATAAAAACAAGGCTAGTGAAATGAGAAGTGCTACAAATCTGATATATTACCATGAAATGCTTAAGGCTGACGCTTCCTGTAGAGGAATAAAAACAATACTGGGAGATGCCGAAATAATGAGTAAGCGAACACCCGACTATCTTCTTGATTTTACCGCATCAAAGGTAGCCCATAATCAATTGGTGAATATTAGGAATAGACCTACTGCAATAAGTGCAGCTATTTTTGATAATGGGAAATTCGGATTGTTGATGAGTGAAGGAAATAATGGAGAGGTAAGGCTAGATGATGTAATGGCTGCTTTCTTTGCTCAATACAAGACAGACCCTTTAGTTTCCAGTTATCTTATGAGAGAGAAGGAACTTTCGCGTGAACCATCATCTTTATTAAATGTAGGGCTTGGGTGCAATTCAGAAACATTCATTCTTGCGGACGATATCATCTCATTATATGCCGCATCTATGAGTGTTACGATTAAAGATATCTTTGCCGGCAATCATGCTAATGGTGGCTGTTGGATGTATATATCAGATAAATTTGGAAGCTTGAAGATTCAAAAAATAGAAGTACCCCAATTCTATTGTTATGATGTGGATACATGGAAGGTTCATATATTTAATAAGGTTGTTAATGACATAGCAGATCAGACCAAAGCTGCTGGCAGATATGAAACAGGTGGGTATCTCATTGGACAGTGTAATCTTAAGACTAATACGATTCATGTAATCGACACTATAGAGGCCCCGGAAGATACAATCCATAGAGGTGATTACTTAGTCTTAGGCAAGGCCGGCATAAGAAAAAAACTATCTCAGGTCGAACGTCGAACTGGAGGAACGTTTGGATATGTGGGAGAATGGCATTCGCACCCTAACGGACCTAGCGAATTTAGTGCTACAGATCTTGAAGAGTTTGCTAATAAAGCGGAAGAAATGAAAGCCGATTGTACGACAAGGCCAATCCTAGAGTTACTTGTCTCTCCTATAGGTATAAGTTGCGCTGTACTAACTCTACATTAACGCAAGTTCGAGAGTAACAATACGAGGTGGCAATTGCCACCTCGTTATTAAGTGGAGACTGTAAACTAAAGTGTGTCAAGTAAAGGGAAAAGAAATTATTAACTTTACAGACACACTTTACTTATGAGTAATTCATTTGATTTTGAACAGTTCAAAGCGAATGCCATTGAACAATTGAAGGCCACTCTTGGACAGGCTGCTTTATAAATGCGAGGTTATCACTATAGTATAGGACGCATACGATCAAGATACATATTTGCAATAAAATCATCCAAAAAATCTTGACTAAAGATATCTCCTGTTGCCAATAAAAACCTTTCTTTCCTTTTATCTACGTATGTTTTATCAAAATCAGGTGGGGTAAATTTAAATTTATCTTTATTACTACGTTGCTTGGCAAGTCCCATTTTCTGAAATGTTCTGAGTCCCTTAATATCTATTTGAACAGACAACACAACAGCTTTATTATCATCTGTATTCCCTCCATTTACTCTCATTATATTCATAACGACGCTACTTGTAGGTTGCGTAACACGCGTATCTCCATATCGCGACACATTACTTAATACAAAATAACAATGTAAATCACGAGAACATGATTCTGCTATACTATTAAAATATGGTGTATCTCGATTTAACACAGAACAATATACTGCATCGATCATAGACTGGAAATATGCTCTATCCTTAATACTTGTCAACTCAAAACAATAAAAGTTTGTAAACACGTGTCCATTCCAATGATAAAGGATTTTCCAATTCTTTTTATTCTGAGGAATCTTAAGCTTCTTCTTTTTTATCAGTTTAATTTCTTCAGGGGCATAGTAATTTTTTAACCGTATAATTGGAACAGCGTCATTTTGCCCATAAAGGACGATAGGAAGACAAGTCACTATGTAATTATAGGCTTTTTTGTCTTTAATTACATATTCCATCCCAGCAATAAATGCCTTACTGTATTTTGCAGAATATTGACAAAATTCATGAAGTTCGTACATTGGTAGCGTCAGTTCTGGCATTACGAATATATCAGTATTTGCGACCTCAGTTACTTTATCAAGAATGGTCCTCATTAAATTTATTTTATTATCATCAATTTCACCAAATTTATCAATTGTGTCGGAAAGCTTATGTTCATCCAGATCCATCTCCACCAACGAAACAGTCAGTTTATCAGGTGGAGGTAATTCAAAATAACTTGTATTAAATTCCCATTCGTCATCGGTTCTTCCCTTACGCATAAACACTTTCCATTCGCCTTCGTCTAAAATTTCTCTATTAAGGTGCTTATATATTGTGTACGCCTTCTTATATACTTCTGGGGCAAAACCATTTTCTATTGTCAAAGCACATACTATATCGTAATATTTCACATAGTACGGCACCCATCTGTACCCAAATCTATTTTTGTTGTATTGTAGATGCGTCATTGAAAGACGCACACCTTCATCAATATAACCATTAGTAAACTCTTGTAGCGGAAACTGATTAAAATAAGTCCTCGTCATAAAAGTATCAAGATAGATTGTATCAATAGGTGCTGCTTGTTTATACAAACTTTTTGCCATCAAATAAGACTCTTTCAGATGTGCCAAGAGAGACTGACGAATATTTTCCACTCCGACATTTTTACTTTCGTCAAATAATTGTTCTTCAACATCCAGCAGGCAAATTTCATCCTCAATGCGTGTATAAAACTCAGAAGCATAATCATCATGCCCAGAAAGCACAAAGGTCGTAAACATCTTTTCCCATAGTAAATAATGCTTAATTAATAAATTACCATGAAAGTATTTGAATACCTTGTCGACTTCTTCTATATGACTATAGTTTTTGCCAAATTTGGCAAGTCTTTGATTTAGCTTCGCAAAAAATACCGATAACTTATATTTATTCTCCTCTAGAATATTAAATCTACGCGATGTTTCTTCTTGCACATCAAAAGTATTTACTAAAGTAACAAACTCAAGTCCTTGTCCATTTTCACAGTCTGCCTCATCGGTCAAAAAGCGGAATTCGCTTGAACGTTCTATCTGTTCATCCTTAAACTTCTCTAGACTTTGTTGTGGTAATTTGCAATCAAAATAGTACACGTAAAGCTTATCTCGTTGTATAGAAAATTTGGAAAGACGATTAAACGATGGTTCTTCATTGTTTAGTGCAAATCCAAACATTAAAACATCATTATTATCTACAATCAATCCAGGCAATGTTTCTTCTATATGCTTTAAAACTTCTTGAGTCTCAGAAACTGATGATGATACAACCATACAATCATCAACATACCGCCCATAATAAAGTTCAGGATAATTCTGATTAAAATAATTATCAAGAGGAGAGATATACCAGTTTGCCAATACATGCGCACTCAATAGAGATAAAGGCATTGTGTGTTTTCCTTTATTTTCACCTAAAAACGGTTGTGCATCAGATGAGTTTACAATTTCCCAGTATTTTTCATAAACTCGAATAACAACTGTAGTGAGCGAGTTCTGACGAATATCTGAATTTGGATGCTTCGTCATAAAATCATCAAAAAAAGTATCAAAATTAAAATCTATAGAATGGTAACAATTTGTAATGTCAAAATTGATGATAGATACATTTTTCCCCTCTGACAATACTTTATTTGCCATTCTAAGACCTTGATTCCACCAAGCCTGATACTGATGAATATATTTCTTAAAAATAGAATTCCCAAACCTCACTTTGTTTCCAAGTAACGTCAAATCCAATCTATTACCATAACTGGATGGTTTTATATACTCTTCAACATATGGTCCATATTCAAGTAACCACGCTACATCCAAAATCATAAGCTCCACAGGGAAAGACGACTTCGCCAACAACCTTTCCACGACCGCATTTCCTGCCGGAATATTCGTTATAAAATGATCATCACCTTGATTATTTGAGGTTTTTATCTTTTTGGGATAAAAACATAATTCAATATTAGAAAGCCATAATTCTAATAGTTCTGGGTTATTACCATTAGCGACTTCGCATAATTTATCAAAAATACGCTTCTCTTCCTCTATATTTACCAATAGCTTTGCGAAGTTCGCAACATTATGTCGCAACTTCAAATCATTCTTATCAAAATATGTGTATGATAGAAGTTTGCAAAAAGCATCTTTGAGTGTATCTACGACAACCATACTGTCATTTATTTGCTTTTAACTGTTAATTCTTCAATATTTAATCCCATGCAATCACCAAGCCTATAATGATATTACGCAAGACGCAATATCATTCCTTTTTCCATCTCTCTCGTGGAAATCCCTAATCGTATTGCCAACTCTCGCCATTCTTTCACAACATTAGCAATTTCTGAGATAATCTGTTCAGCCGTTTTTCGGTTAAGCATATAATCCCCATAGGCATCAATCAAAATGCTGAGGTCTGCCATGTTGGAGGTTGCCGAAATAAGCAGACTTTGATACTCATTCGAAATTATCCACGTATTCATATATACGTTATATATGCGTTGAAAATATTTTCTCTATCTATTTAAGCCTTCCATTTGTTAATTCACCTTTCAACATTTCATACACATAAGCAGAACTTTCAATATAGAGCCCCGTAGATTCATCAGAGAGTTTTGCAAAAGTTTCTGAGTTATAGAATTCTTTGAGAGCAGTTGGCAAATCGCATCCGCTATCTTCCATAAGATAAGCTATTATATCTTTGGTAATACCTTCTACCAGATATTGCATTCGTTTATTCATAATCTGTGCAAGTATTTAATGGCTTTTGCCGAATGAAACAAATATTGTGATGAAACTTTTTTGTATTTTAGACCATTCACAAGCATTGGCAAATCAATAATTCCATCATCAAAATTACGGAACAAGGTCGCAATGGTATCATCGGCAACAGGGCCTATGACAATGTCAAAACTATGTGTCGGTTGCAAGTTTTTCCTGCTACGATTAGCCATAACGAACAAGGCCCAGTCTTCACTTGGCTCTTTAAATATCTTGACTGAAAGAGTATCCAATGCAGTGTCGTCAAATTCAAACTCTGTAACTATTGGCTCTCCACCATAAATAGCAGATGTACGTCTGGCCATTTGTTCCGCCTGCTCCTAAATCTCTGTCAGATAAAAACCTTGTCCAAAATCCTTATAAGGTTTGCATTTTGACAGATCTATCTGATCAATTACTATATTCGAACCATGGTATAGTTTCATCGAATACCTCCTCCATTATTTAGACAAACTTGTGTAAGATCTTGAACACAATCATCAAATGAAAGTAAATGCTCTGCATCGTAATGCTCTGTAATAAAATCAATACCTTTAAAGCGCATCAAATAATTACTCGCTTCACGAACAGAAAGCTGGTGACTTTTGGCAAATTCACTAATAGCAGAAACAATATATGCTATCACGTTTTTATCAATCTTTTGCTCATTTTTCAAAATAACAGAAGCGGACATACCAAGAGCATCTAGTACCCTTGTAACAGTCTTTATTGTGAGCCCCTTCCCACTCTCTATTTTAGAAATCTGGGCTTTTCCGACTCCTACACGTTCACCTAGTTCTTCTTGAGTAAGCCCTTTGCGAAGACGCTCATTACGAATCATCGGACCTATATTTTCCAAGCTATTTGCCATATGATATAATATTTATACGTCAACAAATATACAGTAAAGTTTCCAAAATAGGAAACAATCATAAATAAATTGTGTTCTACCTTTACTTTATCCCCGTATTCATATATACGTTCATTAAAGTAAAGTCAATATAAGGGAAGAAAAGAGATGGCTGCGCCATGAATGAAAATGGACTCAGCCATTTTTCTCTTTTGGCTGCAAATCTTATAAGCAATCCGGATATTAAGGATCGTCCCCAACGGCCACTCCAATCAAGCTCCAAATACATCACTTGGACCCCGAAAATATCCGTGAATCCATACTCGATTTTACAGCCCGTTTTGGCGAAATAAACCCCGACATGCTCTATCTTTGCAGATGAGGTCAGCCGGTGCTCAAAAGGGCCGTTTTTGCCTCTTTTCCCTTTGTTCGGAGGGAGTCGATAAAAAAAACGTTAAATCTTCGATTTTTCGCAAAAAAAACAAGTAAATTTTTGAGCAGTCTACCTTTTAAGACGTAAGCCATTGATAATCAATAAGAATATGATGATGCTACGAAAAAAGGTTGCATTCTCCCTTTCTACCTTTGCATCGTCAAAACAAGGAAGTATGGGTGAGCGGCTTAA
>ERZ779851.1512-NODE-1512-length-20288-cov-9.792962_pt1 | contig 20288 bp, 20 predicted proteins | sample MGYA00511094_ERZ779851 | MGnify/ENA primary metagenome ERZ779851 (study PRJEB29588, sample SAMEA2155512) | human gut metagenome | biome: human gut; feature: human-associated habitat; material: faeces | place: Denmark | collected 2008/2010 ...
CCTTATCGAACATGGCATATATCTGCTTCAGGAGTTTGTTCTCTATGCCTTCGCAGGTTTTACTGATACGAACATCTACCGGATCACGTTCTTCCTCATGTTCTTTGAAACCGTCATCCTTCCATTCCATGTAGAACTTCTCCCCAGTCAGGAGTGTTCCATAGCGCAGTCCTTCAGATTCGTTTCCTGCCATGCAGAACTGTATCGTGGTAAAGAAGCTCTGTATGAATGAATTCTTTTGGTTTGTCAGATTCTGGCGAATACCCTCGGATACAGAGACGCCGCTTCGTTTCAGCTCTATAACTGCCACTGCTATACCATTCAAATAAACGACAAGATCCGGCCTCTTTTCTGATTGTTCAACGACCGTCACTTCCTCAGCGATGGCAAAGTCATTATTCAATGGATTAGCCTCATCAATAAGCTCTACTGTCACCGGAGATTTTTCTGGACTCTCGCTGACAGGAATGCCGTACTTCAAGCGTGAGTACACAGTCTTATTAGCATCATAAACTCCACGCGAAAGATTCCCGGCTTCCTGCTGAAGCTGCATAATAGCAGCATCAATCAGCTTGTCTGCATAGCCCTTCAGTCGAAGGTACTGGCGCAGACGATCTTCCTTGATGTTCTTATTCTGATAATCCGACAGGTTACCGATATACTGGTAGCCCAAGATCTCCGGTTCTTTAAAGAAACGGATTACTCTTTCCTGTGTTTTAATTTCGGCATCACCAATACTCATCTGACAGGCACCCCCTTACACTAATCTGACCTTGCCGGTCAGCAATTCTTCCATCATACCTTGTTTGATTTTTTGATACTTATCTAATTTTTCTTCAAGGACTTCGATTTCATCATTCATATCCGTTAAAACTTTGATAATAGCTTCTCTCTCTGACTTTGCAGGCATCTTGATTTCGAGTTTTCGGACATCAGCTACCGTCAAATTATGCTGTGCTCCAACTTTTTCATTGGAGAAAATCTGCTCTTGTCCGTCCTTGCTAGACAAATACAGCATGCACCAACTTGCCAATTCAGGCTCATACAGTTTTGCAATACCAACCGCTCCTCCAGCGAACGAAGTCTGCTCATTATCAAAGATTGCAACGTTTCCTATGCGCCCTGAAATTGATATTAGTAGACACACCTCATTCAGAAGGATCCTGGGATACTTTTCTGCTACATCATAGGGAATGAAAAAGTCTGTATTGTAATTGATATCAAACGCCTCAAAATCCTTATTTTGAATGAATGGGATGGTTCCAATTTGTGGTGTAGTCACAAGCGACGGCTTAATCTCTGCGCTATAATCAAATCCTGTTTGCTTTGTCACTATATAGCAGAGCTGATCTAGAGTCGTCACTCTCCAGTTTCCATCAAATCCACTTAATCGTTTCTTTCCAGTTACAAGCATTTGCATTGTTCCTTGGCGAATATCATTTTTCTTACGTATGAGTTTTCTTAAATTAGTGATAAGAGTGTCTACATTACACAATACTTCAGCAATTTGCTCTTGTTCTTCTATTGGAGGAAGGATGATTGGAAAGTTTCTAATTCGTGTTAAAGCCAACTTAGGTTGTGCTCCCAATGTTTGCGTCTGATTAATCAATCCTTGAATCTCTGAGCTCATTAACCAATACATTAAAAACTTTATATTGCATTTAATGTCTGTAATTCTATTTGCATTTTCTGTTAGATTAGCTCCATCAAGATAATCCGGTATCTGCCCCACAATACCAAGTGTTCCAGCAACAGAAATATAAATATCATCTCTATATATTCTATATTTTTGTATCCGAAAGTATGCTTCGTCCGGGACATACATTAATCCATCAACGTCAACATACCCTGCTCTCATATCTGCAACTCTAATATATGGATGTTGTGTAGGCATCGAAGTTACGTAATATCCTTTTGGTAAGCGTTTCCCACTTCTAACAAATCCAACATCTGGCTCAAGTTTCTTAATATTCCAGTCATCCGGAATATCTGTTTTTAAAATTTCATTTACCATTTGAATCCCATCCTTTCAAGATGAGACTTTACCTTTTCCTCATATTCAGCAGTGACTTTGTCAAGCTCTGGAAGTGTATCCTCGTATCGCTCAGCAAGTTCAATAATTCTACTCGTCAAGCGATGGGAAATCTCAGCATACAAATCGGTGATGCCAGAGAAAATGCTATCAAACCACTTCTTGTTCACAAGCAGCTCTAAAATTTCATTATCTGTGAATTTTTCGTATCTTGCCCGGCACTTTTCATCCAGAGCCTTATTCAGCTCTTTGACAACCTTATTGTAATCTGATACCTTACCACAAAGATCTAAAGCTGCCTTCAACTGGTTTACGTCATCCTGCAAGCTCTCGGGTACGCATTCTTCTGTACGAATAATACGTAACCGATATTCAATAGAGCTCTTTGTGATTTTTCCATTTTCGTTGACTGCACTCTTGCAAAGCGGATGCCTCACAAGGTACGCTTCCAGCCGTTTCTTCGTATTGACAAGCTGGAGATCCGTGCGGATCACTTCGAGCTCTATGGTTTCTTCTGTTTCAATCGTGCTTGTCAACTCAACTATTTTGGCTTCGATATCCTTCGCTTTAACTTTCCCATTCTCAACCACATCAGCAAGAGCAGATTCTTCGTCCGCACTCTCAATCAGATCAGAAAGCTGGGACTCCGTCTCTGCGACAATACTCTCGGCTTCTTCTATGGCATTCTTCTCTTCACGGAAAAAGGCATCTATTACAATAGATTTCGGGATCAAACGACCTTCCCATCCGGTGACCTTCATTTCACCCTTATTCTTTCCCTGCGTAATTTCTTCCTCGATATTGTCTGTCGCTCTGGCGTTGGTGTAGCCATCCGATTCGCTTATGATAAGTGACACATCATCGTTCATGACCTCATTCCAATAGGCTAACAACACCTGATATACATCGTATTTGTCAATCAGTGTCAGGTGTTCGAATTCGGCAATGATATCTTCAGCAAGACTTACAATCAGCTCTCTTGCAGACACGTCTTCATCAAGAGTTGAAAGAACCGGATATTCTTTTGTCTTCCATGCAGCAAATGCCTCGTCGAGTTTCTCACCATACTCCGAGAATTCAGTATTTTTATATATCGTTTGTCGAATACTTTCGTGCTCAACATTTAAGCTGTAGTATTTTTCGCTAATAGTTGACAGCAGCTCAGATTTCAACGAAGGAAATACTTCCCAGTACTTGGAGAGGCCATCGATGTCAACCGCAGGGATACCTCCATGGATGTGCGCATAGATATCCTGAATGTCCTCCGGATCTGTGGAGTCAATATATCGGGTGATGTTCAGGTTATACCCATTCTTCTTTTCAATTTCATCATTGGATACGAAACGCGCATACTTAGGATCTGTAGTAATCTGCTCATTAAAGGTAATAATAATTCTGTAGATATCGCGTTCTCTCAAACGATTCTTATTGCCATCCTTAACATATCCACGGCTGGCATCAATCATAAAGATGCCCTGTCGGTTTGCAGCACCTTCTTTGTCAATCACGAGTACACATGCAGCTATTCCAGTGCCATAAAACAAGTTTGCCGGAAGGCTAATAATCCCCTTGATCCAATGTTTCTTTATAATAGTTTCTCTGATGGTAGCCTCTGCGTTTCCACGGTAGAGGACTCCATGAGGCAAAATAACCGCAGCCTTACCATTTGACTTTAAAGTTTTAAGAATATGCATAAGCCAAGCATAATCTCCGTTCTTTTCCGGAGGCATATCCCCATAACCCTCAAACCGACCATATTCTTTACCTGCAATTCCATCGCGCCAGTTTTTCATGGAAAAAGGCGGATTTGCCACTATGTAATCAAAACGCTCAAGTACAGAGTTATCCGATTTATCCATATACTGCGGATTTGAGAATGTATTACCGCTCTTGATGATAATTTCAGCCTTACGGTGCAGAACAGCATTCATCTTAGCAAGACCAGCTGTTGTGCTTTCTTTTTCCTGACCATAACCCATAATTGGAAATGGCGCTGCATCGATAGCCCGAATCAACAAACTACCACTACCACAAGCCGGATCGCATACCGTGGCGCTGGCATCCGTGCAGTGACTAATGCCTACTACATTAGCAAGAATTCTGGAAACCTCTGCAGGCGTATAGAATTGTCCCTTGCTCTTTCCGCTCTCTGTAGCGAATTTACGCATTAGATACTCGTAGGCATCGCCGATGATGTCATCACCTTCTGCCTTGTTTCGAGAGAAGTCAAGTTCCGGACGCTGGAAGATAGAGATAAGATCAGTCAATTTATCAACCATTTCTTTACCGCTTCCCAGCTTCTTCTCATCATTGAAATGAGCAATATCAATAACACCCTTCAGGTCAGTGTTCTCGTCAGCAAGGCGAGCTATGATTTTATCCATGCCCTCGCCGATGTTCTTTTTTCCCTTCAGAGCAATAAAGTCGTCAAAAGAGCAGCCCGTTCGCTTCTCTGGATCTGGATCTTTATCATGTGCCTTATCAAAGACCTTAATGTCTTCATATGCTCCTTTATTCTTAAATTTATCAGTGACATACTTCATGAATAAAAGTGTCAGGATATAGTCCTTATACTCTGAGGAATCCATACCTCCGCGAAGTTTATCACAGCTCGCCCACAGCGATGCATATAATTGTGTTTTCTTGACAGCCATCTTTGTCTGCTCCTTGTCTAATGATTTTCTTTGATTTTCCTCATTAATCAGTCAGCGCTTTTACCGCTCTTAACCCATTCATCGAGTTCGGAAATTTTAAACTTCCACTGTTTCCCGATTTTTTGAGCAGGCAAATCTTCTTTGCCATTTCTGATCCAGCTACGAAGAGTGACTGTTTTGATTCCTAAATATTCCGCAGCTTCATCTATGCCTATCCATTTGTCATTCATGATTTCTTCCATGCTCTCACCTCGTAATTTGAATCTGAATACAACTCATCTATTTTATTATAAATCATAAATATGTTTTTTCAATAGTTTGCTGTTATTTGTTAATATTATTTTTTATTTGTGCGTTCTCAAATTTCCATGCCGGACACAACTATGTCCGGCCTTTTTTTGCCCGTTTTTCAATGTAAAGCTCATCTTGGCCTTCTCGTTTCTGCCCATCAGCGCTGCAAAAACGGACATGCCTGTGTCTGAGGTTCCGATCCCTAAAAATGGCATACTTGCTTTAGCACATGGGAGCCATCTGCGCAGGGTGTTTCCGGTTCCACGTGACTACCGACGACAATCAAACACTGTACCGATCACCGGAAGTGAGGTGCAGCCGAAATGGAGTAATCCTTCGGTATGCCCTCACGCCTGTGGTCTGGTTTTGCATGTCTGGAGCTCTCCATTTCGGCAAAAGCCGAAGGAGGGCTTTCATTATGCAAAACAATGACAATCAGAAGACTTACTTTATTTACGTTCGCAGCACCGGCGAAAAGGTCCCGGTCACCAAGGAACAGCACAATTCATTTTATAAGGAAGCCGACCGCATCCGTCACAAGGAACAGGATCACGGCAGGTGCATGTGCCCATATTGCTTCATATGGAGATGCGATGGCGACTGCCTTGACTGTGAATATCACGCTACTGGAGACATCACTTCTCTGGATCAGCCTCTCTCAGATGGCAACGGCACTCTCTGCGACTATATGCCCAACCGTAGCAAGTCTATGGAAGAAATCATCTCCGACCGTATGCTGTTGGAGCAGCTTTTTGCTAGACTGCGTGAGCTCGATCCGGATGCTGATATCATCATTCAGTGCTGGCTTGATGATTACAAAATCTCAGATCGTGCAATCGCTGAAAAGCTCGGTCGCCCGCAGCGTACCTTCGCTGATCAGATGAAGAAGATCCGCACGGAGCTCCGTAAGGTCCGTGGCCACTAATCCTACATATCGTATGTAGCCCCCATCCCTCTTGGCATGCCATCAACAGATGCCCGGAGGGATTTTATAATTTTTCAAAATTTCTCCGCTCAAATCCGTCACTCACCTCCAGTGGAAAATGTAAGGCACGAAACAACAAGCCTTAATCATCACAGAAACGGAGGTGAAGCACATGAAGAAGTCCTACTTCGATTCAGGCGGTAACGCCACAGAGCTGATTGCAGTACTGAATGCAATCTCCCACGTATCCGCAAGAATGGCGAGAAACATGACAATCCTCGCACAGCAAAGACAATCAGAGAAAGGAGATCGTCGCTATGAGCAAAATGAGCGATATGGCTATGACCATCGAAGAGCTGCGCAGTGCAGCCGCTGCTATTAATGAAGCAGCCAACTGGTTAGCAGAACAGTTTGGTGGCACTGCTGGTGAAGCACCTGCCAAAGAGCCTGCTACCAAGGAAGAAAAGAAACCGGATTTGAAGCTTGAGGATGTACGAGCTGTCTTAGCAGAAAAGTCCCGTGCCGGGCATACCGCTGCTATCCGTACATTACTTCAGAAGTATGGTGCTTCCAAGCTATCTGCTGTTGATCCAAAGCACTATGAAGCCTTGTTAAAGGATTCGGAGGTACTTGACGATGCCACCTAAAGGACATGCTATCTTATCTGCTTCCTCTTCGGACCGCTGGCTCCACTGCCCGCCTTCCGCAAGGCTCTGTGAGACCTACGAGGATAAAGGCAGCGATTATGCTGCGGAAGGCACTGATGCTCACGAGCTTTGTGAGTACAAGCTAAAGAGGGCCCTGGGGATGGATGCCAGTGATCCGACGGAGAATCTCACCTGGTACAACGAGGAAATGGAGGACTGTGCCAATGGCTATGCCGCCTACATCCTTGAAATGGTAGAGGCCGCCAAGGAAAGCTGCGCTGATCCGAAGGTTCTGATTGAACAGCGTGTAGATTTCTCTCGCTGGGTGGAGCAGGGCTTCGGAACCGCTGACTGCATCATCATTGCAGATGGCACCTTGAGAATATGCGATTACAAGCACGGTCTTGGAGTCCTCGTAGATGCGACCGATAATCCGCAAATGAAGTGCTATGCGCTTGGAGCCCTGGAGCTCTTTGATGACATCTACGACATTGATAATGTCAGCATGACCATCTACCAGCCAAGGCGTCAGAATATTTCCACCTTTGAAATTTCCAAGGATGCGCTGTACAAGTGGGCGGATGAAGTGCTGAAGCCGACCGCAGATCTTGCCTTTGCCGGGGATGGGAACTTCCTCTGTGGCGAATGGTGTGGTTTCTGCAAGGCCAAGCACGAATGCCGTGCCAGAGCCGAGGCCAATCTCACACTGGCTCAGTACGATTTCAAGCTTCCACCTCTTTTAGAGGATTCGGAGATTGAATACATCCTCTCCCGTGCAGATGAATTAGTCGCCTGGGCATCCGACATCAAGGAATATGCTCTGCAGCAGGCCATCAGCGGTAAGGAATGGGCTGGCTGGAAGCTGGTCGAAGGTAGATCCAACCGCAAGTATTCCAATGAGGAGGCAGTCATCCAGGCAGTTACAGATGCCGGGTTTGATCCATATGAAAAGAAGCTCCTTGGTATCACTGCCATGCAGAAGCGTCTTGGCAAATCCAGATTCGATGAGCTGCTTACCGCCTATATTGAAAAGCCGCAAGGTAAACCGACGCTCGTGCCGGAGAGCGATAAACGTCCGGCAATGAACAATGCAAAAACTGATTTTATGGAGGAAAATTAAATGAACAAGAATGTAAAAATCAACAATCCTATGAAGGTAATCACTGGTCCTGACACTCGTTGGTCTTATGCCAACGTCTGGGAGCCGAAATCCATCAATGGAGGTACACCGAAGTACAGCGTATCTCTGATTATTCCGAAGTCTGATACCAAGACCATCGCCAAGATTGAAGCTGCCATTGAGGCCGCTTACAAGGAGGGCGAGGCCAAGCTCAAAGGCAATGGCAAGTCTGTACCTGCCCTCTCTGTCATCAAGACTCCGCCTCGTGATGGCGACATGGAGCGTCCGGACGATCCGGCCTACGCCAATGCTTATTTCGTAAATGCCAATGCAACCTCTGCTCCTGGCATCGTGGATGCAGATCGCAATCCGATTCTTACTCGCTCCGAGGTTTACTCCGGTGTGTATGGTCGCGCCAGCATCAGCTTCTATGCATTCAACAGCTCCGGTAACAAGGGTATCGCCTGTGGACTTAACAATCTGCAGAAGATTCGTGACGGTGAGCCTCTTGGTGGTAAGGCAAGTGCTGAGTCTGATTTCGCATCTGATGAAGATGACGATTTCCTTAATTAATGGAGGTGGCAACTATGGAAATGTTACAGACTATTCTCGTTGTTGTTCTTCTTGCAATCTGGCTGTTGTTCAGTGTGGTATTCCTTATCACTGCGATCCAGAACCTCATCAATGACCACAAGCGCGAGATTCGCGAACAGGAAAGTGCTAAGCGTGATCTTGAATATCACGAAGCTCGCATGAAGGTTTACGAGAAGACAAACTAATCTACTGAAAAAGAATCCAAGGAGGTGGTGGGAGCAATCTCACCACCTTTTTGGTAGAAAGGACAATCTATGAAAATCTTACACTGACAAAGGAGGTGAATTACCATGAAGAAGGTAACCAAAATCGATAAAATCCAACCTTCACTGGCTTCGAAAAAGAAGCTCCATGTGGCTGCTTACTGCCGCGTTTCCACGGATTCTGATGCACAGCTCGAAAGTCTGGATGCACAGAAGGAGCACTACAAAAGCTACATCACCTCCCGTGATGACTGGATCTTTGCAGGGCTCTATTTTGACGAAGGTATCACCGGCACCAAGGCTGATAAAAGGCCAATGCTCCTGCGACTAATCGAAGACTGTAAAGCACAAAAAATTGACTTTGTAATCACCAAGTCCATCAGCCGCCTCTCCCAAAATACTACAGACTGCTTGGAGATAGTAAGAACGCTTCTGTCACTGGATATTCCGATCTATTTCGAGAAGGAAAATATCAGCACCGGCTCGATGGAAAGTGAGCTATTTCTTTCCATCCTAATCTCTATGACCGAAGGCGAATCCGCTTCGATTTCCGAAAATAACAAGTGGAGCATTAAGAAACGCTTCCTGGATGGAACCTATAAGCTTGGCTATGTGCCTTACGGCTACCGCTGGAAGGATGGAGAAATCCTGGTGGATCCGGCACAGGCTGAAATCGTAAAACGCATCTTTCGAGAACTTCTTTCCGGGAAAGGCACGGAGGCTATCGCCAAGGAGCTAAACCAGGAACAGGTTCCAACCAAGAAAGGCGGCCGCTGGACCTCTACCAGCATTTGCGACATTATCAGGAATGAAAAATACACCGGTGACTGCATTTTCCAGAAGACCTATACCGACAGCAATTTTAATCGCCACAAGAACGACGGCCACCTCGATCAGTACTATGCGCCAGATCACCACGAAGCAATTATAAGCCACGAAGATTTTGAAGCCGCAGCAGCCTTGATTGAACAACGGGCAAGTGAGAAAGGCATCAAGAAGGGAAATGCTAAGTACCAACAGCGCTATGCCTTTTCCAGCAAGATTATCTGCGGCGAATGCGGGAATACCTTCCGTAGGAGAATCCATTCCAGCACCTACGGGAAATACGCAGCCTGGGTGTGCAACACTCACCTGGAAGACACCAGCAGGTGCTCTATGCTTTATATCCGTGATGATGATTTGAAGCTGGCATTTACCACGATGATCAATAAGCTGGTCTACTGCCACAAGCTGGTCTTGAAGCCTTATTTGAAAGCACTACAGGAAAACACCGGCGATGCATCGCTTCTGAATATCCAACAATTAGAAATGCTGCTGGAATACAGTGAAGAATTATTTGAACTATTCGTGAATCACATTGAGGTTTACAGCCGCCAGAAAATCGGCTTTGCACTTCATTGTGGTCTTATTTTGAAGGAGATGATTTGATGGGACACACACCCTTCGGTTACCGGATAGAGAATGGCAAGGCAGTGATAGATGAAGCTGCTGCCGCTCAGGTTCGAGACCTTTGCAAGAATTATTTAAGCGGTCTATCCCTTACCAATGCTGCAAAGGAAGCCGAGCTCAACCTACTCCATTCTGGTGCCAAGCGCATGATGCTAAACAGGCATTACCTCGGAGATGACTTCTACCCGGTCATCATTGATCCGGCGTCCTTCGATGCCGTCAGTGCGGAGCTTAATAAGCGCTCTACGCGCCTTGGACGGAACGACCGCTATATTGCACCAATCATAAAAAGGCCACCTACCGCCTTTCGACTTGGTGATATTACAGAGAATTATGAAAATCCGGTCAGGCAAGCAGAATACCTATACAGCCTGATAGAAAATGAGGTCAAATAATGGGAAATGTTATGGTCATCCCTGCAAAACGGCAGGTCGGAAACACTGCCAGGCAGCAGGATGTAAAGCCAAAGCTTAGAGTCGCAGCGTATTGCAGAGTCAGTACTGACAGCGATGAGCAGGCTACAAGCTACGATGCTCAGGTCGAGCATTATACAGAATTTATACAGAAAAACCCCGAATGGGAATTTGCCGGTATCTACGCCGATGATGGCATTTCCGGCACCAACACCAAAAAGCGTGAGGACTTTAACCGTATGATTGACGACTGCGAGGCCGGAAACATCGACATGATTATCACCAAGTCCATCAGCCGATTTGCCAGAAACACTCTGGACTGCCTGAAATACATCCGCCAGCTGAAGGATAAGAACATTCCCGTCTTCTTCGAAAAGGAATCCATCAACACAATGGACGCCACGGGTGAGGTCCTGATTACGATTATAGCTTCCCTGGCTCAGCAGGAATCACAATCCCTCAGCCGGAATGCAAAGCTGGGACTCCAGTTTCGCTACCAAAATGGCCAGGTACAGGTAAATCACAATCACTTCCTCGGCTACACCAAGGATACAGATGGAAATCTCATCATCGATCCAGAACAGGCAGAGGTGGTAAAACGCATCTATCGTGAATACCTGGAGGGCTACTCTATGGACCGGATTGCAAAAGGTCTGGAGGCTGACGGCATCCTCACCGGCGCTGGTAAAACAAAATGGTGGACCAGCACCATCAACAAGATCCTGCGCAATGAGAAATATATCGGCGATGCGCTTCTACAGAAAACCTACACCACCGACTTTCTGAACAAGACAAGAGTCAAGAACAACGGCAATGTTCCGCAATACTATGTGGAGGACAACCACGAAGCAATTATTCCGAAGGATATTTTCTTACGGGTGCAGGAAGAGCTGGTACGCAGGCGAGTGGTCAAGACAAGCGCCAATGGCAAAAAGCGCTCCTACAGTTGCAACCACTGCTTTGCGCAGATTGTCATTTGCGGCGAATGCGGTGAAATGTTCCGCAGAATCCACTGGAACAATCGCGGCTGCAAATCCATCGTCTGGCGCTGCATCAGTAGACTGGAGCCGACCGGGCAGGAATGCCACGCAAGAACTGTCCATGAAACGGTATTAGAGAATGTGGTAGTTCAGGCCATCAACACGCTCCTTGGCGATAAGTCCACCTACCAGGCGCAGCTCCAGCAGAGCATTGCAAAGGTGATCCGTAGTGCTCAGCAAAATACCGCTGATGGCATTGACGAAAGACTGTAGGAGCTCCAGAAAGAGCTTCTCAAAAAAGCCAATAACAAAGAGGCCTATGATGAGATTGCCGACGAGATCTTCAAACTCCGGGAACAGCGAGAAAAATGCACGGTTGACACCGCGGCCAGGGACGCACAGATTGCCCGCATCAACGAGTTGCAGGATTTTATAAAGCAGCAGCATGCACACCTTGAAGCCTTCGACGAAGCCTTGGTAAAGCGCTGGCTTGAGCGCATCATTATCTGGGATGACCACTTCACAGTGGAACTCAAGTCCGGACTGAAAATTGATATTGAAGGATAATCCCCTAGACGCACGAAACCCTCTCGACCTTAATTGGCCGGGAGGGTATTTTCTATTCTTCTTTATTTTTCGTATAATTTTCAACCCATGTTTGTCCAGGTTGCAAATTATATCCATGTTCAACTGCGCTAGCAATCTTTTTCTCTGATGCATGCCAACCTTCCGGTAAATTTCTTATATGTTCTGTTACATCAATTGGATCATCTACATATTTTCTGTCAGCTTTTAGCTCATCTAAATCAGCCCGATTCTGTTCAACTTCATCTGCTTGATAACCTGTATAATCTGTATTTTCATTGTCATATGAAAGACCATTCTTTGAACTAAATTCTCCACTTTTTGTAGATTCAGCAATTTTTGTTGTTACAATAGTTGCCGCAACTATACCGGCTCCCTTTATCACCTTTGTCATAGTTGGGTGCTTTGCAGAGAATTTCACAATAGATTTCCCTATAGTTTTTATTCTGCGCTTCAAGTTCTGTCCAAAACCAACCTCTGACAAATTTGCCTCTTTGCTATTCTTTGGTTGTGTATTTACATGCGAAACTCCAATTTCCACTGTATCCTCAGTTTTATTCTCATTAACAGATTTTACAAGGTTTGGTGATTCTTTGTTTTTATTTTCCTGCGTTAATTGAATACTCACTATCGGTTCTGGTAAATGAATTATTTCACATGGCATGAATGGTCCATCTCCAAAATCAATCTTTTCTTTTGTGACTGGATTATAATACCAGTTTGTCGGATTTTGCCAATTGCCATCATGCGCCTCTAAATGTTCTGTTCTTGTAAGAAATTGTATATTTCCTGGTTCCCCCTGATATTCTGGGTACATTTCTGCACTCTTCATATGCTGCCCTTCAAAAGCTTTCCCATTATCGTCATAGGCTTTTCCTTTTTCAAGGATATCCCGCTGTTGCCGAGGAGTCCACTCTCTTGTACCTTTTCCTTCCAGAACAAGTTCTTGCTCTTTATTCCAAGCAGCAAGTATTGCCTTGTTGGATTCTGATGTTCTTCTAGACATAGTTCACTCTCCTATGCCTAGCAAATCATAAAGATCTTTTAGAAATGCAATAAAGTCATCATAGATTTCGTCATCTTCAATTCTTCCTGCCGTCTGATTATAGATTGCTATTTTTTCGCTACCTTTTTTATAGAGAATAGGATCTCCTGATGCCAATGCCCCAATAACAACATAATCTTCACTTGGTCTTGAATTGTCATTCACATCAATAACTGGCTTATGTTCAATGCCATACAATTGAATTCCAGCTGGCAAAAAAAGCTCCCCACCATCAGAGAACAACAACCATTCCTTGAATTTTGCGGGGAACTTTATGCTATGCTCTTTCTCAAACTCTGATATCTTGTCTTCAGTTGTTTCTACAAGGAAATTCATCTTTCCTTGCTCTTTAAATTCACCCACAATTACCTTCAATTCTTCAGAAATCATATGTTATTCCTCCTCTAATCATCAAAGAAAGTATGTAAATCAATTATTTCGTAATCTTTTGAAAGCTGCACAGGATAACTCTTTCCAGCCTCTATAGTCTCATTTGGGAGAACTATTCTATACTCCTGTTCTTGCTCAAAAAATACATCCTTGCAGAATAAAACTCTAAACGCATAATCCGCATAAAAAGTATATCTTATTCCTCCGTCTACTTTTTCTGGAGATGCATCCTGCATCAAATATTTCATATAATCCATGTCCATTGCTATTTCACCATCGGTGGTTTCGTAGCCTTTATCTATATAGAAATAATTGACTTTTTCAGCCTTAATCTCAGTACCAATACTTCTTTTAACATCTTCAATAAATTCCTCTGGATTAGGAATTACTGCAACAGCATCAGCATTAGGGAAGTGTTCCCTAATAGTCTGTTTTTTATCATCTGAAAGATTGATGATTGAAACTCCAGTAATATCGACTTTGCAATCGTCTTCATAAACAGCAAACATGCAAAAAACCGGCATTTTCTCTGCTGGTTCTATTCTCACCAAGCCATTTGCTTTTCCACATTTTGCAATTACCTCTTTGGTCTCTGGATGCTGCATTATCATTTTTTGAGCAAACATTCTAGTACCAGCTTCAAGAATATCTCCTTGTCCTTTGATTTTCAGTTTATCTTCAATCCCCCAGAAAGTAATTGCATTTGAACAATATATGTTTCCGTTTACTAGACTCTCCAAATGTTCTCTCTTTCCAAATTTCAACAGGTATTTAATATCTGCCACTCATTCATTCCTCCTCACATCTATACCACTGCCTGCAAACACCCAAAATGGTCGAGTTGCCGGATTGGTTGTCACCCTTTTTCATTTTCCAAAAATCATCCCAAAATGCCTGACATCTAATCCACTGCCTCAAATCGTGACATCTAATCCGAGGTTACAACCTGACACACATTTTGCAGTAGATATGTTTCCATATAAGAAAACCGAGCTTTTTCAGAAGTCTGGCTTCAAATCCAAACCTCCGAAAAAGCCCGGAAATACGCCACTTTCTGGCACATGATTTTATTTTCGTGACATCAAGACTACCGTCTCATTTTGTGTATCATTGTCCAAACTTAGTGTAAACTCTTTTTCTATAATCGGCAACTTAAACTCTATGGATTTTAGCCACTGACCATTCTCTTTCCGTTCTTCATAAATCTGTACATTATCCACTAACTGCGACAGGAACTCCCGTTTCTCTGCTTCGTTCATTTGAGCATACAATTTATCAAAGAACACGAGTGCCTTGTAAATGTTATCACCTGTAATCTTATCTGCCAGCAGAGAACGTTTCTTAGCCTTTGCAGATACCAGCAGTTCCTCTGCATCATCTATTTTATCATAAGTCTTGTACAAATGGTTCTCTAAATCTGTTTTTCTTCGCTGATAATGCTTATCCTCATAATCAAGAGAATCCATATCTGATAAAATAGTATCTTTATTATGATATAGCTTTCTTAATTGTATTTTATAATTTTCTATTTCCTGATCTAATGCACTAGTATCTACTTCCATATTTATTTTGTTGCGGATTAAATCCGAAAATTTAGGATTACTAACCAGTTTACTAATCACCTCTGCAACAGAAGCATCCAGCATTTCTTCATGCACCTGTTTTTTGTAATCACACTTATGACCTCTAGTCATATTTCTGTGTTTGCAGCCATAATAATAAAAATCCTTATAGTTACTTCCATCCTTGCGTTTCTTAATAGACTTGTTGCCATACATTCCTGCACCGCAGACAGGACATTTCAAAATTCCTGATAATAGATGAATCTTTTCTCTCTTGTCACGATTGACCTTTTCATACTTTTTAGCCTGTGCCGCCACCTTGACCTGCGCCTGCTCCCATACTTCTTCTGATACAAGAACTTCGTGCAGACCATCTACTAACAGGTAATCGTCTTTCTTAACCTGCCTATACTCATTTCTTGTACCATGAACCTTTTCTGTCCGTCTTCTTCCATAAGAGATTTTACCACTATAAACCGGATTCTGTATAATCCTTCTGATAAGAGCAGCAGCAAATAACGGATTTTTACCATTCTGTCTGGCTATCTTATGGATTCCATGATTTTCAAGATACTTTGCAATTCCATTTGCACCCAAATCCGTATTTACATATTGGTCAAATATCATTCTGATAGCCACTGCCTCTTCTTCATTTACTTCCAATTTTCCATCAATGAGAGAATATCCATATGGTGCAAAACCACCATTCCATTTACCTTCCTTGGCTTTCTGCATCCTTCCTTCCATTGTCTGAACACGAATGTTCTCACGTTCAATCTCTGCCACTGCTGACAGAACAGATATCATAAGCTTCCCGGCATCTTTGGATGAATCTATTCCGTCCTCCACACAAATCAGATTCACTCCAAAATCCTGCATTACTTGTAATGTTGCAAGTACATCTGCCGCATTTCTTCCAAATCTGGAAAGTTTAAATACAAGAACATAAGATACTTTCCTTCACCGCATCCGTGTGAATACGGTAGTTCACCTTTGATAAAGCTCTGTTCAAGTTCCAGTCCAATGAAAGTCGACTATTTTCATCTTGCTTTAACCTGCGGTAATCTTTCATAATATACAGTTGAAATTCCGGAGAAATCCATGTAGCAAATGCCATTGCAATATCGCTATGTGCATAAGTTCCTCCACCATATCTGCCTGCTTTTGACACTATTCCAATAGCATTGGTCTGTTCAATCCATTTGGTTGGCGTCATAACAAACCTGTTTAATCCTGCCTCACTTCTAACCGCCTCGAATTGCACACGGTTAAAATCTGGATTATGAAGTTCTTCCCAAACAGCCAAAAACTCAACTGTATTTCTATTTCGCATCCAGTCCTGATAATTGTTCCATAACAAAATCCAAATACTCTTTTGTTGATGCCATATTATTTTCCTCCACACCCTTAGGCTCTCTTTATCGGATGCCTGATTGCAGTCTTCAACTTCTCCGGCGCTACTTTCCTCGCATCGCTCAGATAAATCTCGTGGTGCATTCTCCGATCCGTTATATCCAATGCGTATCCCTGTTCTTCCATAAACCTGTGCATTGCATCTACCGTAACAGGCTCATCGTCATACGCTCCGATATGCATACACTGTACACACAGACCTTCCTCATAGGAAAAAAACTCAGCCTTAGAAAAATCCTGCTTTTTCTTTGCCGTAGCTTTCCTGACAGCCCAGTCGAAATCTTCCCTGGTAACAAAATCCGGCAAGCGAATAACAGAGATCCACTTAAAATCTTCCTTACGAGCATAATCAATTCCGGATACTCCGTCTCGCCTGCCGGCTCGGTCGGTTCGCAGCATGGCGTCCCCCGGACGCCGCTCACCCTGCCACCAGAATCCCTCTAATGGCGGCACGACATAGTCGAAATATCCATCAATCTGATGATCTTCCTTTTTGCTCATTTTAATCGTAAATGCAATTCCATACAGAAGTCCGATAGCCTGCTTGTATTCTCCGTCTGCATCATTTGGATTGCCGCTTCCCCTTACCGCTATATAGTTCATTTTCGGAACAGTTACGATAGACGGTGTGCCTTTCGGCATATAAAATTCTTTATATTCCTTCTTGTAGTCAAAAGCCATATCCTTTACACCCCCTCTAAGTCCTTCTCTTCATAAGGCTTATTCCAGGAACCAATCTCTATCAGATTTCCTTCCGGATCAGCAATATAGCAGGTTCTCTGTCCCCAAGGTTCAAGTTCCGGTTCAAGCACAGATGTTGCACCATTTTCCACAGCCTTCTTGTATGCCTCGTCCACCTCTTCAAAAGTATCAACATATAGAGCTATTTCAGAATGACCATTCAGACCCTTGATATACTCATATCGCCGGTTTGGCATTTTCTCAAAATCATTCCGTCCATACAGTAAAAAAAGTGTTCCGTCTTTCACAAGATAAACATTGGAAGTATTCTCTTCTTCCTTAATTTCAAATCCGAGAACATCCTTGTAAAAACGAATCATCTTTGCCATATCATCAACAAACAACCCAAAACCGTCTAATCTCATTTTCCTAATCCTCCATAGATTTTTAATATTTCCTCTGCATTCCTGCGAATAATGTCCCGCACTTCTTCGGGCTCAAGCACCTCTACTTTTGCTCCAAATGTCATAAGCCATGTCACAAGGTTTTCTATATCCGTATAGTCTGCTGAAAAGAGCAGCCTTTCATCGTCCGTTTCTGTAAAGCAGTTCGGTCCAAATTCTTCAACCAGCCGCCACTTCATATTCGGTGTGAAAAGAGCTTTTACCTTTATCCCACCCGGAAATATCTTCTCATTTGACAAATCCGGCATTGGTACATCTCTACGCAGGAATCCACGGTCTGTTTCAACAACACAATCCATACGGTTCAGTTTGAACAGCCTGTAATCTTTACGTTCTAAACACCACCCCCATACATACCAGCTCGACCACCGGAAAACCAGATAATATGGTTCTACCCTTCGGTTGCTCTCTCCGGACGGAGCATAATACTTAAATCGTATGATGCGCCTGTTTTCTATTGCACTCTGTATTACCTCGATCTTTGGAGCAAGAGAACCCTTATACCATGAAGATAAGTCAATCAGCATAGAGTCTCTTCCACTGATGAACTCTGATGATCCGGTCTGGATTTTCTCCATCAGTTGACTGTAGTACCTGCTTCCGCTCACACTGTCAAGACTCCGCAAACCCGCAAGAATCATCTGCATATCTTTGGAACTCAAAATCGTCCTGTCCATACGATATCCATCCATAATACTGATACCACCACCGGTACCCTGTGCAGTTTTTATAGGAATACCTGCTTTACAAAGGTCTTCAATATCCCGATTTATTGTCCTTCGAGATACCTCAAATCTTTCTGCCAGTTCAGGAGCCGTTGTCTTTTCTTCCTGCAGTAAGATTGACAATATACCGATAAGTCTATCTATTTTCATCGTTTCTTACACTCCATACATATTATACCTGATTCAACACGACAGCTATATGTCATGTTTATTATATCTGCGAAAAATTTTTCTGTATACAATAGAATGCACGCTCCGCAAACATTCTATTGTCATGAACAAAAAGCCTCCGAAACATCAGGTTTTCTAATATGTAATCTTTCATTCTTTTTAATGCTTCCTCAAGTGTTATAACCTTCTCCACTTCATTGTTTCTCCGTTCATGTCATTTTCGTTTTGTCTGTATTATATATTGATAATCAGTATTAGTCAATTTGATTTTGTCATTCATGAACACTTTTCATATTCATCATGTGAATAAAATACCGCTGATACCTTTTGCAAGCTATGTCTTTCCATATTAAATAAATTCAATGGCTGAAATATATGCTGAATATATCGTCTGATTAGATAAGATGGATATTATTCATATAAGTCTTAATATTTTCAGTTTCATTACCTTGTCCTTTGGACACTCCAAGACAATCAAAAAAGACATCCCTTGCCCCGTAATAATTACGGTTCAGGAATGTCCTTTTTTCGCTACTTAGCAGTAAAATAGACTCACGATACAACTTATCCACAATCTATACAATTCCAAAATGCTTAAACGCCTGCATAATCGCTTCTTCCTTCTCCGGTGTACATTGTGGCTGTCTCGCATTCTCTGACTTAGGCAGATTAAAATTCTCTCCCACATCCAGTCCACATTTCTTCTTAATCTGTCCAATATACAACGAAGAAACCTTAAGTCCAGTCTGTTCCAGTACATAAGCCTTTATCTGCTCATAAGTTGCCTTTCCTTTGAACTCTGATAAATCCATATCCTCCAACGAGAAGTCAACCTTCACTTTCCTGCTGTCGAACATTCCCTTGGAAAGAAGAACAACCGTCTCCACATGTGTCGTATGCCCGAACTGATCCACCGGTCTTACCTTCCGCAGCTCATAGCCACCCTCGCACAGAATCTTTAGATCCCTCGCGAGCGTTGCCGGGTCGCAGCTGACATACACAATCCGTTCCGGCTTCATGCGAAGCATCGTCTCCAGGCACTTCTCATCGCATCCCTTCCGGGGTGGATCGACAACGATCACATCCGGATGAAGCATGTCTGTCTCCGTCTCCCTGCTCTTCTTTTCGTAGAACTCCGGAAGAACCTCCTCCGCCTTTCCCACGAAAAACGAGGCATTTGTAATCCCATTTAACGCTGCGTTGCTCTTTGCATCTTCAATCGCCTGCGGCACGATCTCCACGCCGTAGACCTTCCCTGCCTTCTGTGCCAGAAACAGGGAAATGGTTCCAATGCCACAGTAGAGATCCCAGACGGTCTCCTTTCCGGTCAGACCTGCGTAGGAGAGTGCCAGACTGTACAGCTTCTCCGTCTGTACCGGGTTTACCTGATAGAAAGACTGCGGGGAAATGTGATAGGCGATTGCCGTATCTGTCAGCGCAAAGTCATGGTCACAGTCGCGCAGATGTATCTGATCCGTAATATAATCCGATCCCCAGATGATCCGGGTCTCCTCCCCTAATATCACATTCGTATTCTTCCGGTTGATGTTCACGGAAATGCTGGTCATGCCATCCAGTTTACATAAAGCATTCACCAGCTTCTCTTTCTGTGGAAGTGTCTCTCCATTGATGACCAGACAGACCATCAGCTCTTTTGAGGTGAAGCCATAGCGGATCAGCACATGGCGCACCAGCCCCCGCCCTGTCGTCTCATCATACGGACGGACCTCATTCTCACGCATATAGGAAAGCACCACTCCAAGAATCTGCTCATTCTGCGTAACGCCCAGCTTACAATCCTCCACCGGGATAATGTTGTGCGTGCGCGCCGCGTAAAATCCCGCTACGGGCTGACCGTCTTTGTTCGCGCCAATCGGAAACTGTGCCTTATTGCGATAATAATATGGATGCTCCATGCCAATAATCGGATGCATCACATAATCT
>ERZ779851.1514-NODE-1514-length-20279-cov-3.050534_pt1 | contig 20279 bp, 16 predicted proteins | sample MGYA00511094_ERZ779851 | MGnify/ENA primary metagenome ERZ779851 (study PRJEB29588, sample SAMEA2155512) | human gut metagenome | biome: human gut; feature: human-associated habitat; material: faeces | place: Denmark | collected 2008/2010 ...
AAAATTAACGCGCTGGCGTTCAAAATCTTCAACGGGAATGCCGAGGCTGTCCGCTTTCAAGCGCAGGTTAATATCTTTGGAGATCAGAATAACGGAAGTGCCGGATGACTTGCCATCGTTATGGAGATTGTAGGCAACACGGAGGATGCGGTTGTCCGGCAGGTTCATATCCATGCCTTCGACAACGGTTCCGGACCCGGCGATCACCTGAAGCACACCCGCCGGTTTTCCGTTTCCGTTATCCAGTGAGACGCCATTGAACAAACTGCCTTTTTTCCGCAAATCGTCAAGCCGCCGGATTACCTGCCGCGCATTGCGCCCAAGCTCATCCTGATGCTTTTTGAATTTGTCCAGTTCTTCGATGACAGCCATCGGGATCACGACCCGGTTGTCTTCAAACGATTCCAGCGCCTGAGCGCTGTACAGCAGAACATTGGTGTCAAGAACGTAAGTTTTCATAGTCCGACTCCTTTCGTTTTGCTACACTGTTGTACCTGAATTTGAAAAATGCAAGTACAAATCTTTTATTTTTCCGGTTTTTTTCGTCTTTTTTCCGGTTTTCATTCCGGCACAGAGTTATTTTTCCGGAATTCGGTTGGAGAAAGGCAAAGGCGTTTGCGGAATTCTCCCGAAAAATGAAACTGCGACGAATATCCCAGACGGTACGCTATTTCCTTGATTGAAAGATCCGTGCAGCTGAGATAATATTTTGCCCGGTGAATCTTCCGGCGGATCCAGTATTCCCGCGGCGAAATCCCCGCTTCCGAACGGAAAAGCCGTCCAAGCGTCGAACAGCTGACACGCAAACGCCGTTCCAGAACATTCAAATCCACCGGAACGGAAAGCAGTTCTTCAACTGCATTCTGCGCAAAAGCAAACAGACGGGATGGTTTGCTTTCCTCCGGTTCCCGCAGAGAATAGAGAAACTCCACGGTTTTTCCGACAAGCACAGCAAAATGTGCAGGAATATCCGCCATTCCCTCTCCGATCTCCCGGACCGCCGCGATCCGTTCCGGAAAATCCGGACATTTCCGGTGAATCACCCGGTTGAGGTTCAACGCATACAATTCCTGTTCCAGATATTTACCCGAAATTTCAAACACCAGTTTACGGTAGCCACCGGCACCGGAAAACTCATACGGTGTATGCGGCGGAATCAGCAGAATCTCCCCCGGAACAAGAAGCAGCTTTCCCGTCCGGAAACGATAGCATAATCCGCCGGAAAGCAGAAACGCCGCTACCAGGAAATCCTGCCCGGAGCAACGGAACGTTTTCGGATGTTCCCGTTCCGCCTCTTCCACGCAGAACGGGTACAGTCCCGGTTCAAATCCGGAAGTCCCGTTCCATAGGCGGACAGAAAAAAACTGAAATTCCCGGTCTTTCATGACAGCACCCCCGTTTTCATATCTCTTGTGACCTGTTATTATATAGAATACTGCGGAAAAGACTTGTTTTCAAGCTGTTTCACTGTATTTTTTATATAAATAAAAAAGGAGACCCCTGCAATGAAACAAACCTGTTCCTCTGAAAATGCCATCCCAAACCGTTACTGTCCGCCGGCACTCGGCAACGGAGATCTCTCCCTGCTCGTCGACTACGCAGGCGGGACCACACCGTGCAAATATTGCGACAACCATATCGAAAGCGGACTCTGGCGCGCCGGATTCCGCTATGACAAACCCGGATTCCCACTGGTTCCATTCGGCTTCTTTGAACATCAGCTCGACAACGCGGGAACCGTTGCAGACTGGACTCAGACTCTGCATGTAACCAACGCCGCCAGCGAGTCGGAATGCTCTTTCCGGAACGGTCTCCGCATGCGTTCGTATGTCTACTGTCACTTGCGGTACAACCTTATCGTGATCCGCAAGGAGCTTCAGGGCGCGGATTCATTCCGCATGCGGTATTCATTTGCGCCGGAGCGGACGGTTTCCGTTCCGGTCACAGAGACGAAAACCGCATATCAGATCAACGCATGGTCCGGTATACGCGGAACGGTTTCGTTCTTCTCGCCCGACCCCGCAGTGACTGCTTTGCATACGGGAACGGAAATCATTCTGACAAGTCCCACGTCCGCCGCGGTCTTTTATCTTGCGTTCGATGAAGAGGCGGAAATATTTGCCCGGACTCATTCCGAACCGGAAATTGAGGCTTCGCACCGTGCCGCATGGGGGGAATACTGGGCGGAATCAACCGTTCCCGCCGACCGGCTTCCTGAACAGGTTCTGCGGGCGGCGAGAACATCGGAATATCACCTCCGGATCTCTTCGACAAAATGGTCGATCCCGACCGGGATCTATCCCAGCCACTGGGATGGACGCTACTTCGCGTTCGACGAATTCTTTGCTTTGGAGGGTCTGCTTGCCGCAGGCCATCTCTCCACCGCAAGAAAAATCCCGCAATTCCGTCTCTCCCATCTGGACGCCGCAAAAATCCGGGCATACTCCTACTTTGGAAACAAATCCCCCGCCGCACGGTTCGTTTGGGAGACTGTCGAACAACCCGGACTGGAAGGCGCTCCGGGCGGATTCTGGCTGGAGCACATTTTTCATCTGGCCCATATCGCGCTTGGCGCATGGCACTGTTCACAGAATGGCGGGGATCCGGAATTCCTGAAAGAAACCGCCTATCCACTTATGCGCGGATGCGCTGAATATTATCGCATTTTCTCCGTCAGCGAAAAGGAAAAAGGACGTTTCGTCATCGGCAAATGCACCGATCTGGAGCGTCTGGGAGCCGCACGGGAAAATCCGTTCATGACCACTTGCGGTGTCATCGCGACATTCCGCGCGGCAGCCGAAGCGGCAAGCCTGCTTCATGCCGATCCCGAATTGCGGAATACCTGGCTGATGCTTGCAGAAAAACTCACAGATTCTCTGCCGCAGGACGACCGCTCCTATTTGCCTTATCCGGACTGCACCGACAAGAGCATCGGACTTTTCAGCGGTGTATTCCCATACGGAAACCTGTCTGCCGACGATCCAAAACAACGGCAGGGAATTCTGGATTTCTGTGCATCCGAACAGCTGTTCGGCAACATGTATCCCGTAGGAAAATCACTCTGCACATGGTATGCGGGCTGGAAAGCAGTGACTTTCCGGCGTCTCGGAGAAATCGAAACCGCAAGAACCGTAGTCCGGCAAATGGCGGAGGAGACCGGTTGTTTTTCCGAAGTGTTTGAAATCCTTGAAACCGGTCATCATCCATGGTTCTGTACGGGCGAAGGGATCCTGCTGCAAGCGATATGCGAGGCGTGGTGCTGACCGCCGGCACCAGATCCACACGGATTGCGGGATCCCATCCGCACCCGTCAGACCGCAGCCTGAACGGACTGCATCGGAAAACTTGAATTCCAGAATAAAAAGATTCCCGGGAGAATATATTATTTAAAAATAAGCAGCATCTAATTTGATTTTTCAAAAAAGCGTCTTATATTACAAAAATTAGTTAACACTAATTTAATAAGGAATGCATTCAATGAAAAAAAGCACGATTCTCGCTATTGCGGCTCTTTCGGTTTCTCTGGGAGTATCTTCCCTGAACGCAGCAGAAGAAACATCCGCCCGGACAGAAAATCTTTCCCGGTACACCCGCCAGCTGAAGCATTATTTTCCGGCTTACGGCTCTTTGGAACAGATCAGGAGCAAAGTTTATCAGATCAGGGACAGGGACGGCAAAAACCTCGGAACACTCTATCTGGAAACTGTTACCGACAAGGAACGGAAAATGGGGTATGCAGGAACCATCGAAGTCGCCGTTGCCGTTGACCCGAAAGGCAAAACGGTCGGTGTCCTGATCGGCAAAAATCAGGAAACGCCGTCCTTTATGCAGAGAATTTTCAAATCCGGACTGCTGGAGAAGTGGAACGGAAAAAGCCTGAAAGAGATTCCCTCCACGGAAGTCGATGCGGTCACCAGAGCAACCTACAGCTCCGGCGCGATCATCCACGGAGTCCAGACTCTGGCGACCTCCCATCAGGAAAACTCCCCGGTGAAAGCCGCCGCCGGACAGACGATGCCGGAAACCACGGACAATGCGGCGGAAATCGCAAAGCTGAACCAGCGGGCGGCAATGCTCCGGAGAATCGTTTCCGGAGGTCAGCGTCTTCTGACCCAGCTCCAGACCCGCAAGGATGACGAACTCAAATTGCGTCTTGTCGCCGCAACCAAAGGAAATGAAGCCGCCGCGCAATTCGCCAAGGAGAACAATCTGATGTTCTTCAATCATCCGGGACGCGGCAAAAGCAAGGTGGAACTTCTCGGAGAAAAGTACCGGAAAGATCCATCCGAAACCAATCTCAAGGAGCTGAAAGCCGCGATCCTCGAAAATTATAAACGGATGCTCAAATCCGTACCTCCGCACAATGCAGAACAGGAAAAAGCTCTCGCAGCAGTTCAGGCCCGGCTGACGGCGATTCAGGGAAAAAAGAGCGGAATGGCAGGTACCGTCTCAAAAGTGACGGGAAAACACGGAACAATGAAGTTCAAGAGCAGGGAAGCACGGGAACAGGAAGCCAAAATTGCGCTTCTTGCCGACGCTTATAAAAAGAATCCCGATGAGAAACTTCTTCACCAGCTCCGCAGGGAAGTAACAAAACAGATCGTTCGTGGTGTAGCTTCCATGTCCGCCCGGCTTGCACAGCAGGAACAGGAAACCGAACGGTTGAAAAAGCATCTTGCGGAGTTTTTGGAAGAGCCCGATGCCCTGATTCAGAAGAGAGTTGATACATTAATCGGAAAATAATCCGCCCGCATATCCTTAAAAATCCGGATTTTACAAACAGTCCGGATTTTTAATTGCATGAATTTCAAAAAAATTAGACTAAACTAATTTCTATGCTTGACTTTTCACTGTTCTATGCTATAATTATAATATAGAGAGAAAAAGTGTGTGCATCTGATACTTTCCGGATAAAAACAGATCCGGGAAACCGGATGTCAACAGGCAAAAGACAAAAATCTTTAAGGAGAAGAAAGAGAAATGAACGTCCTGAGCTCAAAAAAGAGAGACACAAGCATGAACAAAGCTGTCCGGAAAAGAACCAAATTCACCCTTATAGAGCTTATTGTGGTAATTTCAATTATCGCAATCCTTGCAGGTATGCTGCTTCCCGCACTGGGAGCGGCAAGAGAAAAAGCGACGGCGCTCTCCTGTATGTCGCGACTGAAGCAGATCGGGACAGCCATGCAAATGTATATCGCTGACTTTGAATTTATTTGTCCCGCCAGAAATCTGTTGATGGGAGGTCCTGGAAAATATTGGTGCGGCATGGGAAAGGAAAAATCCGGGGGACTTGACGTGATTGATTTTTCCGATGAGGGCTATCTTTCAAGCTATTTGAAAAAGGCCGGGGTGGATAATTCTGTGATGAAAGAAAAAGCCGGCAATATTTTCTTTTGCCCGACAGCGGCCGACACATTACTCCGGGATCAAATGGTGGACAATGCCAACGGCGGAGGTTACGCAGTCAATTCCACTTATCACAGCACACCCTTTTTTACAAGCACAGCTGTACCCAATAAACTGGTACGTCCGGAAAAAGTAAAACGGCCTTCATCCATCGCCAGCACAGGTGATTCGGCAACCATGTCGAGTTCCGGTTCAATCCAGGTCAATAATCTCCTTTCCTGCAAAAAAACCCATTTCAGACATCAGAAAAAAGCAAACATTCTATGGCTGGACGCCCATGCTTCCGCAAATGCAGGATTCTACCACAGCAGCGGAGGCTATACCGGAATGGGAAACGAAAATATGAGCGTGGAAAATAATATCGGCTGCCTGAATTCAAGTCCGGATCATGATGGCGACGATGACAAGGATCTCTACGGGAAATAATCTCAGGAGCAAAAAAATGAAAAAGAAAATCCTGATCATATTTATTATCATTTCCGGCATTTGCGGAATCTTCTGGGTAAATGGAAACTCAAGAGTGGATCCCAAATATATCCAGAAAGAAATTCCGGTTTCTTCACAACAAGCCGAAGAATTGAAAGTTCTGGTTTCAGAACTCGTCAAAACATGCCGGACAAGCCGTTACGATAAGCTGAAAGCGCTTTTTCCATATTCCATGGAAGAGCGTAAGCTGCTGGAAGCGGAGAACGGCGTTGATCCAGTGGAACATTCCCTGAATGTGCTTTATAAATATGGCAGGGAATTCTCTTTGGAAAATATCCGGTGTTCTTCATTTGAAAACTCCAGTAAGCTCTTTTTTGCGACAGGAGAGACAAATGACGGAAATTCTGTAAAGATCCAATTCCGGAAATACCCGGAAGGATACGGAATCCTCGGCATCACGGAATTATAATTAAGGAGCTGTTTTTTCCGGAATGTTGACATCTGTTTCCGCATGGACCGGAAAGGTATCTGCGGCAAGCGATACGGTGTCAACGCCGGATATATTCATGGACCGCGGAAATCAGACTTTCCATATCGACCGGCTTTTTCAATATCCGGTCGATACCGGAATCCATCACGCTCATCCGTTCCGCATTCGTTAAACCGGAACTCAAAGCAATGATGATCAGAGCCGGATTTCTGCTGTCTGAACGGATCGCCGTAAGAAGCGGCGCACAGAACATTTTCTGAAAATTCAAGTCCAGCAGCAGAAAATCAAAATGTCTTTCTTTCAGAAGACGGATGCACTCTTCGGGGGTTTCCGTCCGGGTCAGCACGCAAGGTTCGTTTTCAAGCATCATGGAAAGCATCGTAAAGCCGGAAACGGAACGGTCGGCAACAAGAATCTCATACTTCCGTTCCCCGGAAAGGTAGACTTTCCGGTTTTTATCCGGTACCGCTGTAACGCTGGACATGATTTTGAAATGGCGGACATCCTGCTTCTCTTCCGCTTCTCCGGCGAAAGCAAGGTCCGCACTGTCCTGTTTCGGGAAAACAAGTTCGATCTCCGTATTGGATTCTTCCGTTTTTTGGACCTGAAATCCGATCCCCAGCGCTGCCGCCTGAAAACGGATGACCGCCAAATTAAGAATCGGCGCCGCAAAACCGGAAACGGCAGATTTTGAAGCGGGAGACTGCATCCGTTCGTTGAACAGGACAGCAAGCGACGGAACATCCGGCATCCGGGTATCGTAAAACCGGAAACGGATCTCGTTCCGGCTGTCTGAACAGCTCCACCGGACACGGGATTTCGGCGGAGCAACGGAAAGCAGCGTCGTCGCCGCAAGTTTCAAAAGGCGGGTCATCATGGGACGGTCGGAAATAACTGTCTCCGGAAGTCCGGCACAACAGGTCTCAAATGCCACATGCCGCTCCAAAGCAAGCGGCACGCAGATTTCCGAAATATCCCGGACTACATCGGAAAGATTGAATTCGGAATAAGAAGATTCTCCGCCGGAAAGGTCAAGACCCGAAAGATTGTCAAGAGCCGTCAGAAGACGGTTTGCGGTCAATGCCTCCTCATGGATCTTCCGGAGAGGAAGCAGACCCGGTTCCTGATGTTTCAGCTTATGCAGAAGCAAACCGGAAAAACCGGCGATCATGCTGACGGGCTCCTGTAATTCCGCCACCATGTCATTCAGCAAAGCAGACTTCATCCGGCTGGAACTTTCCGCATCACTTCTGGCGAGAAGTTCCCGTTCGTGGCTCTTTTTCAGACGGACAGTCATACTTGCAAATTTATCGCGCAAATGGTTCATTGTACAGGAAAGAACCTGAATTTCCTCCGTTTTTCCCGCCCGGAGATTTTCCGGCAGTTCCTCGCCGCGGGAAAGACGGATCGAAAAATCCAAAATACGGTTCACGGAATTGGACAGTTCCCGCGCCGTCAGCAGCAGGGCAATAAAGAAAAAGAGCAGTCCGAATAAAACGAACAGGATCAGAAACAAAATCCTCCCTGCCCCCATATACAGAAATGAGGCAGCCGGATCAGACGGATTTGCCTGAACGAGTCTTAATTCCTGCGCCGGAGTGGAATCAACCCGCAAAGTGATTGCCGCAAATTCCCAATCCCGTCCGTCCTCCCCTTTCAGGATCTCCGTCCTGAAATGCCGTTTTCCCATGACAGAGACCAGACGGGAAACAAACTGCCGCATCCGCTGTCGGAATCCGGCGGAATCGGCAAACGGTTTTTCTCCCTGTTGACAGGAGCCTATCATATTCTGCCCGTGCATTAGAAAAAGACTGGAGGAGATATCCGGATCAAGAATATTTTTCAGCAGACGTTCCGACTTGATTTTCTTTGCCTCAAGATGATATTTTCCTCCGGAAAATCCGGACGCCGCCGCCCAGATATAACCGGCACTGTCGGGAGGAACCACGATCATGGCGGTATTTTCCGCGAAATTCCGGCGGAAATTCTGCAATTCCGGCGGAATCGCAACATCTGAACGGAAATGATTTGTCTCGGAACAGCTCTCCCGCCACTCCCGCACCTGATAACCGCCGGCAACGATCAGAAGACTTTCCGCTTCCGATGGCAGAAAGCGAACCGCGGCACCGTCCTTTTCACGACGGATCCGTTCCATGGCTTCCAGAAGCGGAAAACCGCTGTTGGCATTCCGGCTACAAATATCCGCGATCTCCATGTTCAGCATTTTCAGATGCAGAAACATGGATCGGAACAGAGCCTCCATACTGAAAGCATTGATTTCGGCATCAGAACGCGCCTGTTCCTGCAAAGCAGATTTCAGAAGCCTGCCGGAACGTTCCGCATTCTCTTCCAGTACGGAATTCATTTTCCAGTAACACAGACAGAAAACAAGCAGACTGACAATAACAGCCGTGCTCCCCACCGAAACGATCATTTTTGACTGTATTTTCACGTTTCCCTCACTTTATTTTTCTGTGGCGATCCTTTTAAGACTCTCCCTGACATACTGGATATGCTGAAGACGTGCATTTGCAGAAGCAATAACATCCGGATAAGAGGGACGCTCCTGCGGATCGGGATCCACCATCCGGCAGATCAAATCCGCAATCGAATCATTCACCATTCCGGTGATCCATTCATAATCAACCGTCATTTTTCCATTATCTTCATCCACTGGAATATTTGAACCTGTCAGAAGATAATAAAACAATGCTCCCAAAGAATAAATATCTGATTTTTCGTTGACGGTTCCATCTTTTGCCGTTTCCGGGGCGGAAAAAACATTGATATTCATATATCCGGCATCCTGCATCAGTTCATACATGCCAAAGTGGATCAGATACGGACGTTCCGTCATTCCGTCAATAATGACGTTTGTAGTATTGAGTTCTCCATGAAACAGCCCCCGTTCCAGCGCCGCCTGAAGACCTGAAGCGATCGCGGCAATCCAGGAACAGGCGGTTTCCAGCGGGACAATCTTCATTTTTGAAAGACAAGCCTGCAACGTTCTTCCGCTGAGATCCGGAGTTACCAAATAGGGAAGGGAACCGAACGAACCAATATTGAAAACCGTCACGATTGACGGATTGTTCAAAACAGCCAAAGTCCGTCCAATATCCGCAAACTGGCGGCAGCGTTCCGGAGACGACGCATAAAACGGATTCAGAATATGCAGCGTTACAACGCGGTCAAGACTCAAATCCACCGCATTGACCTGCGAGATCACGCTGTCCGACTCCACAACAGGGGAGTCAATCCGGAACATATCCACCCACAACGGGCGGATCATGGGAGATGAGCAGACAGGACAGAGAAAACCGGACAAAGCGGGAATATCGGTCACATCAAGATGCTGACCACAAACGGCACATTCCACTTTCACAGTTCCGGAAACCGCTTCCGACAAAATCAGTCCGGCTAATGTTCTTTCCCTGTCTTCCATCATCAAATAACCCAAAAAGTCTCCGTCGGCTGTGATGAATCCGCCACTCTGTATATAATATCACGTCTTGCAAGATAATCAAGCCGCTGTTCCGCCATTGCCGATACAATTCCGCGATCATTGCATTCCGAGCTCAGATGTCCGAACAGCAGATAATGCGTATTTTCAGTCAGAATATCATCCAGTCCTTCCATCGTGTCCTTGTTGCTGAGATGACCGTAATGATTCATAATGCGCCGTTTGACCCGCAACGGGCGGTTGGAATCAGCAAGCATTTTCAAGTCGTGATTGGATTCCAGCAGAATGGCATCAGAACCCGTCAATTTATTTTTGACGGATGCAGTGAGCTGACCAAGATCCGTCACAACCGATATTTTATATCCGTCATACAGAAAATTGAAAGCGACTGTTTCACGGGCGTCATGAGGAACGGCAAACGGTTCCACCGTGATCCCGCAGAGAGAAAACGGCGTGCCGGCAGTAAACAGAAGACGTTCCCTGCCGATGCGTTTTTTCTCCATCAGCGCCTTGCAGGTGACAGTCGTTGTGCAGCAGGGGATTCCGTAAGCATCCGTAAAAATACGAACCCCTTTCGTGTGATCCGTATGCTCATGCGTCACCAGAACCGCTCGAATCTCTTCCGGTTTTACAGAAACCGATTCCAAACGGGAACAAAGCTCTTTCCCTGAAAACCCGGCGTCGACAAGCAATGCGCCGCCCGGCGTATGAATCACAGTTGCATTGCCTGAACTTCCGCTGCCGAGATTTGTCAAACCGAAAATATGCCGCATTTTAAAATCCTTCAAAAATATTTTTGTGGGCTTTTATTATACAGGTTCATGCGCTATATTTAAAATGAAAATCTGAAATATTATTGATTTTTTTCACGACGGGATACAGAGTTATGGCAGAACCGGCACAGGGAATGGTACAAAACAACGAAATGAGGCAGGAGCAGACGCTCACTCCTCAACAGCTGCAATCTCTTGACATTCTTTATGCCCCTGTGTTGGAACTTCAGCAGAAAATCAATCAGGAACTGGCTCTCAATCCCATTCTGGAACTGGCGGATCCCGAACCCGAAGAACTTCCGGAAATCATTCCGGACAAGCAGAACACCGAATTGGGATCCGAACGCGACGACATGGACGATGAACTGACGAAAATTCTTGAAATGACTGCAAGCGGTTATGTTTCGCCTACAGAAGCGTCGCTCCCCTCCGGATTCGATCCGGAGGACGAGGAAGAGCGGCAGGCGTATCTGTTCGATTCCATCGCCGACGAAGTTTCCATGCAGGAACAGCTTCTGGAACAGCTCCGGTGTTCCGACGCCGATCCGGAGATCATGCGGATCGCGGAAGCAGTCATCGGCGGAATCGACGAATCCGGTTATCTCAAAACACATCCGGCGGATATTGCCACCGGAGCAGGGTGTTCCATTGAACAGGCGGAGAAAGCCATCCGGCTCGTACAATCCTTTGAACCGCCCGGAATCGGTGCACGCGATCTCAAAGAGTGTTTGATCATTCAGCTCAAACGGCTTGGCAGAGCAACTCCGGAGCTGCTGGAAATCATTCAAAACCATCTTGACGATATCGCCCGGAACAAACTTCCCCAGCTTGCAAAAACATTGAATATTCCGCTGGAACAGCTGAATGCGGATATTGCGGAGATCAAGCGGCTCAATCCTTATCCCGGCAGTCTGATCTCGGATTCCAAACCGGTGTACATCGTCCCGGAGGTAACAGTGGAGCGGGATGGAGACGAATTCAAAGTTGTTTCCGACGATTCCGGCATCCCCCGTCTCCGCATCTCAAAATTTTATCTGAAACTGCTGGAAGACCCTGCCACTCCCGACGACGTCCGTTCCTATATCCGTGCGAAAGTCACAAATGGCAACGGACTTATGAAATCATTGGAACAGCGGCAGAAAACCATCAAGCGCATTGCGGATATCATTGTTGCCACCCAGCACGATTTTCTTGAAAAAGGCATCGAATACCTGAAACCGATGACGATGCAGCAGGTCGCCGATAAACTTGGCCTTCATGAGACCACAATAAGCCGTGCGATCGCGAATAAATATATCCGCACTCCCGTCGGGCTCTTCGATTTCAAATACTTTTTCACCAGCGGTTTCCAGTCGAAAGAGGGAGAAGAAATCTCTTCGCGCGGCGTTAAAGAAATGATCCGCGATCTCATCGAAAAAGAAAATCCGGCGTCACCGCTTTCCGACAGTAAACTTACCGCACTGTTGAAAGAACGCGGTCTTGATGTCGCCCGCCGGACAGTTGCCAAATACCGGGAAGAACTTGGCATTCAGTCTTCCCATCTCAGGAGAAGTTTCTAATGAACCACGGAAAACGGTTTCTGCTCCGCCTGCTTCTGTTTCTGATCTGCGTTTCGACCTCGTTTTTTATTAAAACATGTCACTACAACATGGAAGCGGCACGGATCGCTTCCGTTATTGAAGATGCGGAACCGCTTCGTTTCCGGGATTTTCGTGACGCCCTGCCCCTGAAACGTCCGAATTTTGTACCTTACACGATCGAAAGCGCCATGATGTTCGCTTATGCAAAAGATATTGCAAACGGCAAAGGCGTTCCCGCGCATGATCCCAGACTCGCTTACCTGCCCAATGTACCCCCGTATGCACAGATGAATATGGCTCTCGAATGGCTGCTCGGATGGAGCTACCGTATCAAATGTCTTGTCTTTCCGCCGGAAAAACCCTCCGCCGGAGAACTGCGGTTTCAGGACAATCCCGATTTTGCCGCTTTCACTGCATGGAATGTGCGGCTTTGGACCGCATTCATTCCGGGACTGATCTTTCTCTGGCTTGCCCTGCTGCGGACGCCTCTTGGACTCGCATTTGCAGGAGGAATGCTCCATGCCGTCGCCGCTTCTGCGATCGCACGCGCAACCGGACAGGACATTGTGCGCGGCGATCTCTGCATACCGCTGATCCTGCTGAGCATGGTACTTGCATATTCCTGCTATATGAAAACGAAACGGTGGAAACTGATCGCTCTGTTTTTCTCCGTTTTTCTCTGTTTTATCGCATGGGATCTGAGTCAGCTGTTATTTGCGGGATGGGCAGGCTATGAAATCCTGCGTATTCTCTGCGGCGGAAATCCATCCCGGAAACGGCGAAACGTCTGGCTCGTCATCTATTTGGCAATCGCCGGAAACGCCCTGTTCATTCCGTTTAATGTGACATACGGATTGATCATGTCGCCATTCTTCTGTATTCTTCTGCCGCTGACATTGATCCTGCTGTTTGCAGACCAAATCCGGAAGACCGTCTGCTCCACCGCAGCAAAGCGGTTTCTTCTGTTTCTGATCACCCTTGGATGCCTTTGGGGATTTCATGCACTTTTTATTGACAATCCCGGTTACAGAGCCAACTACAGCCATTTTTCCGAAGCAATGAAAGCAAAGTGGAAATTCAAAAATATCAAACCATCTGATCCGTCAAAACTGAATTATGACGCCCGCATGATGTGGACTCCCTCCATGCATTCCGCAACATGGGATATTGCCGTCAGTTTCTTTCCGTCATTTGGATCACTTCCATTTTTGAGTGTAAACAATGCTCCGTCATTAATCCGTCAGGCTTGGAATTTTACTCCGGTCACCCTTGCTGTCCTGTTCGTTATGATCGTCATTGGCGGATTGTTTACTCCGACACGGAAAGCTCTGCTTCGTGACCTTCCGCGCTCCGCACTGCCGTTTTTATTCCTGACCGGATTTCTGACCGGATTTGTATTTATTGTCCGGTACCACGAATTTGTCATTATTTTTCTTGCACTCTCCCTCCCGCTTGCTGCACAGGCGATGCTCCACGGACTCAGAACCGGATACCGTCCGGAAAACCGGTTAGCTATTGCCGGGCGGATCCTGATTATTCTATTGATCATTCTCTCCCTTATGGTGGAACTGTACGCATCACTGGGCGGACGGAAACGCGCTTACAGTGCCGATGTTTATTTGAAACGGACCGCCCAGCTGATCGAATGGTTCCGGCGGGAAAATATGAACGGTCAAACCGTTCTCACCAATTTCACAATCGGTCCCATGCTGATGGCGTACTGCGGAACCAATCTGGTGCTCCAGCCGCAATTCGGAATGGAACCTATCCGCCGTCCGGTAGAAGAATATCTGAATATCCTATATCATAAAAACGAACGTTCCATGAGCGAATTCTGTTCCCGTTACGGAGCAAAATTTCTGGTTTACGATCACGGAGCACTTGGCCCGCTCCATCCGTATTCCAGCGCCTATATTGCAAACGCAGTCCACATCTCCCGTCGTTCCCCGGCATACAGAATGCACTACGAACCGAATAAACTGACGGATTTTTATCCCGTCAAACCGCCTGCTGACTTGGAGTCAATGAGCATAAAATATACGGTTTTCCGGGTCGTCACTTTTGACGATAAGATGGAAGCGATCAAATATTTATCGTCTGCAAAACGCGCCTGGAGAAGCAGAGATAAAAAAACAGCCATTGCGCATTTGAAGACATCGCTGAATCTGGATCCCTGTTCGGAAGAGGCCCGTGACCTGTTCTTCCGGTTCTGCGGAAGAATGCCGTCCGTGACCTTGAAAACAGTGTTCTGATCATCCGCGGATCACACGGGGGATCCGGGTTGCGGCAAGGACTAGAGCGCATAGGAAAATACCGCCTGACGGAATCAGAAAAGCCGTCACGATCAGAAACCCGAAGCCGCATCCGAGAAACGTCACCGACGGAATATAACTTGAATATTCCCGGTTTCCGCATATCTCACGGAAATAGAAGTAGGCGTATCCCGAATAGATTCCGGCAAAGAATGCCGCGTACATCATGCTTGCTATCGGGTATTTTTCCGGCAGTACCATAAAAAAGTATGCGGCAAGCGGAAGAAGTGCTGCAAACGCATAAATAATACGGGAAACCGCGGTCCATCTGGAAATCAGCGCACCCGCGATCCCTCCGAACGCAAACAGCTGGATCAGCACCGGCAGATTTCCATACAGTGATCCCGTTTTGATCTGAAGTATATACAGAATCAATACCAGCGTTCCCATCATATAAAATCCGTTTTCAAAGGAAAGAAACAGACCGCGGCGGTCAATGCTGTTCGCACGGAAATAACGCAAAATCAGATACACACTTGCCAGCATGGAAAACAGGATCAGACAATAACGGACGCCGAATTCATATACCGAAAGCAGCTTTTGAAAGAATACTGATGAAAGAAACGGACTGTTCTTCCAGGAGAGCAGAACCGTTTCAGGATAAAATTCCCGGTTTCCCGATTTTTCCCTTGCCAGAGAAAGAATCCGGTCTGTTTCCGGACGGTCGTAAAGCAGATTTCCGGTTACGCGGAACAGTCCGGGAGGAACGATTGCGGATTCCCCGAACAGTTTTTCCGCACGGTCCGCCAGTTCTTCCGGAAAAAGAGTCAATCTCCTGTTTTCGGATGCAAGCAGAATATCCATTTTTCCGGCGGAAAACAATACTTTCGGAAAGACCCGTTCAACTGTGGCGATGATACTTGCCTGCAAATCGGCAACTGCTTCTTTGCTGTATCCTTCCGGTTCAGGAAGCATCATCATAAAAATACCGTCGTCTTTCATGCTTTTCTTTACGGTTTCCAGCATCTCTTCCGTATGATAACGGTGCATTGCAAGCGAATAAATATCGGTAATGCCGATAACAAATATATCATAAACATTTTCCTTTTCACGGAAAAATTTCATGGGTTCCCGGACATAAAAATGCAATTTTCCCTTTTCCGCAGCCAAATACGGTGCAATCGTAAACAGAGTGCGGTCAGGCAGACAGACATCAATCGACTCAATATTCGGCATACTGCGCAGCGCATAAAGAAACCAGGTATTGAGACTGGTGATAACCGCTGCTTTCAATGCTTTCTTTTCTTCCTGCTGCAGAATGGGAAACAAAACACGCAGTTTTTCCATTTCCGGCGTGGCATCCAGTTGTTTCCGCAGTTTTCCATTATGAAAAATCCCGTATTGACTGAATTCATACCGTCCTGACGGTACATCTATAGAAAAATCCAGGATCGGTTTGATTTTATGATCGGAAAATAACGTGATCCCTGCAAAAAATCCGCCAAGCAGCAGACTGAATCCAAAAAACAGAAGAAAATTTTTCCAACGGACAACCGGTATTCTGCAAAGCGAAACAATCAAATAGATCCATAAAAACACGGCGGATGCGCCAAATGTTGTTTTTAAGATAAACATCGCAGAAAATTGAAAAAAAGAAAGGAAAAAAAGCAAAAGTCCCCCGCCGCAAACCCCGCAGAGAAGAGCAAAAATATGAGTCCGGTTTTCCGCCAGCAACTTTGCACGACAGAAAAAGCAACCGTACAGAATGCCGAATGCCACTCCGGAAGAAATCGTCGTAATCAGATAAATTCCAAGTAAAAGTTCACCTGAAGCTTCCTGAATCAGATTTTTTCTCAACTCCAAGGTAAACAGAATGGAAATGACAAGAAGAAAAATCAGAATAAAAACGGAAACCATTGCCGCAGTAAACAAATACAGCGGCTCGTAAATATCCCGTCGTTTATGAGGAAGAACAGGAATAATGGAAATAAATGCTCCGATCAGAACGACCGGAGCTACGACAGCGGCAAGAATAAACTCCTTGCCGCCCGTCGACGCCATGATATTTTGGAGCAATCCGATGCCTGCCAGAGTCGAGAAAATCCCCAGCAGAAACGATTCCAGAAACAAGGATGAACGGATCCGAAACACGGTTCAGGTTCACTTTGCCTTTTTCAATGATTTCAGGAATTGTTCCATCCGCTTCAACGCCTCCCGAATTCCTTCCATCGAGGTCGCATAGGAGCAGCGGACGTACCCTTCACCGGATTTTCCGAAAGCACATCCGGGAACCACGGCGACACGCTGTTCCATCAGCAGACGTTTCGCAAATTCCGTCGAAGAAAGTCCCGTCGATGTAATATTCGGAAACGCATAAAATGCTCCTTCCGGCATAAAGCAGGAAAGTCCCATTTTGTTGAGTCCTTTCACGATCACGTTACGACGGTTCATATATTCACGGCGCATAACTTCCATATCGCGTTTTCCGTTGCGGAGCGCCTCTTCCGCCGCTTCCTGAGCAGTGATTGACGCGCAGAGCATGGAATACTGATGAATCTTCATCATTGCGTCAATAATCTCGAATGGTCCGCAGGCATAGCCGACGCGGAATCCGGTCATCGCAAACGCTTTGGAAAATCCATGCAGAAAAACGGTCCGCTCTTTCATGCCGGGCAGAGAGGATATCGCGGGAAGAATATTGCCGGAATAGGTCAATTCAGAATAAATCAGATCGGAAAGGACCAGCAAATCATGTTTAACGGCTATTTTTGCAATCGCTTCCAGCTGTTCCATATTGAGCGTTGCTCCGGTCGGATTGCAGGGAAAGTTCAGCAGAATCGCTTTTGTTTTCGGTGTGATGGCTTTTTCCAGATCGGCAGGATCAAGAGCAAAATTGTTTTTTTCATAAGTCGGAACCGGAACCGGAACACCATGCGCCATCTTGATTTCCGAATAATAGGAAACATAGCAGGGCTCATTATAAATAATTTCGTCACCCGGATTCGTAATAGCCCGGATTACAAGATCCAGAGCTTCGCTGACCCCGACTGTAACGATACATTCGTGCACCGGGTCATATTCCGCTTTGTAATTTTCAGCAACGTAACCGCAAATTGCTTTCCGCAGCGAGAGAAGTCCGAGATTGGAAGTATAGCTGGTGCGCCCGCGCTCCAGAGAATAGATGGATCCTTCGCGGATCGTCCACGGTGTTACGAAATCCGGTTCGCCGATACCGAGAGAAATAACATCGTCCATTGTATTGACGAGTTCAAAAAAGTCACGGATCCCGCTTTTGGGAAGTCCCACAATATGCTGAGCAAGTTTTGATTTTAAATCACGGAGTGACTTTGAGTCTTTCGTGTTCTTCTTCATTTTCAAACATCTTTCCAGATTCTTTGTATTTCTTCAAAATAAAGTGTGTGGATGTGGAAACGACTCCTTCCATGGGAGCCAGTTTGCTGGATACGAATTCCGCCACATCGTTCAGTGTTTCGCCCCTGACTTCGATCATGAGATCAAAAAGGCCGGAAGACATCAGATACAAACTTTCCACCTTGGAAAATTTGCTGATGCGCTTTGCTATACGGTCAAATCCGCCGTTGCGTTCGGGTTTAATTTTCACTTCGATAATAGCCTTTACGGCATTTTCAGGGAGCACCGAATCATCAAACAACGCTCGAAAACCAACCAGAATCCCGCATTTCTCCAGTTTTTTGATTGTGTTTTCGACCGTCTTTCCGGAGACGCCGATTCTTTCCGCGATTTCTTCATTGGAAAGCCGTCCGTCTTCGCGCAGAAGCCTCAAGATTTCGTTTTTGTGATCCATTTTTTACTCCTTGGACAGATTAGAGAATAGTGTAATATAGCGCTGAAAAGGAGATTTAACAAATGAAAGAAGAAAAATTTCAGCTTCCCTCTTGACAAACAGCAATCTTTTGTTATAATTTACAGAATACAAAAAGTCGGCGGAACGTCATGGAGCAGTTATGATTCAAACAAACAATCTGAACTCATTTATTCAAAGCAGAACATTCATGTCACTGGTTCTGACAGCCGTTGTGATACGGATCCTGTTCATTACGCATATTTCCCTGATTGATTACCGGCCGCTGGAAATCACACATTCTTATTTTTACTCCCATTATCTGCTGACATATGATCTGGTGGGATTTGCTCCCAGAGCGTTAGCCGGAACGGTTTTCAATTATATCGTCGTTCTGTTCAATCCGCTGAGTTTTCTGATTACACTGTATCTGCTGACCGTTGGAGCATACCTCGTCATTGCACGGTTATTTGTCCAATGTCTCCGCAGAAGTAAAAATCAACTGTTCCTGCTTCTGCTCGGAGCCTTGATCTATGCAAATCCCGTCATGTTTCTGTATGCGGGAAAAATCGGGATGCTGGATTTTTACAATCTGCTCCTGCTGCTTGTTGCCGTATGGATGCTTTATATTCCGGAAGAAAGCAGACTTTTCTGGATAATTCCGCCGGTGATCGCAACAGGAATTCTGGTGCATGAAACATTTATCTTCTTCTGTGTTCCGGTCATTCTGGCGGTCATGAGTGTAAAATTGAATTGGAAACGGCTTGAAACCGGAATTTTGTTTTTAAGTTCCTGTCTGACTGTCGCTGTTCTGTTCCTTCTGCTGTATTTCGCGAAAAAAAATATGCCGTCAACAGAGGTTCTGGATAACATGCTCCGTGAAAACAACTATTTGGGGCTCTACCCGAATGAACATGTCGGACTCGGTCCCTATACAAACGAACAGACTTATTTTGATCACGTCGTCCACGTTTTCAATCACTTTACACGCTGGAACAGAATCGACTGGATCGTGCTGCTTCTTGATTTTCTCTCCTTTCTTCCGATGTTTATTCTATTCGGAACTTTTTGGAAAATCATTTACCGGCAAATGGTGCAGAAAAAATTGTTCGGCAAATTCCGCAGATTTTTTCTGATTGCTGCACCGCAGACAGGTTTTGCCATGATTTTCATCGGAACAGACTATCCGCGCTGGCTTGCCATGATCTTTTTTGCCAATGCGCTCGTCATGTTCCTTCTGGCAACGGACCGGAAATTCAATCTTGATCTTTCTCTAAACGAAAAAAGCGGAATCCTGATACAACGGACTTCCATTTGGTCACTGTTCTATCTTTCAATCGGCGCCGCCACCATGATCAACTGCTCCTCCCTGTTCAAGGTGATCGCTGTTTTCATTTACGCCATTCTCCGGAACAGCTGAAGAAAAATCTCTGTGATTGATTTCACAAAGTTGCGGAAAAATGGAAAAATCATTGCGAATAAACTTGCAAGATCGCTGTTTCGGAAGTAACTTACAGGATGATAACAACAAAACTAAGAAAGGGAGTACGTTAATGAAAAAAGTTCTCATTCCGACAAAACTTGACAAAGTTGTTTCCGAAATCCTTTCCGCGAAAGGATTCACAGTCGTTCAGGACATGGAAACGCCGTTCCTGGATCTGGCAAAAGCAAATGCCGACACGGAATCCATCATCGTCCGCAGTGAGAAAGTCACACCGGAAATCATGGATGCCCTGCCTGCTCTCAAGCTCGTTGTCCGCGCCGGAGCCGGTTATGACAACATCGACATCAAATATGCACGCCGGAAAAACATCGACGTTATGAACACTCCCGGTGCAAACTCCAATGCCGTAGCCGAAGAAGTGATCGCAATGATCCTTGCCGCATACCGCAAACTTATTCCCGCCGACATCTCCACACGCGCAGGAAAATGGGAAAAGAAAGCGTTTATGGGACGCGAACTCACCGGAAAAACCCTCGGTATCATCGGACTCGGTCATATCGGTCGTCTCCTTGCCAAACGCGCTTCCGGATTTGAGGTGGAAGTTCTTGGTTTTGATCCCATG
>ERZ779851.1515-NODE-1515-length-20254-cov-3.852963_pt1 | contig 20254 bp, 15 predicted proteins | sample MGYA00511094_ERZ779851 | MGnify/ENA primary metagenome ERZ779851 (study PRJEB29588, sample SAMEA2155512) | human gut metagenome | biome: human gut; feature: human-associated habitat; material: faeces | place: Denmark | collected 2008/2010 ...
GGCTTTAAGGAAATCGTTCCGTCCGCCATTAATGAGGCCGCCTTTTTGTGCATGTTCCAGTTGTTGCCCGCGCCGATCAGGTGCAGATTGTTTATGTGAATGTCGTCGATCCTTATGTTCATTATCTTCCCTCTGCCATATCCGGCCAAAACGACTGTGCCGCCCTTTTTCGCGATCTTTAATGACTGGCTGATGCACTCCTCGATTCCCGTCGCGTCGATAACGACGTCCGTTCCCTCGGGGTGTATCTTTAGCATCGCCGAAACAAGGTCGCGCTCACGCGTCGCGACGGTCTCATACGCGCCCATTTCTTTGGCGAGCGAGAGCCTGCCCTCCGTCGTCGCGGCAACGGTAATCTTCGAAAGCCCCATCGCCTTCGCGACCGCGAGCGTGCAAAGACCGATCGAGCCCGCGCCGATGATAAGGCACGTGTCCCCCATCTTCGCGTGGGACTTTTTCATTGTCCCGAGCGCAACGCCCAAAGGCTCGCAAAGCGCCGCCTCCGCCATGTCGACGTTATCGTCTATCTCGCAAAGGCCGTATGCCGGAACGGCGATATACTCGGCATATGCGCCGTTTCGCTTAAATCCGATCTCCTCAAAGCTCTTGCAATAGCGCCACTCGCCGCGGCGGCACGCGTCGCACGTTAGGCACACAACGTCGTTACTGCCGACAACGCGCTTGCCGATCCAGTGCGCGTCCTTCTCACTTTCTGTCTTAACGACAACGCCGCTCCACTCGTGACCCGGAATGAGCGGATAGTTTGCCGCGATGTTGCCGTCGATAACCTCAAGATCCGTCGCGCAGACGGCGGCATAGGAAACCTTGACGAGCGCGAACCCCTCCGGAAGATGAGGCACCGGCGAATCGGCAAACGTCATCTTGCCGGGCTTTTCAATAATTACTGATCTCATAGCGTCCTCCTTTTATATCACTGCGTGATAATTTGCTTCAAAACTAATCGGGCTTTTGCCCGATCAGTCAATATATGATAAGAATTTTTCCGTTGCCGACTTGGCCGCGCCGTATGCGGCGTTCCTAACGTCGGAACAGGTGACTTTGATCTCCCTTTTCATATAGCCGGAAATTTTTTCGCCGAGCTTTTGTGCAAAGTCCGGATGCGACTGTAAATACGCGCCGCAGAGCATCAGCGAATCGGTGTCGAAAAGTATCAGCGCGTTGGAAAGCGAAAGCGAAAGCGCCCCTAAAATGTCCTTCCCTGCCCACAGCATATCGCCGATCCTCTCGCCCTCACCCGTCACGGTGTCGCCGATCTCGAGCATTCCCGAGCCGGAGATGAGCCTTCCTTTTTTCATCACCGCCATGCCGAGCCCGCGGTCGATTCGGATAAGCACCGCGTCCGCCTTTTTCTCGCCCGCGCCGGCGGCTAAGATACAGTCCGGGTCGTGCGCGATGTAGACGGGCACGCTGTATCGTTCCGTCAAAATCTTTGCTATAGGAACGTCCCTCCAGCCGTCGATGCCGATGTCCTCGGATATTCCGCCCTCGGAATCCACATTTCCCTGCATCGCGAGGCCGACGGCTAAAATGTTTTTGCCCGAAAGGCTTAAAAAAGCCCCGTCCAGTAAAGCGGTTATGCTATTCAAAAACTCTTCTTTACCGGAAGTTTCTGCTTCGCCGGAGGAAGAACAGACCGTCTTTCCCGAAAGGTTTACGGCCTCTAAGTAAAGGCCGGACTTATTTATGTCCGCTCCGAGAACAAAGTTGTCATCGCCGTTTAGCTCGATCACGCACGGGCGCCTCCCGGCCTTAACGGGCGAATCCTCCTTCACCTCGCGGACGAACGAAAGCTCAATAAGCCGCGACACCATCTGCGACACGCCGCCCCACGACAGCCCCATAATATTCTGAATTTCCTTTCGCGTCAGCGCCCCCTCGCGCCGAATCAGCGACAGAACCTCATAAATATTCGCGATCTTCATATCCTCCTGGCTTATGAACTTTTTCAAAAAAATTCTCCCTTCCGCTTGACAAAAATCTTTTCTTTAGCTATAATTATATCACGCAGTAACACAATTGTCAACAATTTATTATACGAGGTGATAAAAATGACTCTCAGGGATAAAATTCTGTCGGAGAACCTGCCGGACGATCGCGTCGCGCTGTTTTACACCGGCCAAGTCGGTTTCATTTTCAAATTCCGCGGCAAATACATTCTGATCGACGGTTATCTTTCGGATATTATCGACCGCAACAATAATTTTGCGCCCGGCTGGGTCAGGCGCTACCCCTCGCCCATAACGGGGGCGGAGCTTGATTTTATAGACTATGTCTTCTGCACGCACGACCATACCGACCATGCCGACCCCGTGACGCTCGGCGAGATCGCACGCGTCAACTCCAAGGCGCGCTTTTTCTGTTCCGAGGCGATTAAAAGCGAGGTTTCGGCCTATCTTTGCGGCAAATCGGCCGTCGGCGTGACTGCCGACAAGGCGATAGATTTAGGCGGCATCACCGTCACCCCGATACCGGCGGCGCACGAGGAGCTTCATAAGGACAAGGACGGCAACTATAAGGAGCTCGGCTTCATCTTCGATTTCGGCGGCAAAAAGGTCTGCCACACCGGCGACTGCTGTATGTATGACGGGCTGACAGAACGGGTCAGGGACTCCGATATTTTAATGACTCCGGTCAACGGGCGCGACTATTTCAGAAATCACGAGGATATTATAGGCTGCTTCGATTCGTACGAGGCTGTGCGCCTGGCCAAAGCGGCCGGCGCGAAAATGCTCGTGCCGATGCACTTTGATATGTATGAGGCAAACTCATTAAACCCGGCGCAGTTTGTGGACACGCTCTACAGGCTAAACCCTTCACAAAGCTTTCACATCTTCACCCCCGGCGAGGAATATATATACTAAAAAATCGGCGGTCGATTCCGAGAACCGACCCTACGGCGCACCTATTACCCCAACCATAGGGCCGCCATCTTCTTTATCAAAAAATCGGTGAGACAAAATATTGTCTCACCGATTTTTTTAGTTGATCGTGATGGTCTTTGTTTCGCCGTCCCAGCCGACATTATAGCCCAGGTGCTCCGAAACGAAGCGGACCGGAATATAAGTTCTGCCGTTCTTGATCTTGGGCGGCGCGGTCATCGTGTAACGAATGGTCTGACCTGCCTTGTCGATGTAAACAAGCTTTGTTCCCACCTGCATGGTGATGGACATCATGCTTGTCTTGATCGTGATGGTCTGGTTCTCATCGTTCCAGTCGACGGTCGCTCCCATCTCCTCCAAAAGTCCGCGAAGGGGAATGAGCGTCGAGCCGACCGACGTGATGTAAGGCGCCGCGTCAATCTCTTTATCATAGCTCTTTTCTTCCTTCTCGACCTTGATTACGGGCGAGTCGATAACGAGTGTATACTTCTCGTCGCGCCCTGCCTCCTTCTCCTTGTCGGCCATGGTCTGCATAAAGCTGATCTCGCCGCACGAAACACGGTTATTCGTGTATTTCTTCACGCGGAAGGCAATGTATCTTGTCTGAACCGGCTCATCTAACGTGATGGTCTTCTCGGAGAGGTCTCTCTTCGGGAAGCTGTAGTCCTTTATGAGCTCCTTATAGTTCTTGCCGTCCGAGCTTGTTAATATGTCGAACTGATCCCAGTAGCCGATATAACCCGTCGAACGCATCGGAGCGATGTTGATTGCTCTTATAATGTGCTTTCCGCCAAGGTCAACCTTGATCGTGACCGGCTTTGTTGCCGTCTCGGACTGCCATGCAGAGGAGGTTCCTCCGTCAAAGATGTTCGTAAGCTTCCACTTTGTTCCGAAATTCCCAATATCCGCCTCAACAACATAATTTGATTTGTCGATCTCGTTTAAGAACGTGTTATGCATCTCGTCGACAAACTTGTCAAGAGCAACGACCTCTGTTCCCTTCTGACCGGGAGTGAATATGAAGTCCGAGATCGCCGCATAGTCGTTTGCAGACCGAATGATCTCGATCTGGATTCTCTTGACCTCGACCGCGATGCCGAAGTTGATCGTTCTCTTAGCGCCGGAGTCGCGGCTCTCGTGACCTGTATAAATAGTGGTAAACTCGCCGTCGTCCGAGTCCGAAACATTGATGTTGTACTCCAGAAGTCTGCCCTGCCAGCTGTCGTTTCTGGGGGTGTATTCAAAGCCCTCGATCGTGTCCTTCTCGGGAAGAACCATATCGATCCAGAAGGGAGCCCTCTCCATCTTGGTGATGTTTGCGCCCTCAGCCTCGTAGTATGAGTGCCAGTAAGCGTCCGGGTTGCCGTCAACGATTCTTTCTATCGGGCCCCACGATGCAGAACAGTTTTCCATGTTCTGATTGCGGACGGAAATTTTCCACTCGGAGAAGTCAAACGCTCTTTTCGAAGGCTTGGAGTCCTTTAAGAATTTGATCTCCGCCGCCGTGCCGTATCCGCCCTGAGACTCTGTTATAACGATTCTGATCGCCTTCATCTTGGTGTTGCCCCAGGATGCTGTTCTCTCCGACCAGTCGCCGCCGACAACGGTGAAGTTGCCGTCGTAAATCTTCTCGAAATCATCGCCGTTCATTGACGAATAGATTTCATACTTCTTGAATTTGCCCGAATCGCTTCCCGTACGCGGAACAACGATGAATCCGGAAATTTCCTTGACTTCGGGGAATTTAACGGTGATAGTGTGCGGAGGCTCATCGTGCGAGACGACCTCGGTGTTCTCGTCGTTCGTCTGATAAGCGGTGTGCCAGAAGGTCGACTCCTTACCGTCAAACGCACCTCCGATTCCGTTGTTCTTGTCGTTCGAGCTTGCCTCGATCTCCCATGCCTCGTCGCCGCGCTCGATGATCTCTCCGTTTGACTCGTCGGGTGCGATATAGGGCGGATCAACAAGCATTTTTGCGCCCTTGTTTATGGGGCTTCCCGTTCCGCCTGTCAAAAGGTCGACAGCCGCCGCGGTCGCAAAGCCGCCGTTGGTGCTTAAAATTTCAATCTGGATTGCGCGAAGGTCCATATCGCCCCATGAAACGGATTTTGCTTTTCTGTCCGTTCCGTCCCATGTGAATTTTCCTTCATATATTTCGGTATATTCAGTTCCGTCCTTGGAGCCGAAAACCTTGAACTCGCCAAAAAGTCCGGTGTCGTTTCCGTCCTGTCTCGGAAGATATCGGAAGCCCGAAACCTTGGTTATTCCGCCGAAATTGATGTGTATCGCGTGGGGGCATTCCGCTTTCCAGACAAACTCCTTGCCGTTATGGTTATAGTCGGAGTGCCAGAATGACGCGTCGTTACCGTCAAACGCGGCGCTGATGTCGCCCGTCGGAAATGACGAGGACGCAGTGATTGTCCAGCTCGATGCGCGGGACAATATTTTCTCCTCCGCAAATGAGGTGAATGCCAGGCTCTCTATCATAAGGAGAGCTAAAATAAGTGATATTATCTTTTTCATTTAACAGTCCCTCCTTAACCTAAATGATGAAGCACTGCGTTGACCGCACTCTCGTTTGCCGGGTTTCTGGACACCGTCCAGATTCCGCCGCCCACGTTCCTTACGGACCAGCCGAAAACGTCTGCCGCGTAGGACACCGGAACGTAGACAAGGCCGTTAGCCGTTACGCATGCGTTGGTGAGCGTGCGGAGCGTTCCGTTGTTTCTTGCCTCAAGCGAGCCGACAACAGAATATGTCCACTCGTAATTCGTGATGGTGTAAACGTTCCCGGTCGAATTGGGCTCTAAGTCGTGCCTTCCGAGGTAAACCGTGTTGTCCTCTGCCGAATATTCAACCTTTGTAAAGCCGTAGTCTAAGATCTCTTCATAGGTTTCGAGCGGAACATAGAGCGTTCCGTTCATCTCAAACGGAGTAACCGCGGTGTCCTTCTCGTAAACAGGCATCTTTCCGCCGTCGATAATTGCCTTGGATGTGCCCGCCTTGAGGATCGAAACGTCGGGAAGCGCGTCGCGCTCAGCCTTAGTAAGAGCGGTCTGCTCAACCTCTGTGTAAACGTAGTTGAATTTGCCCATAGGAGCTACGGAGCCTTCAGAATAGAAGTCAAGATAATCTCCGTCGCAAACTAAGGAGTCAGTCCACTTAAACTCAAAGTCGACCGTTCCGGTCTCGCCTAAGAGGCTTCTCGGGATCGCCATCTGAAGCACGTCGCCCGATACGGTGTAGTTAATGTTACCAACAGGCTCCCAGCTCCAGGAGTTATTTACCGCCTTTGCAAGAACCTTGTCGCCGGCCACGTTAACGGAGTAGTCAAAGCCCTCCCAGCCTGTTGCCGGGTTTCTGTCCGAGTTTATGTAGAGGTTCATAAATCCGGGAGTGCCGGTCTTTATGGGGTTCACCGTCTTAACATAGAAATAGAAATTATCGTTATCTCTTGCGACCTTCGCGCGCGAAATGGAGTTGTTGACTGTCGTCTTATAGCTTACGGGCTCGCCCGTCTCAAAGTCCTTTCCGCCGGTGTAGTCACGCTCATAGTTGTCAAAGTCGTTATAGAACATCGGGCCGACAGAGTCCCACTGCGACGGTGCGCCGTTAATATCGATAGTTGCGGCCGCGGTTGCAACGGGTGCCGGGCGCGTGCCCTTGTATTTTCTTATAAAGTCGACTAAAAGGTTATAATAGTCGTCCTTTAAATAGCTTCTGGAAGGCTCAAAGTCACGGCTGTTCTCCTCGTCAAAAAGGTCAACGAAAACCGTTCCCGTGTGGGTTCCGTAGGAGTTATAGTTGGGTGTCTTCCACTCGTTCCAGCCGTCAACGAACACGAATTCCGCGTCCACGTTAAGAGCATGAGCGGCCTGCTCGCGGAAGAAATATGCGGTTCTTCCGTTGTCCGCTCTGTAGTCCTCGCCGAACGCCTCGGAATATGCTCTGCCCTTTGTATAGGGGTCGGAAAATACGCCGACAACCGAGCTTCCGTCAACATAAGACTGGTTGATTCCGACAGCCAAAGAGATTGTCTCTCTTCTTCCGCTGTCCGTCACGCCGAAGGGATGCTGGGGATATTCCTCAAGCCAGTTTACGTGGCGGTGTTCCCTTGTTGCGGCGCCGCCGCGAAGCTCGCCCGTGTCTCTTAAGTTGAGCTTGAAGTCAATGTCTGTAAAGAGCTTTTCAAGATCCTTATCCTCGGTCACCTTTGACTTTTCGGAGATCGGGAAGTTTATGTACATCGGGTCGCCCTCCCAGTAGAAGATGAGGTCGTCCCACTCGCCGGACTTAACCTGATTATAATACATCGCCGGTAGAACCTCTCTCGGAGTTCCGTTCGTCGCGCCGGCCATGTTGCCGTAGATGCTGACCTTGGGAGCGTTTATGCCCTCCTCGCGAAGGTCGTGGAACACTCTTAAAATGAGGTTGTAGTTCTTGATGTTTAATCCCGCGTCGTTGGTGTAGTCCATAAATATCGCGTCCACACCCGCGTTTGCAAGGATCGTGCCGTGCTTTTTAAGCACCCAGTAATCTGTCTCTGAGTAAAAGCCGTAAACAGGCTCGCCCCACCAGTAACCAATCGTCAGCGCCGCGCCTAGCGTTCCCGCCGCGGCGACGTTTGCGTCGGACACGAAGGTCACGAGGTACTGCCCCGGAGCCAGCGTCACGCCGGTCGTGCCGGTCGAAAGGCTCGGCCAGTAGAACATGCCGACCTTGCGGTTTCCCTCTTTAACGGGGCCGGTTTCCTCAAAGTCCGCAACGCGCCTTCCGTAGCTGTCGGTCGCGGCCCATGTGTCGTGCCAGTTGTCGATTATCTTATCGTCCGGCACGGGGGTTACGAGCTTTTTAGCCTCGCTCTTTAACGTGATGGTCTCAATCTCCCACTTGGCACCGGTCGAAAGGAGCGTCGTATAAAGATAGACCGTGTGAACGCCCTTCTGCTCGCTGATGTTACCGCTTGCGATATCGGATCCGTCACCGAACACGATCTCGCCGATGCTTAATGAATTGGGGTCATCCACCTTAACTCTGAAAATTTCACCGTTCGGGTCACGGTATTCCTTTGCCTTGATCTCGATGGACTTAACGCCCGTCAGATCCGCCTTGAACCCGATAGCGGAAAGCTTCACATTTCCGCCGAGAGCAACGACGCCGTTTTCGATCTTGACGTCGCCGATCTGCTCCGTCACGTCCTTCGCCGTGAACACCTTGTCTGCCGCCGAAACGGAAACAAAGGTCGACAAAAGAAGCGTGAGCGCAAGTAAAATACATACTCTTCGTTTCATTAAATATAGTTCCTACTTTTTTTTCTGCCCCATCCGCATATGGGTTCTTTTATATTATTTTATCATACTTTTCTCAGATTGTCTATACAAAATATTGCTATTTGTTCAGAAATATTGCTCTTTTTAGTGAAATCTGACTGTAAAGAAGACGGACGTATGTTTTGTGGCCGGTCGATTCGTGAATCAACCCTACGGGCGCTCTTCGTGATGTACACAAAAAAGGACGGCCGGCGCCGTCCCACGTTTTTACCCTAATCTTCCTTTTTCGTTTTTCTCAAAACCTCTAAAACCGCGGAAAAATCCTCGGGCAGAGGGCACGAAAATGTCACCTTTTCCCCGGTTTCGGGGTGAATGAAGGAAATTTCCTTCGCGTGAAGGAGCTGGCCGGCAAGCGCGAACCGCTCGTTCTTGATGCCGTATGCCTTGTCGCCCACCACGCTGTGGCCGATGTGCTTCATATGCACCCTGATCTGGTGCGTCCGCCCGGTTCTTAACTTACACCGAACCAAAGTGTATGCTCCGAACCGCTCGATCACCTCAAAATCCGTCACCGCACTGCGCCCGTCCGGCACGACGGCCATCTTCTTTCTGTCCTTCGGGCTTCTGCCGATCGGCGCGTCGACGGTGCCGCCGTCCTCCTTAATATTGCCGTTCACGAGCGCGTAATACACCCTCGAGAGCGACCGGTCGGCCAGCTGATCTGTCAGGCTCTTATGCGCGCGGTCGTTCTTCGCGATGACCAATAGACCCGTCGTGTCCTTATCGATCCTGTGAACGATCCCCGGGCGCACGCTCCCGTTGATGCCGGAAAGCGAGCCCTGACAGTGAAAAAGCGCGGCGTTCACAACCGTGCCTCTTTCATTTCCGACCGCCGGATGCACAACCATTCCGCGCGGCTTGTTTATGACCAAAACGCTGTCATCTTCATAGACGATGTTCAAGGGAATATCCTCGGGCACGGCGTCGATCGCCTCGGGCTCGGGAAGAGTGAAGGTTATGACATCGCCCTCTTTTAACTTAAGGCTCGGCTTTGCCGCACGCCCGTTCACCTTCGCCAGCCCCTCGGAAAAAAGCCGACCAGCGAACGAACGCGAAATGTCCTCCTCGTTTTTGGAAACAAAAACGTCCGCCCGGACGTTTTTGCCGCCCTCTGTGACCTTAATGCTTTTCTCCATGTCTATTCCTCTTTTTTCGTTTTCTCTTCTTTAATATAATATATTGCCATTAATATAACACCGACGACGACAAAACAGTCCGCCACGTTGAATATCGCAAAATTGATGAGGCAAAAGTCAAAAAAGTCCACCACCGCGCCGGTCGCGATCCTGTCGATCAGGTTGCCGATCCCGCCGCCGACAACGAACGAGGCGGAGACTAAAAAAAGTTTATCGGTGATCTTGTTCTTCACCGCATAGTAAATGACCGCGGCGATTAAAATCACCGTGACCGCGACGAAGAACCACCTTGCCCCGGCCATCATCCCGAACGACGCGCCGGTGTTTTTAACATAAGTGATGTTAAAAACGCCCTTTATCACCGGAATCGACTGATATAACACCATATTGCCCGATACAATCCTTTTCGTAATGTAGTCAAGCAATACGACCAAAAGAGTCAGCGCCCCGCACACCGCAAGATACATTATAACTCCTCCGACTTATTTAAATACTTGACCTGTGCCTCGAAAAGCGCGCTCATCTTTGTCACGAAAACGGAGACCTCGTTCTTTAAGTCCTCTTTCTTCTTCTCTAAGTCCATAACCTCTTTTTCCGCGCCGCTTTTGATCTTTTCCGCGTCAAGCTCGGCCTTTTTGATGATGAGCTCGGCCTCTTTCTCGCTCGCCTCTTTCTTCTCGTCGCTCGACTTCTGAGCCGCGATTAAGACATTGTGAAGCGTCTCCTTCATATCCTCGCTCTCGGAAACCTGGCTCTCCAATGCCTTTAACTTTTTCTTAAGCTCGGAGTTTTCAACATAAAGCTCCTCGTAATCCCTCTTAAGCACGGAAAATGTTCTGTCAACATCCTCCATACTGTAGCCGCCGAACGCCTTTTTTTCAAATTCGATCTGTTCAAGCTCAAGCGGTGAATACATAAAACCAACTCCTTAAATCATTTATATTTTTTGATCAGAATGAAAAGCCTGCCCTTTTTGCTTAAGTCCCCCGAAAAGGTGACTATGGCTTTCCCTCTGCCCCTTGCCGATATAACGTCGCCCGACGAAATGCGTTTGTCCTTCGATGACAAAACGCTGTAGTTAAGCATAACCTCCTGCCGCGCGATAGCCTCGGCCGCGTCCGCCCTCGATAATGAGAACACCGCGCCGACCACTGCGTCCGCCCTTTCGGACGCAACGCTTTTTTTGATCTCGTCAAACTGCCTCGCGGCGCTTATCTCGCCCACCGAAACGACCTCGGCTTTCACAGCCTCCCTTGAAACGGAGGTTAAATTCTCCGCGATGTACTTTGCCATTCGCTCCTCGCAAAAGATATATGCCGCGTCGGGCGTGACCAAAATGTCCCCCGTCACGGCGCGGTCGATGCCAAGGCTCATTAAGCTCCCCAAAACGTCCCTGTGACTAATGTGAGAAAAGTCGCCCGACAAGCGTACCGCCATTATCGGAAAATCCTCGCCCTCCGAATTAAAGCCCGCCATAACGCGCTCGGAATCATCATATCCGCCGGAAAACGAAACGGCTTTGCAATTTGAAAACGCGCGGCGCACCGCGGCGGCCTCTGACGGCGTTAAAAAATGCGTGAAGGCCGGATAAAAGCTCTTTTCACTTTTAACATATGCGTCATAAGCCTTCGCGAGGATAAGCCTTTCCTCCTCCGTGGCGCCGTGCGCTAAAACATTCTGCTTAATAAGTAAACCCAACGCTCCAATACTCCAATCAAAAGCATCACGATGACCGGCGAAAAATCAAGCGGCAGATTGCCCAAGGGCGTGCGCGAAAGAAGGTTTCTCACCGGCGATAACACAGGCTCTGTTATCTTCACCAAGAACATATAAAACGAATTATACGTCCCCATAAAGATGAATGAACATATGCACCTTAATAAAATGATAAAGTCATATATCTCCAAAAGCCTGACTATTATTAAAAAGACCATATCAATAGCTCCAGGGGAAGATGCCCTTGTTCTTAAGCTCGTCCTTAAAGTCGCCTAAGATTCCGACCGTGTAGGGCGTTACCAGAAAGATCATATTCGAAATCTTCTGAATGTCGCCGCCCAAGGCATAGGAAGAGCCCGAAACAAAGTCGACCATTCTTCTTGCCTGCTCTTTTTCGATCTTTTCAAGGTTGACGATAACGGGCTTTTTCGCCTTCAAGTTGTCCGCAATGTCCTTCGCCTCTTCAAAAGACTCGGGCTGAAGCACAACGACCTCGAACTGAGTCGTCGATGTGATGTTAACGACCTTGCCTTTCTTGCCGTATGTGCGCGAAAAGTCGTCCTCCTTTTTATATGAACGGGAAAAATCGTCCTTCTTTATCTCCGCCTTCGGCTCTTCGCGGCGGAAAAGATCCATTCCTCTTTTTTCCTCTTTTTCTTCTGTCTCTTCCTCGGCGGTCATTTCCTCGTCGTCATAATCCTCGGGCCCGAAGATCATGTCGCCGATCTTGTTTAAAATGTTTGCCACAGTGTATCTTTCCTTTCATAAAAATTTTTCACTTTGTATAGTTTCTCTCGCCGAATATCGCTGTCCCGACTCTGACTATCGACGCCCCCTCTTCGACGGCGACGGTAAAGTCCGCGCTCATTCCCATCGAAAGCGTGTCAAATGAAGGCACATCCTTTTTTATTTCAAGGAAAGTGTCCTTCATCTTTTTAAATATCTCTCTGTTGTCCTCTGCGCTCTGGCAGACCGGCGCAACAGTCATGAGCCCTCTTAACCTTATGTTCTTAAATTCGGCCATTTCTTTTATTATATATAAAGATTCGGAAAATGTCAAACCAAATTTACTTTCCTCGCACCCGGAATTTATTTCCGCGAGACAATCTGTCACAATTCCACGCTTTTCCGACTCGGAATTTATCTTTTCGGCAAGATGCAGACTGTCCACCGAATGGATCATTTTCGCCTTGCCGACGATGTATTTGACCTTGTTTGTCTGAAGATGGCCGATAAAGTGCCAGGGAAGTTCGGGCTCCGCCTCAAACTTTTCCTTAAATTCCTGAACATAGTTCTCGCCCAAAATAACGCCGCTTTTCGCCGCCAAAACTGCCGACTCGACGGGCTTGGTCTTGGAGACCGCCATAAGCGTGATCTCGCCCGGGTCGCGCCCGGCCTTTAATGCGGCGCGGTCAATCTCCTCCCTGATTTTTTTAATGTTCTCACTGATCGTAGTATTCACTTAAATCACCGTCCGTAATAACCGAGTCATAGAGTTTAAGCTCCGTTCCGTCCGACCTTGAGACAACGCTGTACTCGTCGTCCGAATAGATGACCTCGGTCTTTTTAAATATCTTTTTCGAATTTTTCTTAACGAATACGCCGTATTCGCCGTCGTAAATGTGAAACGCCTTTGTCGGGATAACGAAGCCCGAGTACCGGTCGAATATCAGCTTGATCTTGACCTTTCTCGCGTCCGAAAGCGAGGACGAGTCCCTGTCGGTCGAGATCAGAAGAGCCACATAGCCGTTCTCTACGGCCGAGAGGTATTCAAGCGTTCCGGTGATCTCCCCGTCCGGCATCCCGATCTTCACCTTTGCGCCTTTCTCCTTGCCCGAAACGGTCTTTTCGGGCACCTTGGCGATTATGTACCACTTGTAGTTATCGATAATCTTCACGGCCTTGCCTGACTCTTTTTCCTTTCCGGCCAGCAGTGAGTCCACGCCCGAGGGAGTGATATTCATCGCCTCGTCAAGTGTAACAGCGCCCTCAAACCCGTCCGCCTTCTCGGAAAAGATTCCGCCCATCGGGGCGAAAACATCGTTCTTCGCCGACGAGAGCTTGCCCTCAAGCGCCTGCTTTTCTCTATTTAGCGCCTCCTCGTCGTCGTTCTCCGGCGCGGAGTTTGTGTGCTTGATGTTAAAAAGCGCCGTCAGCCTGTCGCGAAGGAGTGTTTCCTCGGCCGCCTCGCCCTTTGCCATAACGTCCGCCATCTTGTCGATGTCCGAATCTATATAGTTTTCGACTTTTAAAACGTCGTTCGCGGTCAAATTCACATAGTCGCTGCCGAGGCTTTTTATGCGCTCGTCAATCTTCTCGATCTCGGCAATCAGCGCCCCGTCCGACTCGCTGTTATAAAGCGAAACGATCTTTGAATTGCCCGAGACCTTGTCCCCGTTTTTATAGTAAAAACGCGCGAACTCGCCGCCCGAAAGGTCGATCACCTTTTCGTTTTTCAAGATGAAGCCTTCCGTCTCGGCGGATTTTTCATATGTCGTCTCGACCGCGGTCACCGTTTTCCCGGCGCCCGAGTTTTTAATGTAGTGCACGGCAAATCCGGCCGTGAACAAAAGAATTATTACAAGTAAAATTGCAATTACTCTTCTCATTCTCACTTGTCCTTTCCCAAAAGAGCAATAAACCTCTTAAACTCTTCTGTTTCTTCCAAAAGTGAAAGCTCGTTTTTTTTAAGCTCAACCGCGTCCTTGTGGCGCGAGAACCACGTTACCTGCCTTTTGGCATAACGGCGCGTGTCTCTTTTAAGCTCGTCCACCGCGTCCGAAAGCGATTTCTCGCCGCGAAACACCCCGAAAAACTCCTTATAGCCGATAGCCTGAACGCTCGTCGCGTCCGGCGGAACGTTCCTTTCAAAAAGCATTTTCGCCTCATCCAAAAGTCCCTGCTCCATCATTTCGTCGACGCGGCGGTCGATACGGCGGTAAAGCTCCTGCCTGTCGGGATTTATGAAAACATATAAAACCTCGTATTTCGGCGATACGCCGAGCGGCTTTTCGACGCTTTCTTCCAGGCTCTTATGAGTGCTTTTGATGATCTCGATCGCACGGATAACGCGCTTTACGTTGTTTTTGTGGATCTTTTCTGCCGCATCGCCATCAAGGCTTTTTAATATGGCATAGACCGCGTCCGCTCCCTCTTTTTCAGCGAGTGATGAAAGCTCGCTTCTGAGGGCGGGGTTTTCCTTCGGGTGCGAAAAGCCGGTTGTATAAAGGAGCGAATCGATATAGAGTCCCGTTCCGCCGGCGATTATGGGAAGGCGGCCGCGCGAGGAGATGTCCTCTATCGCCTCTTCGGCTCTTTTTTTAAAGTCCGCCGCCGAGAATTTTTCCTCAGGCTCTAAAATGTCCACCAAGTGGTGGGGCACTCTTTTTATTTCGCTTTTATCGGGCTTTGCCGTGCCGACCGAAAGCTCTTTATATATCTGCATCGAGTCGGCCGAGACGATCTCGCCCCCGTACTTTTCGGCGATTTTTAACGCGAGCGCGCTCTTGCCGGAGGCCGTGGGCCCGGAGACAACGATCACGGGTATTTTCATATTCTCTTAAATTCCTTTTCGATTTTCTCTTTCGTCATCTTGATCATGATCGGCCTGCCGTGGGGGCATGTGTTGATGCCGGGAAGCGCGAGCACTTTTTTGATAAGCTCCCTCTGCTCAAGCGGCGAGATGGCCATGTTCGCCTTTATCGCCGCCTTGCACGACACGGTATACATCGCGCGCTCCTCTAAATATGTGCGCCTGTTGTCGTGCCTCTTATCCGATAAAAGCGTTAATATCTCGCGGATAACGTCGCCGCTGTCCGAAACGTCCGTCCCATAAGGCGCGCTTCTTATCATGATGTCGTTTTCGCCCATCTTGTCCGTCTCAAAGCCGATGGACTTAAAAAACTCCCTGTTCTCCTCCCAGACGACCATGTCCGAGTCGCTTAAGCTTATAACCTCGGGTACCAAGAAAAGCTGGCCGGCCGGTTCGTTCTCGTCGCGCTTTTTCTTAAGCGCCTCATAATTCAAGCGCTCGTGCGCGGCGTGCTGGTCGATTAAGAGCATGTCGCTCCCCTTTTGGGCAATGAGATATGTGCCAAACACCTGGCCGATCAGAGTAAAGTCGTCCGTCTCTTCCGCCGCGATGGTCTGCTGAGCCGGCTTTTCCTCCGGCTTCGGCTCGTATTTTACTCTTTCTTCGGCGGCAAACATTTTTGACGCCTCTTTTTTCACCGGCTCGATCTTGTGAAAGCCGGACTTTTTCTCGAACGTGTCAAGGCTCTTTTGAACGTGCGCAACAATCGGGTTTTGATCCTTCGGCGCTTCTGTCTGCGCCGGGCGCACCGGCTCTGCCGGCTTTTTTGTGATGGATTCGACCGCCGGGACATAGGGCTTTTCATAGAGCATATTTTTAACGCCCCAGTACACCGCGTCATATATGGCCTTCTCGTCCGTGAATTTGACCTCGGTCTTCGACGGGTGAACGTTCACATCCACCGCCGACGGGTCAACCTCGATATTCAGCACGGCGGACGGGAAACGCCCGACCGTGAGCTGGTTTTTATACGCCTCGGAGAGCGCGAAGGATACCGTGCGGCTCACCACGCTTCTGCCGTTGACGAAAAATATCTGCATGTTCCTGTTCGGCCTTGCCACGGCGGCAGTGCCCGAATACCCCGTCACGCGGACGCCGGAATCCGAATAGTCCACCTTTATCATGTGCTTTGCAATGTCGCCCCCGAAAAGCGAATAGACCGCGTTTAATAAATTTCCGTCGCCCTGTGTCTTAAACGCCTCGCGGCCGGAGCTTATGTAGCGGACAGAAATGTCCGGCCGTGAAAGCGCCGCCTTTTGCACAACGTCTGTCACCGCGGCGGCCTCTGCCGAATCCTTTTTCAAAAACTTATAGCGCGCCGGCGTGTTGAAAAATATGTCCGACACCGCGATATGCGTGCCCGTTTTCGCGCCGACCGTCTCGCTTCCCTTGACCTCGCCGCCCTCAAGCTCCAGCTTCACTGCCTCGTCGGCATCGAGAGTTTTTGTCACGAGCGTGATGCGCGAGACTGCCGCGATGCTCGATAATGCCTCGCCGCGAAAGCCATAGGTCATGATGCTGTCCAGGTCCTTCGCCGAGGCGATCTTGCTTGTCGCGTGCGGCATAAAGGCGGTCAAAATATCGTCCTCCTCGATGCCCGAGCCGTCGTCCGTCACGGACAAAAAGCTGATGCCGCCGTTTTTGATCTCGACGGTGATGTTTTTCGCCCCCGCGTCCATCGCGTTTTCAATGAGCTCCTTAACGGCGGAGGCCGGGCGCGAAACCACTTCGCCTGCCGCGATCATATTTGAAACGCTTTTGTCCAAAACGTGTATTCTCGCCATTTGGCCGCCTCCTTACTCTGTCGCCTTGTTTTTAAGTTCGTTTAATATGTTTAATGCCTCGATCGGCGTCAGCGCCGAAATATCGATCATTCGGAGTCTGTCGATTATTCCGTCGCGCGCGCCGGAGTCAAGCGAAAGCTGAATGTCGCCCTCCGGAGCCGTTCTTTCCGGCATACGGCACGAGCCCTCTTCTTCAAGGCCTTTTAAGATCTCCTTCGCGCGGCGGATGATGGACTCCTTGACGCCGGCCAAATGCGCGACCTCGATTCCGTAGCTCTCGTCCGCTCCGCCCCTTATTATCTTGCGGAGGAAAATAATGTCGTTTCCGCGCTTTTTCGCGGCGATACAGTAGTTCTTAACGCCGGGAACAGCGCCCTCAAGCTTTGTCAGCTCGTGGTAGTGCGTCGCAAATAATGTGCGCGAGTGAATTTTTTCGGCGCAGTATTCAACGATCGCCCAGGCCATGGAAAGCCCGTCAAACGTGCTTGTTCCGCGGCCGATCTCGTCCAATATGACAAGGCTCTTTTTCGTCGCGTTATTCACAATCTCGGCGACCTCGCTCATCTCCACCATATAGGTGCTCCGGCCGGACGATAAGTCATCCGACGCGCCGACCCTTGTAAATATCCTGTCGCACACGCCGATCCTCGCCTCCGACGCCGGCACGAACGAGCCGATCTGCGCCATCAGGACGATAAGCGCCGTCTGGCGCATATAGGTCGACTTTCCGGCCATATTCGGGCCGGTTATGATCGCCATCGAATCGCCCTTGCCGGATAGATTCGTGTCGTTCGGAACGAAAAGCTCGCTCCCCTTTATCTGCTCGACCACCGGATGGCGGCCGTTTTTGATCTCTATGGTCTCGGAATTGTCCACCGCCGGCATACAGTATGAATTTTTGACCGCGACCTCGGCAAACGAACATATAACGTCGATAACGCCGACCGCGCGCGAGGTCTTCTGAATCTCCCCCGTCTTTTCCCGAACGGCATTAACAACATATAAAAACGCGTCGTACTCCAATCTTACGACCTTTTCCGAGGCGGACAAAACATCCTTCTCGACCTCTTTTAGTTCCTCCGTTATGTAGCGCTCGCCGTTTGTCAGCGTCTGCTTTCTTATGTATTCTGCCGGCACCTTTGAAAGGTTCACGTTCGAGACTTCGATGTAATAGCCGAACACCTTGTTATAGCCGACCTTGAGCTTGGGAATGCCGGTTTTCTCCCTCTCGCGCGCCTCGATCTCGGCAAGAATGCCCTTGCTTCCGCTCATCAGCGCGTTAAGCCGGTCAATCTCCTCTGAAAAGCCCTCTTTTATCATTCTCCCCTCGCGGACGGAGACCGGAGTGTCGGTGTCCTTTATCGCGCGGTCGATAAGGTCATATAAATCTGTCAAAGGCTCTAAGCGCGATGACTCTTTTTTAAGAAAGTCGCATTTGAATTTTTCGCACTCGCCGATAAGAGCCGGGATCACGCCGAGCGAGGTCTTTAGAGCGACCAGGTCTCTCGGGTTCACCGTGCCGAGCGAAACGCGGCTGACTATTCTTTCAATATCGTTTATCTTCGCGATAAGCGCGCGGACGTCGCTTCTTAAGATAAGCTTTTCCGCCGCCTCGCCCACCGCGTCAAGCCTTTCTTTAATCTTCACGGTGTCAATTAAAGGCCGCAATATCCAGTTTTTGACCGTTCTTTTTCCCATCGTGGAGCACGTCTTATCAAGCACGGACAAAAGCGTGCCGCGCCTTGTCTTGTCGTGCATATTCTCGACAAGCTCCAAGTTTCTCATCGCCGTTCCGGAAAGCTCCATAAACCGCGCCGCGTCAAAAAAGTTGATCTCCTTTATGTGGGCAAGCTCCACCTTCTGCGTCTCCTCGATGTATGACATTAAAGCGCCGAGCGCGCCCGTAATATCCTTATCGTCCAAGACCTTTTTGCTCTCGTCTCCGAACTGAAGCTCGATAACGCATTTCGCGTTTTCATATGAAAAATAGCTCTCGTCGCACGAAAAGGAAAGCGCCTTCGTCCTCTCCGCGATGTAGTCTGTCAAAGCATTAGATGCGGCCGCCTCTTCGTTTAAAAGTATCTCGACCGGCGCGAACCTCGTGATCTCGCTTATTAAGTCGTTCTCGTCGTCCGATGTTATTTTGGTCACCAAAACCTCGCCTGTCGACACGTCGGCAATGGCGAGCGCGGAGTCGTTTCCGCTCTTTTTGACCGCGCACATATAGTTTGTCGGGCGCGAATCGAGCAGTGCCTCATCCGTCGTCGTTCCGGGGGTGACGACCCTTATAACGTCGCGCTTGACTAAGCCTTTGGCCTCCTTAGGGTCCTCCACCTGCTCGCATATCGCGACCTTATAGCCCTTCGCGACAAGGCGCGAAATATAGTTATCGACCGCGTGGAACGGTACACCGCACATCGGCGCGCGCTCGGGCAGGCCGCAGTCCTTTCCGGTTAAAACAAGCTCAAGCTCGCGCGACGCTGTCACCGCGTCGTCAAAAAACATCTCGTAAAAATCGCCGACGCGGTACATTAATATTGCGTCGGGATAATCGTCCTTCGTCGCAAGATACTGCCGCATCATGGCGGACATTTTGCTTCTGTCCTCAATCATTTTCATTCCTCAAGCTTTCCCGAAAGCGTCCACGTGTTAACGCTTTCTATTTTAACCTTCACAATATCTCCCGGGCGAACAGCGTCTGACGAAAAGTGAACAAGCTTTCCGCCCTCGGAGCGGCCGCTCATCTTATCATGATCGGTCTTGCTTTGCCCCTCGACCAGGACGGACTGAACCGAGCCGATGAGCGCCTTGTTTTTCTCAAGCGAAATTTCGTTTTGAATCTCAAGCATTTTTGAAAAGTTTTCGTGCTTGTGCTCCTCTGTCATCACATCCGCCATTTTTTCGGCCGGAGTGCCTGTCCTCTTTGAATATATGAACGAAAAGATGCTGTCATAGCGCACCGTTTTTAACAGCTCAACGGTTTTTAAAAAGTCCTCATCCGTCTCCCCCGGAAAGCCGACGATAATGTCGGTCGTCAGCGTCACATCGGGAATCTTTCTTTTGACCTCGTCCACAATGGAAAGGTAGTGCTCCGTGTTATAGTGCCTGTTCATCAGCTTTAATATCCTGTCGCTTCCTGACTGGACGGGAAGATGAAGCTGGTTGCAAATGTTTTCCCTCTCGGCCATAACGGAGATAAGCTCGCCGCTTATATCTTTCGGGTGGGAGCTCATAAAGCGGATGCGCTCGATCCCCGGCACCTCGCTCACCTTATACAAAAGCTCCGGAAAGTCCACCCCGCCGTTATAGGAGTTGACGTTTTGCCCCAAAAGCATGATCTCCTTACAGCCCGAGTCCGCAATTTCACGCACTTCGTTTATAACGTCGCGATACGCTCTGCTCCTCTCGCGGCCGCGCACATAGGGCACGATGCAGTAGGTGCAGAAATTGTTGCAGCCGTACATGATGGAAACCCAGGCTTTCAGCTTGGAATCCCGCACCTGGGGAATGCCCTCGGCGATGGAGCCGGGTTCGTCTTCAATAAAGAACTGCCGCTTTTTCCCGCTGAGGACGTTCCACAGGATTTGCGGAAACTGCCACAGATGGTGGGTGGAAAACACGCCGTCCACGTGGGGGTAGCTGTGCTTCACCCGGTCGGAGACCTTGGTTTCCCCTGCCATGCAGCCGCACAGGAAAATTTTCTGCTCCGGGTGGCGGCGCTTGGTGTGGGTCAGTGCGCCCAGATTGCCGAAAACCCGCTGCTCGGCGTGTTCCCGGATGGCGCAGGTGTTCATGA
>ERZ779851.1525-NODE-1525-length-20145-cov-3.162220_pt1 | contig 20145 bp, 15 predicted proteins | sample MGYA00511094_ERZ779851 | MGnify/ENA primary metagenome ERZ779851 (study PRJEB29588, sample SAMEA2155512) | human gut metagenome | biome: human gut; feature: human-associated habitat; material: faeces | place: Denmark | collected 2008/2010 ...
GGCGAAACGGATAAAGAAATCGCATTTTATAAAACGGGAGTCACTTTATGAGTTATCTGAAAGAGGATTTTTTATTGACAAACAAAACAAACGTCGGCGGCTTTGTACTCACCTGCGTCATATAAAACAGTTTCAACCGTTTTCCTTTATCTGAAGGTGGTTGCTGCAATGCGACCGCCTCCATCAGAATCTCATTTAGCACACCGGTCTGGATACGCATTGCGTGATTCTCAATAACTGTTTCAAGCATATCAAAAATTTTCTTTGTACGCTGTCCGGTCAGGGCAGAAATAAAAATAATTTCCGCATACGGGACAAAAGACAAAATATCCCGTACTTTTTTCGTATATTCTTTCACCGTATGATTGTCTTTTTCGATTGCATCCCATTTGTTGACCGCAATAATCAATCCACGGCCTCTGTCGTGGGCAATTCCCGCAATTTTTGCATCCTGCTCAGACACGCCTTCCGTGGCATCAATCATCAGAATGACCACATCCGAGCGCTCAATTGCTGCAACCGTGCGAATAATACTGTAGCGTTCAATATTTTCCTTAATTTTACTCTTCCGTCTGAGTCCGGCAGTATCAATAAACACATATTCCGTGCCATTGTAAACAATTTCCGTGTCAATCGCATCTCTTGTTGTTCCGGCAACATCCGAAACAATAACACGATTTTCACCTAACAGATTATTAATTAAAGAAGACTTTCCGGCATTTGGTTTGCCGACGATGGCAATCTTAGGTCTGTCATCCTCTTCTTCTTCAATTTTTTCCAAATCAAACAATTCCAAAACCGCATCCAACATATCACCAATACCAAGTTTAGATGCTGCGGAAATCGGATGCGGGTCTCCAATACCCAAATTGTAAAACTCATACACATCCGGCATATATTTTTCAAAATTGTCGACTTTATTTACAACTAAAATCACCGGTTTCCCGGATTTTCTCAGCATATCTGCCACTTTAAAATCCGCATCTACAAGTCCCTGTCTCACATCCACGAGAAACAAAATCACATCCGCAGTGTCAATTGCAATGTCTGCCTGTTCTCTCATGTGCTTTAACATCTTATCCTTTGAATCCATCTCAATACCGCCGGTATCAATCATCGAAAAGGAATGATTCAGCCATGTAACATCTGCATAAATACGGTCTCTTGTAACACCGGGATGGTCTTCTACAATCGAAATCTTTTCCCCGGCTAATGTATTAAATAATGTTGACTTTCCAACATTCGGCCGTCCAACAATAGCCAATATTGCTTTTCCCATGCTCATCCTCCATTTCTGCCAATCTATCCTATTATATTGCTTTTAGGAACAAAAAGCAAGTAAACGTTCTACTTTCTTTCATCCGAAAAATGAAAAAGCATCCCTCACAAGACGACATTCATCCCCGATTATAAACACGACATCATACCGCACCGGTGTATCCTCCGGCAATTTATGCTCCCATAAATAAAACTGACTCGTTTTGCAAATCCGTTTTATTTTCGTAGGCGAAATAGCACCTTCCGGCGCACCGTATTTTTCATTTTTCCGATATTTAACCTCGACAAAGCAAAGATACTTTCCTTCTCTGGCAATAATGTCAATCTCGCCAAACCGGCAGTGATAATTTTTTGCTTCCAGTTCATAGCCGCAGGATTTCAAATATTCTCCCGCCTGCTCTTCTTTTTTTGCTCCCACTTCTCGTTGATTCATTATTTTTTCTTCACCTTACTTTGAATTTTGTCCATATCATCCACAAAAACTAACACCTCTGCCACAATTGAGTACAGCTCCTGCGGAATGTACTCTCCAATATCAAGAACCGACAGCGAGCGGACAAGTTTTTCGTCTTTATGAATTGGCACATTTTCCTCTTTTGCCACATCTATAATTTTATCCGCCAGATAACCGCGTCCACTGGCAATGACCTTTGGCGCCTGCTCACCCGACGTATATTCAAGCGCAACCGCCGTCTTTTTTTCCTTTTCATATGCCATACTTATTCCCTCCTTAAGAAATCCAGTTATGAATAAATGTGCTCCTGTGAATCGGACACGGTCCGTATTTTTTCAGTGCCTCACGGTGCTCTGCCGAACCATATCCTTTATTTTTTTCAAAGCCATATTCCGGATAAAGTTCTGCGTATTCGACCATCATGCGGTCCCTCGTAACTTTTGCCATAATGCTGGCAGCCGCTATGGATAAACTTCTTGCATCTCCTTTTACAATACCGACCTGACGAATCGGAATCAAAGGAATCGTAACTGCATCGTTTAATAACAAATCCGGAACAACATCCAAATCCTCGACTGCATGTCTCATGGCTTCATAAGTCGCCTGTAAAATATTGATCTCATCAATTCTTGCCGGTGAACTCATGCCAATGCCGACACTCACAGCCTTTTCCTTAATTTCATCATACAATTCCTCACGCTTTTTTGCACTCACCTGTTTTGAATCGTTTAACCCTTCAATCGTAAGTCCTTTTGGCAGAATGACTGCCCCTGCAACAACAGGTCCCGCAAACGGTCCGCGCCCTGCCTCATCAATACCGCAGATACAGGAAAATTCATCCCCGTATTTGCGTTCGAACTCTAGCATTCGATACAGTCTTTCCTGCTCCTTTTTGTGTTTCAAGAGCTTATTCTCATACTGTGTAATAAGTTTTTGCACACCTGCGCGTTCATCCGTTTTATACTGCGGAAAAAGAGCATTCCACTGCTCTTTTTCCGCCTGTTCAAACAATTGCTTTATATCTTTAATACTCTGCATAATTCCACTTCCGTTTCTTATTCCAGACTAAACAGCGTCCGCTCACCAATCGTAATCTGAGAGGTCACAGGGCTGCCCATAATCGTCTTTTTCTTGCGCTCGCTGTACGTTCTTCCTACGGTTTCAAACTCGATGATGTTATATCCCTTTGCCCAATCCTTAATTGAATATGGGATATACGCAGTCAAAGGCGCCGATGTTTTTACCTGATAACCGGTCTTACCACTATAGGTAGTTTTCTCGCAAGCTGTCGTCATATCCTTTGTCGTATACAGAATAAGATTTGAGCCGGGTGCCGTTTCACCGCTCTCGTTCTTTAGCGATACCTTTGTCACCAAACCATCTTCAGTATTGTTATTATCGTGAATCTGAACTTTCAGATACGAGGTTTCGCTGGTATACGAACGGTCGGACGAATAATCAATCAAAACCGAATCATCGGCTAATTTCACATATTTCTTTGCCTGTTTTAATGCCTTTACAACCAAATTATTTACGGTTTCCGGACGATTATTCATAATCTGAAATGCCGTATCCATCGCAACGTTTAAAACATCTGCATTCTCCGTGTTACCAAGTAAGGTCGAATAATTTTCATTGTTTGCATTTTGCGGAATTGCCACATTACCATGTTCGCCGTCACTGCCCTTGGCTTTCATTCCCATCTTTGATGATGTAAAAATATTACTCGCATCATTCACATCAAAATAAGAACGATTATAGCCATAGGAAACAAATTTATCTACGTTAATATTACATTGGCTGTCTGTACTCCAGAGCGCATCCATCTCATCCGCTTCCGGATAGAAAGTAAGCGGATTCCACAGATAATAACACTTTTGCTTTTCGGTCAAATCATCGGTTTCAATTGTCTTTGGTCTGACATAATAACCGGTGTTATCTGCCGGCGTTTTTGCATCTGTTTTCGCCGTCTCATTTAAAGCTATCTGCTCTAATTTTCCTGTCATCAAAATGTCATCATAAAAAGTTCGGATATACGATTCATCCTCTTCTTTTTTCGCCGTCAAATCAAACTGTGACGCGATGATATAAAGTTTTGCCAAATTATTAAGCGTCGCTTTTCTCGTCACATTCGGCGTCTTTTTCGATTGATACATCTTAACATCTGCCGTTCCATATTTTTCAAGATTGCCAAGACGGTTTGTCATGACTAATGGCAGATTTTTGTTATTACACAAACGATATATCAATTTAAAGCACAAATTCCAATCCAAATCTTCGTCCATAAATTCTGCTACTTTGGACGAATCGTACTGATAATCCTTCTGATTTTCCACGTATTTATAATATAACTTATATACATTCACAATATTATTTGTTTCTGAATCGTAACTGCCCAGATAGAACATATCCGCGCGCTCTATCATATCCACCTTTTCTTTGGTATCCTTTTTCCCAATCGCATTCAGCTCCGAAGGTGTCATGCAGATAACCTGCATGTGAAAATCATCGTATGCTTCCTGCGTTGTAAAATGGAACAACTGACGTTTTAACACGTTATTATTTTTCAATCCATAATAAGAAAAGGTATAAACTTCCTTTGTCTCCTGCGGGGACTTCACATATTTGCTGGTCAAATTGCTGTTACCGGATAATTTCAGCATCATTCCAGTCAACGCCGAAGCCTCTTTTCCATTTTGATTATTATCATAGTTATATAACTCAGATGTTGAATCCGTCCAGCCAATATTCGTTTCGTTATTCCAAAATCCATACTGCCCAATTTGTGCCGTCCGGTTTGTATACCTCTCCAGTACCCCCTCCGGCAAATCCTCTTCCTTCTCAACGTAAATCCAGCGGTCTGCATCCGTTCCCATTTTCGTGAAAATGAAATTTGAAGCATCACTCTCGCTGGCAAAACCAAACTCACCTTTACCCGGCTCTACTGCCACAAGATATCCGGTTTTCTTATAAATCTCTTCTTCTGCTTCCTTCACAACTTCCGTTTTCTTTTTCACCGACCAGTTATTAATATCCTCTTTTGCCGGTTTACGGATGGTATTTTTATCGCTGTCTTTCTCAAAAAAATCCGGATATTTTTTGATTAATGCCGGAACATCATAAACTTCTCTGCTGAATTTCTGTGTTTTTCCTTTCTGTAACTGCTCGTCAAATGCCTCTGTTGACACACCAGCTTTTTCTAAATCTTTCGATGTAATCTCAACTTGATATAACTTCGCAATCTCTGTATAAGGAATCGATTCTTTTTCTGCCTTTTTCCCAATTTTATAGACCGAATAATCCCAGTTACAAAACCACTGTCCGATTTCTTTCAAATTATCCTGCCCCATAATAGAGGAACTGCCCGGAACATAAGAACGTTTTTGCTCTGCGGCGGTATCAATGCCGTACTGTAAAACATCCAGCGGTTTCGTCTCATTTTCATCCATCGCAAGATACCCCATCTGCTGCTGCGCCTTGTCTGCAACAATCTCCAAAATCACAAACGGATTATCTTTTGTTCCTTTTTTCCCTTCACAGGTCGGCACATCCAAGGTTGCCGGTTTCGCTCCGGTACCCATTTCGCCAATCCAGTTCTTTCCTTCATCCGTCACAGAATCCAAAGCAATTGAGTCCGATTTCCCTTTCACATACGGTTCTTTCGGACTAAACATACCAAATGCTCTTGTATAAACGCCGATACCTACAACAATGGCGATTACAATTGGAATCAAACTATATAAAAAACATATTTTCTTTCTTGTTCTCAAAAAAACCGCCTCCTTTACTGATTTCTCATTACAACTTCTTTATCACAGGTAAACTCTGCCATATCTTCATTCTTCAACTGTAGCGAAATATGAAGAATATCTTTTTGCTTTTTCTCTTTATCTTCTTTTTTCTCACATGTAAAATCTTTTACATGGTCTAATAAAAGATGTTTTTTATCCGATGTCAAAACCGCCTTCTTCGTCTCGGTGTCCTTTGCAAAATAAACGGCATTGCCATCCTGCCAGTAATAACTTGCAAGTGAACTCTCCGGCTTATGATCTGCACCAATTTTATCCTTTGTTATTGTAAGCTGTTTTTTATTGTCATCCCATTCGACATGGCTTCCTTCCATCACATAAGTCGTCATGTGGTTTAATGTCTCTTTTGCCTGATTCTGCAAATCCACCGAGGTCTGTGTAATTCTCATGTTCCTCGTTGCAAAACCAATCAGACCAATGATTGCCGTAAGAACAATAGCTGAAATCGCCATGGCTATCATTAATTCAATCAGCGAATATCCCGCTCGTACTTTTCCTTTCATACAATCACCTTCCACAATCAACTCTTTACTGTAATTCTTCCACATAGTGTTTACCGGTATCTTTTACCAGATACACCATGTAATCATTTAAATTATCGTCATAAACTTCAATTTCTTCAGGTCCAACGGAAAATGCGCCATCCTTTTTCTGAATTCCTATCGTGATGACCTCTCCGTCCGTCAATTCTTTTCCATCATATTTGAGGGAAATGCCGGATTCGCCAACTGACTCTCCTTCCCCTGACGGAGTGTAACTTTCCTCTTTGGTATAATCAATAAAATAATTTCCTGACTGTTTATACAAATGCATAAATAACTGCTTATTGCTTCCCATATTTTTGGATTTTAAGTTTGTCAGGCTCGAATCAATATCATAAGCCATCCCCTTTACATCGGCAGAACGGACCAAATTATAAGAAATTGCAATGCCGCCGGTAAGTATTCCCACAATGGCAATAATAATTATCATTTCGACCAAAGAAAATCCATCTCTTTCTTTTACTTTTTCCATGTCCGCTGCCTCCTTTCCAATGTGTTTTCCGCTTAATAAGAGTTTTTCTCCCAGTTTTCATACGAAATACAGGATGAAAAATCCGTTGCATTCTGTACACCACGTCCGGTATATCCATAAAACAGTTCTTTCAATTTATCGTCATTTTTTGCCGTTTCCAAAAGTTTTCCAACCAAAACCATATTGGATTTTAAGTTCAAATTACTTCTTGTCGTTGTCACTTTCCCTTTGGCTAAAATAAGTCCCTCGAAATCACTCTGTACTTCGACCTCACCACCGGCAATAATAATTCCCTTTTTCATCGAACCATCTACAACATAATCTCCCGGCGTCGCATAAATTACACCGGAATTTTTTTCATCATTCTTTGTCATAACCGTCGTTAATTTAGAAAAATCAATCAGCCGGTCTGCTACCAGTGCATTTGCATTTTCCGGCAAACGCATACCTCCCGTTGCTCCGGAGGCAAGAAGGGACAACTGATACCCCACGTAATCCTGACCCTGCTTTCTGCCATCCGCTAACAATTCTTCATTTGGATTTCCGGCATTATCAAAATAATTATCGGACTGCATACTGCTTCCACCCGCCGCATAATAGTTCTGAATCACATTACCGGCAACTAAAAACAGTTCCGAAGAAAATTTCATATTCGTATCATCCACCGTAGATACATACGGTTTTGCCCGCTCATCAAGCTGATCTTTATTGGATACAGTTTCTCCATCTTCCTCTTTTGAACCTTGATAGTAATTTCTGAAATATTCATTTGCATTCTTCTCATCTTTAAATTTCAAATAATAAAATACATAGCCACCAGAGTTACTATAGTTCGCCGTGTATGGCTCGGCAGAGTCTAGATATTTTCCAATATCCGAATTTAAAAGTGCTGTTTTATCAATCGTAACTTTTTCTCCTCGAATCACCGGATTGTGCGTATCCTGTGCATCTCTTCCATCTTCCGGAATAATATACTCATCCGGCAAAAGATAGGCAATCTGATTACTCTTTACTGCGATGGACTCACCCATCATAATATCGGAAACCCTAGCATTTCCGCTCTCATCGTTTCTCGAAACAAAAGTTCTTCCGGCAAGAATCAGCTTATCCAGATTTTTTGCTTTCAACGTTGTATTTAATCCATTCACCAAAATCGCACTGCTGTAATCAGAGCGCGCCGTCGATGTTGTCTTTGTATTCTGCTCATTATAACTGTAGCCATAATACTTTCCGGAAAGGGTAACAATCGAATTGTTTGCCTCAATATCCAAATCATTTGCCACATAAGCATTTTCATTTAAATCCAATTTTGTCTGCAGTGTTGACTCCGAATCCATCCCCTGTGATTTCAGGCGGATGTTCTGTACCCACAGATTTCCCGCTGCTTTTTCACCCTGTAAAGAAACCGTCGCACCGCCAAGCAAATCAAGGCTTCCTCTGCTGATAATGGTCGGGCTGTAAAAATAGGCTGCATTCTGGCTCTCTACTTTTATGCCGGCATCTTTATCCCCGGTATAAATATTTCCCCGGAAAGTGACACCTTTGTTATTATCATTATTCGCAACCGCCAAAGAAGAATCCGAAATTACAATGTAATCCTTAATCTCCTCTAACGTAGAATCCCCCTCAAATTTGTAATCCGGCACCTTCATGCAAATATCGGTGCGAATTGTCGAGCGGTAATCCGCAGCGTCCGTATAGTCAATCATCATATTTTTAATGGTCAGCGAATACTGATTATCCGCATCCACATCAATCACAAATGCTAAGTTCGTTCCCTTCTGAGTCGTAACGGCATCCGGAACTTTCGATAATTTTTTCAAAATGGAAAGGTCACAGTTCTGCTCTGTTCCCACTTTGCTTTCATCCCATGCATACGAATAGCCCATCAGTTTTGATGCCAGCAAACTAATATATTTTTCAGAAAAAGTTTTGTGCATACTGTCTTTTGTCTTTGTGTAATGCTCTACCACATCTTTATAAGCTTCCTCTCCGGCATCCCCGGCATACTCCAAAAGTCCGGTCTTTACTTCCTCAAGAATTCCTTCGGTCTGGTAAAAATTATCCGATGCGTTGTGGTCAACATTTACCGAAATCAAATAACGGCTTGCAATCGTCAAAAGAATCGTTCCAATGGCAGCAATAAAAAGAATCCCAATGATTACGGTAACCAATGAGGAACCCTCTCTTTCTCTATGCCAAATATTTTTTATCGTATTTCGCATCCTTTTCACGCCCCCTTCGATGATTGCAGACGGACAATTCGATTATCCTCTGAATAATTCGTTTCTGACGCTTCATAAACATCTACCGTAACACCGGCGATTCTCTCCTGCTTTTCATGGGTAACAAAATCCGTCTGAAAACTTCCGGCAGAAAGAGACGCCCCGTTTGTATAATAAACAGGCTGTAAGAAATTTCCGGAACCACTAAGCATAATTTTATAGCCGGCCGCTGGTGCTGCATCTCCTTTCTGGCATATGAAATAAAACTTCAACTGTTTTGCTTCGTCAATTGATAAATCTCCCAAATTCACTTCAACCGAATCCGTCAATGCATTGTCATGAAGAAGATTATATAAAATGTATATATTTTCTAATGTCTCTTTTTCCGCTTTCTGTTTTTTCACTACCGCGCTAAACTCAGACCCATTATATGAATAACGGTAGGAAACATCAATCCGGTAAATGCCTTCCTGTTCCGTATCATTCTGAATATCAATCACAATATCTCTTGAAAGTCCATTTTCAATTGTGCTTTTGTTGACACTCGGATTTTTGTAGTAAAAATGACTTACCGCCGCCTGCAGCTGGTCAGATTCAACAATAACGGCATTGTTTGCTGAATAAATTTCCTGCAGCTTTGGCTGCTCATAATTATTATATTTGGATTCCACCTGGTTTCCCTCAGAATCCGTTGTGTCATAATCATAATCAAATAACACGCGCGCCTGATAATCAGAGCCATTTAATGTGACTTTTTTAGACAACGTCATCTGCTTGTTCTTTTTTTTCACAAGCGTCCACGCACTGCCTGTCGCCGCCATCAACTGACTGTCAATATCCGTAAGTGTCTTGCAGGAGTCTACCTCTTCTAATACCGATTGTGCCACAAGATCTGCTTCCTGCGTGCTCTTACCGGTTGATGAATAAAAATTTGCACTCGAAAAAAAGGAAAGTAGAGCCAATGAAGCGACACCCAAAATGGCAATCGCAATCAACACTTCAATCAGCGAAAACCCTTGTACCTGTCTTTTCATTCTCTCACTTCCCTTCACTCACATACAACTTATATATATACCTTATTTTTTAAACGTACCAAAAACATCTTCATTTCCAAGAATGATGCCTGAAATATCCGGCTCAACATATGCCTTTCCGTTTCCATTCAAGCTGAAAAAGTGAACTAAAATCGTTCCACTTAATTTTCCGGTACTGTTATCAAATGTAAGGTTAATCGATACAACCGACATTGGTTCTTCATTTTTTGCCACCCAGTCAATTGCCTTTAAAATCTGTTTTTTCGTGCCGGTCAGCTCAATTTCATAAGGAGAAGCCTTTCCAACCATCTTCATAACAGAAACTTTTTTCTCCGGATTCTTTTCCACATCACTCAACGTCGTTTCTTCGGATTCTGTAGACTGCTCCGCATCATCGCCGGTTCCTGTTGTCACAATAAACTTCCCATCCTTAAAAAAGGTCTTATCTGCCTGTGGACGTATTGCACGCAGACGAACACCACTTGCCACTGACATCTTATAAATATTACTAATTGCCTTTTGCTGTGTCATTTTGCACGGATAGGTCTGTGACTTCTGCTGAATTTCCTTCTGGGTCTTTGCCTGAGCAGCATTCATTTCATTCACACGAATCTGCAGATCACTTAAATAATTGACCTCATTTATTTTCTCATTCGTATCGTTTTCCAATCGATTCGCCTGCTTCATGTTTTTCTGAAATACAAACACAATCACTCCCAGCATAATCAATAATCCGCCAAAAATTAATATGAGGCGCTTCTGTACGGTTGTCAATCCATTCTTCATCATTTCATCCCCGCTCTCTTTTTACTCTGAATCATTGCCCTCAATCTCAGATGCCTTTTGATTAGCATCTTCTGTTTTATCATAGGCAAAAGTTATCGTATAGGAATACTGTTTCTTCTTGGTCAGTGCTTCGTTGGTCTCAGTAATTGAATCAATCTTCACACTGGAAATTCCATGAATTTTTTCAAGCTGAATCTGCAAAGCAGACAACGACAACAGTTTATCCGTACTGATTGCATTGATTGTAACTTTTTCCTCATCACTGGTTATACTCTGTATTTTAAAGGATTTCGGGCACTGCGCTTCCATCTTTTTTAACAAAGTATGAAAATGATTGTTTTTATTATCACAATATATGTCAAACACATCTAACATTTTGCGATTGACCACTTCCTCTAACAAAGAAGAAAATTCAGATTCTACTGGTTCCAGTGCCTGCACACGATTGGTCCACATACGGTTTGTTTCTTTTTCCTGCAACAAACGTACAACAGAAAATCCACCGAGTAACATGCTAATCAGCAGACATCCTGCAAAAACCAAAACAGCCGCTGTCAGAGAGCCTTTCTTTTCCTCACGCTGACGCACCGCATTTGAAATGAAATGAACCGAATCAAATACAGCTCCAAAACAGTTAATGTACTGTAAAATGTAAGCGTTAATATTTACTTTACGGTTAAAGCGAACACCTGCAAGTTCTTCCGGCGTATGCGTCTGGATTCCCAGTTCATTTGACAACAGTTCATGAATTCCTGCTACTGCACAGCCTTTTCCCATGCAAATAATTTCCTGTATCGGCCGGGCTTTGTATTTGGAATTATAATATTCAATTACTCGTCCAATATTGCCAATCAGATAAGACGCATTATCTGTCACTTCAATTCTTTTATCCAATGACGGATTATTCTCCGGATTTTCTGAATTTAAGTTGTGTAAAATCACACGATTCCGTTTCAGAAGTGTATAGGCTTCTTCTTCCGTCTGCACCTGAAATACCGGTTCTTGCAAGAGAACCTCTGTAAATACGTTAATTCCATACGGAACTACTCGCTGCAGCAAAAGTTTATTATCACTGATAATATTAACAAGCGTTGCCGACTGGTTAATCTGAATCGACATTGTAACGCCCTCTTTGCTTTTAACCTGACGGCGCATCACCTGGAAAACAGCGTTTCCATCAGCATCAATTGATTCAATATGAAGTCCTGCCGCATTAGCAAGTGTGTAATAGGAATCAATCAAATCAGACGGTGCCGCAAACACCATGACATCCTGAAGCATTCCACCTTCTTCTGTCTTTTTGGGCGTCCCCTGCTGCACATAAGAGAAAATATACTTTTCTATATCAATCGGGAACAAATCAGGTACTTTTGCCATAACTAACGGCTGGATTTTCATTTTCTTTTTAGCAATCGGAACACTGGTCTCACGGCTTGCAATTTTTCCGCTCGCTACGGTAAAAATAACATCCTTCGTGCGAATCCCTTTATCTGCACATGCTTTCCGAATGCAGGTTGCCAGTTCAGCAACCTCTATAATCATACCGTCTTTTACTGCATTTTCCGGCGTAGGAAAACGTACACAGCCATATACGGTCGGATAATTTGCAGTATGTTCCATATGCACAATCTGAACTTCATTTGTACCAATTCGTACAACAATTACTTTTTTCGCCATTCATTCATCCTCCTATAATCCCTTTCGCCATTTTTACAATGCTTTATAAAAAAGCCCTCTAAAAATGGCAAATGTTAATATACAAAAGTACGGACATACCAGTTTAACACGGTATCGCCCCATAACAAAACAAGATAAACTCCCATCGCCAGATAAGGAGTTGTTGGAAATCTTCCCGATTTTTTACGGTATAACTGAATCCCCCCCTGAATCACTGCACCAAGCAGACAGCCGGCAATCAGTGCCAGTAAAGAATGTCCAAATCCGATACACAGTCCAATGCACGCCATAAATTCAATATCACCAAGTCCAAGTCCTGCTTTTCCCGTAATCTTTTTAAACAGAAGCGCGCACACAAGCAAAAATACTCCCATAAACAAAGCGCCTGCGATGTAATACAGCCACTGTGACGCATGAAAGAATAAATGAACTGTCCCAACGACAATCATCAAAATCTCACAGACAGCCGGAAACTTCATCGTCTTTAAATCCGTCACAGCAATGACTATCATAATAGAAGTAAGGACACACCAAAGGATACTATCCGGATTTAATCCACAGAAAGCAACCAATAAAACGTATAAAATTCCGTTTGCCAGTTCGACAAGCGGATACTGAATTGAAATCTTTGCTCCACAGTACCTGCATTTGCCACGAAGTGCCAAATAACTGAACACGGGAAACAAATCATACCACTTCAAAGGGTGCTTACAACTCATACAATGGGAGCCCACCGTGACAACACTTTCCCCCTTTGGCATTCGGTATATGCATACATTAAGAAAACTTCCTATAATAATGCCATACAAGAATACAATTATGTAGAGGATAAAGTGTTTCAATGCCATAGCGGGCTCTCCCTTGTGAAATTCTTAATTAAATCAACTGATTAGTTTGATGCCGGTGTTGTACTGAACTCTACTCCATCGGAGTCTTTAACAGCCTCACTTGCGCTTGCACCAATAAACACCTTAAAGCCTTTATTGGATTTCTGGAAATAGAATTTCTTTCCGGTACAGTTTTTAGAAGACAAACCTTTCTCTGTATCTGCAAGCGATTTTTCAAGATAACTTTCAATCTTCTTCTTCAAATCAGCATCCAACGAACTGGAGTCTTTAGCACTACTCAGTGTATTATTTACAGTTGTTGCATACTTGCTATTAATTGATGCAGCAGACTTAAATGCAGTTGCCACCTCATTCAATGCAGCACGGTCTGTAGATTCTCTGGAACTTTCCAAGTAAGGAAGCACTACCAAAGCTACAACACCAATCAGGATTGCCATAATAGCAATAACGATGATTAACTCAATCAGAGAGAAACCTTCTCTCTCACCACTTAAATACTTCTGGATTTTTCTTCTCATAGTTACACTCTCCTTTTTTTAATTTTCCCACGACCAGTATAGGCTTAGCCGTACGGATGACTTTATAAGTCTTATACCGTTATTGTACACAAATTTCTTTAGGTTTTCAAGTGATTCTTTGACGTTGTTTGTTGTTTGTGAAGAGTGTTCGTTTGCACTTTTTTTGTTTTCCGTAATTCCGGAGAAAAGCAAAAGCAAATTCTTCTCAAAGAACAAACTTAGTTATTTTCACCGTTGAACATTTACATATTTTTCTCTCCCTTGTAACAATTCAAGGCATATACGGAATCATTATTTCCTTAATCTTCCCCTTATTTACTGTTAAATCAGCAAACTGCCCTACAATAGATTTGTCTACACTTTTCTTCATCCATTTCTTGCTTCTCTTATATGCCTTCTCAGGACTTTCTGAAGCATCTTTTATCGTGCATTTGTCTTGTAACACTGCTTTAAAAGTCTTTGGCTCAATACTATAAATAGAGCCATCACTACCCCAATTATCCACCTTGTGATACCAAACCGTATTTCCTTTTATTTTTGTAACAATGGCATAGCCATCAAATGATTTCTTTGTTGTTGACGGCTGTATACTTTCCAACATTTTTCTGGCATAGTTTTCAACTGTAAAATATAGTGATGCTGTATTATATTCTTCCATCATTTTATTTGCAGATTTTTTATAATACTGAATATATGTCTTTCTTTTTCCTGATTTATCTACAAGGAGTTGAATCAGCTGTTTTTTCAAGTAGTACGCCCTATACTCTTTTCCTTTAATTTTACCATAGGAAAACATTAGGTCATTTCCATAAAAATAATAAGTCATTTTCCCCTTTTCAAAGTTCAAAGTAACCGTTTGATTTTTTGTTTTTAATTGTTTTGATTTCTTGTAATAAAACTGCTTGATTGTATCAATGCGCTTTGAAACAACACTTTTAGAAAAAATCTTGTGTTTATACTCACTTCTTGCAAAGGCAGTTTCTCCTATATTCATAACAACCATAACAAACAACAAAAAAATCACACTCATACGAAACAATATTTTTTTCATTTTAAATTCCTCCCATCATAATTTCCTATGCTTTTCCTGCATCTTGATAAATCTTGAGCATTGGCATCATTACCGCACCAATTACACCGCCTACCAAAACAGCAAGCACAACGATAATCAGTGGCTCCATTGCCGTCGTAAGGTTCTTCGTTGCCGTCTCTACTTCTCCTTCGTAGTATTCCGCAACCTTATCAAGCATCTGCTCTGTCGTACCGGTTTCTTCACCGATTTTAAGCATGTGTGTTACCATCGGTGGAAATACTTCAGAAGCCTCTAATGGTTCTGACATCGGGATTCCCTGCATAACCTCTTCACGACAATCTTTTACTGCTTTCCGAATCACTCGGTTTTCGATGACATTTCCCACAATTTCAAGGGCTTCCACCAAAGGAACACCCGACATAATAAGCGTAGACATTGTCATCGAGAACTTTGCCGCCGCATTTTTTACGGAAAAATTGCGAAACATCGGTATTTTTAAAGCGACCCGGCTGGTAAACTGTTTGCCAGGTTCTGTCTTTTTACCGCAGATAATAAAAGTAAGTAGCAAAATAAGTCCTATCGCTATCGCAATAAAATTACTCGTCATAAAATCACTAAGTCCAATTACCATTTTGGTCAGCATTGGCAGTTTTTCGCCCATACTTTCAAAAGTCTGCTGGAAGTTCGGAATTACTGTAGTCATCAAAACAATAATTACGCCAACTGCTACTACTAAAACAACAATTGGATAAATCATAGCAGATTTAATCATGGAATTTAATTTCATATCTTTGTCAAACTGCGTACAAATACGGTCAAATGCAATTTCCAGATTACCAGTTGCCTCACCCGCAGCGACCATATGAATCAAAAGAGATGGGAAGATTTTACTTTCCATTTCCATGGCATCTGCCAAACTATCTCCCTTTTCCACATTTACCATGACACGGTAAAGAGCTTCTCTAAGATATTTATTTTCTGTCTGATCCTGAACCATACGCAGACCGTCAATGACGGTTACGCCCGCTGTCAAAATACTGTAAAACTGTTTACAAAAAATAGTAATATCCTTTTTCTTGACCGGATTTCCAATCGTAATATTCCAACTGGCGTTGTCAATGTCAAATGCTTCACTAAGCTCCAAAACGATGCTGCCTTCACCCTTGAGTTTACTCATTGCTGCCTCTTCACTGACAGCTTCCATCGTTCCTTTTTTCTCTTTGCCATATTTATCTGTAATGAGGTATTTATACTTTGCCAATTCATTCTCCCCCTTTCTCGTATTTTAAAAACCACCGCTCCCAAACGTAGGACCATCCCAGTCATCCATCTGCCACGAAGATTCAGCTAACGGTGTTGGCATTTTCCCAGCCGGAATACGTCTTGCCAAATTCGACGGGTCCTGTGCAAATGTCATCGCATCCTCAGCCGTAATCTGATGTGTGCGGTAAAGCTCATAAAGCGCATCATCCATCATCATCATGCCGCTTTGTTTATTGGTCTGGATAATGGATGGTATCTGATGTGATTTCGCCTCTCGAATCAAATTGCGGACCGCACTGTTGGCATACATAATTTCAAAGGCTGCCACGCGGCCTTTGCGGTCAGCCGTAGGCAGTAACTGCTGGGAAATAATCGCCTCCAAAAGAGTCGCTAACTGCAAACGAATTTGCGCCTGCTGATTCATTGGAAATACATCAATAATACGCTCAATCGTAGGAACCGCTCCGATGGTATGCAAAGTCGATAGTACAAGGTGTCCGGTCTCTGCCGCTGTAACTGCGGTAGCAATCGTGTCTAAGTCTCGCATCTCACCAACCAAAATAATATCCGGGTCTTCTCGCAGAGCAGCGCGTAACGCCCCTGCATAGGACTGGGTATCAATTCCGACCTCTCTCTGATTTACAATCGATTTTTCATGACTATGTAAATACTCAATCGGGTCTTCCAGTGTAATAATATGTTTGTTCTGTGTCTGATTAATGATATGAATCAAGGATGCCAGTGTCGTTGATTTACCGCTTCCGGTCGGTCCGGTAACTAAAATCAGACCACGCTTTTTCTTGACCAGTTCCAAAACGGACTGCGGCAAGCCAAGTGATTCCGGACTTGGAATTTCGGTATTCACAAGTCGGATAACAAACGACATCGTTCCACGCTGTTTGAAAATATTGACACGAAAGCGTCCCACGCCTTTAATCGCATAGGAAAAATCGACTTCTCCTTCGCAGTTAAATCGTTCTACCAGACGTCCCGGTATCATCTGTTCTACTAATGCTTTAGAATCTGCCGGAAGAATCCGTCCTTCCATCAACGTCACAAGTTCTCCGTTTACACGGCATTTCGGTGGGATACCTACCGTTACATGAACATCACTTGCGCCCATTTTTCTTGCTCGAATCAGCAAATCATCAATCGTCATTACGACCTCCCCATTTCCATTCCTGCCATTATTCTGTCGCGATGCGCTCCACTTCCGCAATGGAGGTAACTCCCTGCAAAACGAGTTTTGCCGCACCAATACGTAACGTTGTCATTCCTTCACTCAAGGCAACTTTCTGAATTTCATCGGCACCGCCGCCGGCAGCAATTACTTTTCTTACTTCCGGAGATACCGTCATAATCTCATATACACCAATTCGTCCGCGGTAACCGGTACCATTACAGAATGCACAACCCTGTCCGCCCGGCTCGTAAATCGGCTGTGTTCCTTCTCCGCGAATCCGAAGTCTCCTTTTATCTTCATCGGTTATCATCCTTTGTCTCTTACACTTCGGACACAGACGGCGCACCAGCCGCTGCGCAATAATACCAACTGTAGAATCGGCAATCAGATATGGCTCCACACCCATATCCGCCAGACGGGTAACGGTACTTGCTGCACTATTTGTATGCAGGGTGCTTACTACCAAGTGTCCGGTGATTGCGGCTTTTACCGCAATACTTGCCGTCTCTTCATCTCGAATCTCACCAATCATAATGATATCCGGATCCTGACGAAGAATGGAACGAAGTGCGGATGCAAATGTAAGTCCTGCCTTTTCGTTAACCTGAACCTGATTGATTCCATCTACATCTGCCTCAACCGGGTCCTCAACCGTGACGATATTTACACTGCCCTCGTTCAACTCACTCAGTACCGTATACAACGTTGTCGATTTACCACTACCGGTAGGTCCGGTAACTAAGATAATGCCATGCGGCTGGTGAACCAGATGGTCAAACCGGCGCATCTCCGCTTCCGGAAATCCAAGTTCACTTTTATCTCTCGTAAGCGCTGACTTCGATGCCAGACGCATTACAATCTTTTCTCCAAAAGTTGTCGGCAGGCTCGATACACGAATATCATATTCAACACGGTCAAAACGCTGTGTCATACGTCCATCCTGCGGTGCTCTTTTCTCAGAAATATTCATGCCGCTGATAATTTTAATGCGCGCTACAATTGCATTTAATAATTCTTTTTCATAACGCATCATTTCCTGCATCACACCATCAATACGAAAACGTACACGCACGCTGTCTTCCAGCGCTTCAATGTGAATATCACTTGCTCTTTCGTTCACTGCCTGCTCAATAATTTTATTTACCAGTAAAACAATCGGTGCATTATCAACTTCTTCGTTTGCTTCCTCCTGTTTTTCTCTGGCATTCTGCTGCTCCCTGCGCTCTTTGGAATATGTTTCTGCCATCTTGGCAACCTGCTCATTTCCATAATAGCGCTCAATCCCAAAACGCACATCGGACGGTGTCGCAACCATCGCCTCAATCTGCATGTTCGTCACAATCGCCAAGTCATCAATTGCGATAATATCCATCGGGTCCGCCATTGCCACACGCAGGATATTCGGATTATCCGGGTCAACTTCAAACGGAACCACATTGTGCTTTCTTACAATTGTCTCCGGCAAAAGTGAAATTACTTCCGGTGCAATTTTTGCCTCGCGGATTTTTGCTACCGGATAGCCCATCTGCTGATGAAGAGCTTCTACAATTTCGTTTTCATCGGTAAATTTTAACTCAATCAATGTCTCGCCAAGCTTCAAGCCAAGTTCTCTCTGCTTTTTGAGCGCTTCCCCAAGCTGTTCACTGGTAACCACGCCGGCATCTACCAGCAAATCGCCAAGTCTCTTACGTTTTCTGCCAATCATATGGATTCACCTTAATTTTCTGTATTTGCTTCTTCTTTTGCGTTTTTGTTTTTACGAAGTTTAATACCAACCGCAATGCCGGCAGCCGCTGTTGCTCCGAACATAACCAAACGAATCAAATAATACCCCAATGCTTCCAGAATTGTTCTTTCCATTCTACACACCTTCCTTATTCTTATTGATTTAACGTTTATCTGCGATTTGCCAACTCTCTGGTGATGTCTTCCCAAGTCAGACCACATTCTGCCATAAGCACCATCATATGATAGAGGAAATCAGCAATCTCATACTTTAACTCTTCTGCATTTGGATTCTTCGCCGCAATAATAATTTCCGACGCTTCTTCCCCGCATTTTTTCAAAATTTTATCAATTCCCTGCGTAAACAAATAATTGGTATACGAACCCTCTTTCGGATTTTTCTTTCGATTTTCAATCGTCTCAAAATCTTCCTGTAAAATCGTTAATGGATTGGTATCAATGTAATCTTTCTTTGCCAGTTCTTTGAAAAAGCAGCTGTAAGAACCGGTATGGCAGGCAGCACCAACTTGATGCACTTTTGCCAGAATCGTATCGTTATCACAGTCTAACGAAAGTTCTTTTACATACTGATAATGGCCGGAGGTGTCTCCTTTGCACCATAATTCCTGACGGCTTCTGCTGAAATACGTCATCTTTCCGGTCTCACAGGTAGCCTGATATGACTCTTCGTTCATATAGGCAAGCATCAGCACCTGACCGGTACGGTAATCCTGCACAATACAAGGAACTAATCCTTTATCATCTGTTTTAAATTCTGAAAATGGAATGGCACTTTTAAATGTATTCATCTCAATACCGGCCGCTTCCATATTTCGTTTTACCTTGAACAAATCGCGGCGCTCAAAATAATTGGTTGCCACGCCCTGTACCTCATCGATTTTCAACAAATCTTCCAAATCGGCTTTGTTTCTGACCTTATGCCGAGTTTCAATATCCCTGATATAAATCTCATCAAAAAGACGTTTTAGCATTAACGACTTATTTTCCGCGCCATCCCTCAAAACAACCATAGGAATGCCGCCGTATAACATATATTCCGTAAGTCCTTCGTATTTATCGCCTTTATATGCCGACATAAACTCCGCAAAACTCAGGGGATACATATGAACCTCATCACCACGACCGGCGAACTCAGTGGCGATATCTTTGGACAGGAGTTTCGCGTTACTTCCAGTCACAAATACATCCATATTGTCCTTGCGAAGATAACCATTTAAAACAGCTTCAAAGCAATCCAACATCTGAATTTCATCAAGCAGCAGATAATACATGCCTTC
>ERZ779851.1526-NODE-1526-length-20133-cov-11.606186_pt1 | contig 20133 bp, 20 predicted proteins | sample MGYA00511094_ERZ779851 | MGnify/ENA primary metagenome ERZ779851 (study PRJEB29588, sample SAMEA2155512) | human gut metagenome | biome: human gut; feature: human-associated habitat; material: faeces | place: Denmark | collected 2008/2010 ...
CAAAACTGATGGATGAAAAATCAAACCCCAACAAGGCTCGGACAAGCAAGGACGGTACTCCGTTCGAGCCATCTTCAAAAACATTGAAGAAAGAAAACAAGAAGAAAACCGTCGAAAGAAAAAGATTAACAGCTACTACGGATAGGCCTTCTGTTCGCAAGGAATTGAAGGACATTAAACAGCAGCAAAACCTAAAATCTTCTGCGCCTAAGTATCCAGTTAAGAAAAAATCAAAAAAGAAAGTGAGATAACGATTATGAGAAAATGGTTTAAGAAAAATGATGACGAAATAATTGAAATTCAGGTAGATGATACAGAGAGAAGAATTATTGTTAGGGCATTAGCTGATCTAAGAGATAAACAGCGATTAGCTCATAAGAACTATGATTTTTTAGATTCTCTTATTGTAAAGGTTTGTGATGCAGACCATCCATCAATAAAAGATCACTATGAGAGATGCTAAGAACGACGAATATTTATTTCTAGGCTTATTAATCATTCCTACAATATGGTTTGCAGTTTTGATTGCACCATATATGGATCAAGGACTCATTCATGCACTACCTTATCTAAGCGAAGCGTTGAATCATCCCTTTCAATTTCAATGGTGTGATAATTCTTTAAAAACGATTGGATTATTCCTGGTTATCTATGTTTTAGGAATTGGTATTTACTTATCCAACGAAAAGAATTACAGACAAAAAGAAGAGTATGGATCAGCTAGATGGGGATATATACGCTCTTTAGTGAAGAAACATTCGAATAAGGATTTCTTTGAAAATAAGTTGTTTACGCAAAAAACACGAATGGATATTCATGGAAAAATTAAAAACGTAAATCTTCATACGGTTGTGATTGGTGGTTCTGGTGCTGGTAAAACTCGATATTATGCTAAGCCTAACATTATGCAGTGCAATACGAGCTATGTAGTATTAGACCCAAAGGGAGAAATTATCAAGAGTGTAGGTTATATGCTTGAAGATGAGGGATATGAAATCAAAGTTATTGATTTAATTGATATGTCTAAATCATTGGGATATAATCCATTTCATTATATTCAAAGTGACAAGGATGTATTGAAATTAATCACAAATCTAATTCGTAATACAACTCCAAAAGGATCTTCCACAAACGATCCATTTTGGGAAAAAAGTGAAACAGCATTACTTGAAGCATTGATGTTATATTTATATCATTATGCACCGGAAGACGAGCAAAACTTTACGATGGTAATGGAGATGCTGAATTATGCTGAAGTAAAAGAAGATGAAGATGATTATGAGAGTCCGTTGGATGAGTTATTTAAGCGTCTAGAAACGATAGATAGTAATTCTTTAGCACTTAAACAATATAAAATATATAAACAGGCAGCAGGTAAGACCGCTAAATCTATTTTGATTTCAGTCGGTGTAAGACTTGCTGCTTTTAACTTGGAAGAACTTGCATCACTTACTAGATATGATGAGATGGAATTAGAGCAGATTGGTGAAAGAAAAACAGCCTTATTTGCGATTATTCCTGATAATGATTCAACATTTAATTTTGTCATCGGTATGTTGTATACTCAGTTATTTCAAATGTTATATTATCAAGCAGATTTTGTTCATGGCGGTCAGCTTCCTGTACCAGTACATTTTATTATGGATGAATTTGCCAATGTTGCTTTACCAGATGAATTTGATAAGTTGCTTTCGACAATGCGGTCACGACTTATTTTTGTATCCATTATTTTACAGAACCTGGCACAGATCAAAGCGTTATATAAGGATACTTGGGAGTCAATTATGGGGAACTGTGATTCTAAATTGTATTTAGGTGGAAATGAACAAAGTACACATGAATATATAAGTAAGGAGCTTGGAAAGGCAACGATTGATACAAATACGTATGGTAAATCAGAGGGCAGAAGTGGAAGTTTCACAACAAATTCTCAGAGAACTGGAAGGGAATTGTTAACTTCTGATGAAGTTCGTTTATTGGACAATAATTATGCTGTTCTATTTTTAAAAGGTGAAAGGCCTGTTCGAGATAGAAAATTTAATTTGTTAAAACATCCTCGTATTAAACAAACAATGGATGGAGGTCGTGAACCGTATATTCATGGACAAGTGAATCATTTTATTGAGGATTGGCAAAATATTCTTCTTAGCAATAATGAGTATGAATTATTAGATGTAGAAGAAACAGAAAACTATTTAAAGGAGATTGAAGAAGATGAAGAAACTAAAAACGATTAGAAAAGTATTGTTCTTTGCGTATATTGCATTGGTGATTGTAGGAAACTTTGCAACACCAGTTTATGCAGCAAATGATCCAGTTACTGTTGTAAATAACTTCAGTGAATTTATGTTTGGACTTATCCGAGCGATTGGAATGATTTTATTAGGCTTTGGAATTGTACAGGTAGGACTTTCTTTGAAAAGTCATGATCCAAGTCAAAGAGCGAATGGCTTTATGACGGTAGCCGGAGGAATTATTATTACTTTTGCTAAAGAGATTTTGAATATTATTGTAGGTTAATGTATGGATGGAATCATCGATAACCTAACAAGTGCAATCAATACCTGGAATTCTAAGCTTGCTGAAATATGGTTGTTATTAACAGAATCACCAGAAACATTTAAAGGTGGAGATATATGGAAAATCATTGTAAAAGTACATGAAGGTTTACAAGCTATTGGACTTGCCCTTCTTGTACTTTTCTTTGTATGGGGATTAATACGAACCTGTACAAGCTGGCAGGATGTTAAACGTCCAGAGCAAGCCTTCAAACTATTTCTAAGATTTATTATTGCCAGAGGTCTTGTCATGTATGGAATGGAACTGATGACAAAGATTTTTGAAATTGTACAAGGTATTATTCAATCGATTACAGAAACTGTAGGACTTGGCGTATCCAATGAAACAGTAATTCCACAGGAAATAGTAGATGCGGTTAGTAATACAGGATTTTTAGAATCTATTCCACTTTGGGCAGTTACATTATTAGGATCAATATTTATCACAATACTTTCATTTGTAATGATATTAACTGTTTATGGAAGATTTTTTAAACTTTACATGTACACAGCTATTTCTCCAATACCACTTGCAGCAGCTGCAGGAGAAAGCACACAAAACACAGCTTTTACATTTATCAAAAGCTATGCAGGAGTTTGTTTAGAAGGAGCGATCATTGTCCTTTCCTGTATTATCTTTTCAGCCTTTGCATCAAGTCCACCAGTAGTGGATTCAACAGCATCTAGTGTATCTATGGTATGGAGTTATATTGGTGAATTGATATTCAATATGTTAGTTCTTGTAGGAACAATCAAAATGTCAGACAGGATTGTAAAAGAAATGATGGGACTATAATATGTAGCTACTCAGTTACCACATTTGTTGATATTTTGTAAAAACCTGATTATAATATATACGAAAGGAAGTGTTAATTATGCGTAACGTAATCAATGCTCAAAAAGATGATGTATTTAGAATTCGCATGAATTCAGAAATTAAGAATGAATTGGAAGAAGTATTTGCCAAAAATGGTTTAACTTTAACAGATGCAGTAAATGTATTTTTTCAACAAGTATTAAATACAGGTGGATTTCCATTTTCTGTAACTGAGGATAATGCCGAAAAGATGAAAGCAAAAGCTTTATCTAAATTAATGAAAGAATTGGAAATTGGTATGAATTGTACTGAATCTTATTCAGAAGAAGAAGCCAAAAAAATGTTGGGTTTGTAAAATGAAGATTATTTATAAAAAAGCAGCAATTGATGATCTTCTTAATACCGAAAATTATATTATTAATCAGTTTCATAACGATCAAGCCGCAAAAAAACTTAAAAACAATATTGTAGATACAATTTCATTATTAAAAGATAATCCTTATCTAGGTCCTAAAATGTCAGATCGTTTCGACATAGATACACCATTTCGCTATTTAATCGTATCTAAGCAACTTGTATTCTATAATGTCAATGAAGAGAATATTGAAATTATTAGAATACTTGACTCAAGGCAGGATTACTTATCATTACTATTTTAATTACTACTGCAGGAGCATATTGTTCCTGCTTTTATTATGCCTTTTTGGCAGGAAAGGAACGTAACATGAAAGATTATATATTAAATAAAGTTGTATTAAAAACAGGAGATTCATTAGATATTGTTGAATCTTCAACTTTACCATTAACAGAAAAATTGATGTACAAAGTGGAACATGAAAAGGATAAAATCATTGTTCGTCGTGATGGTGGAAAGATGGTTATTCCGGTCGATAATATCTTATTTGCATCTTCTATTCCACTAGATGTCATTCATGAGGATTTAGATGATGAAATCTAATTTTGAAATCAAGATTAACAAGGAAATACGTGATTATACGGAAAGTATCTTCTTTGGATTGTCACTTCGACAAAGTATCTTTTCTATCATTGCCTGCGCTATTGCGTGTGGTTTGTATTTTCTATTCAAAGATCAACTAGGTACAGAAATGACAAGCTGGTTATGTATGCTTGGTGCTGCTCCTTTTGCAGCATTTGGATTCGTACGTTTTCAAGGAATGTATACAGAAGATATTGTAAAGATGGCAATATCTTCTTTTGCTTTGTCTACAAGGAATTTGATTAATGTGCCATTTAATCTTTATTATGAAATACTTGAACCATTCATTAATCAATCAAGAAAGGAGTCGATTGTACATGATAAAAAGCTACGAAAGATTGAAAAAGCTCAACAAAGAAAAAACAAGAGTGCCTAGAGCCGTTCAGGATACCATCCCGGTAGATACAATCTATAAGGATGGTATTTTTAAATCCGGTAATAAATATACAAAGAGTTTTCGCTTCTTAGATATCAACTATAAGATTGCTTCCGGAGAAGATAAAAACAATCTCTTTTTAAGCTACAGTGATTTACTGAATTCTTTTGATTCTTCTGTTATGACAAAAATAACTATCAATAATCGAAAAGTGGATATTAAGAAGTTTAAAGAGGATATCTTGATTCCGTTAAAACAAGATAACTTAGATCCATATCGTGAAGAATACAATAATATGCTTCTAGATAAGTTATCAGAAAGTGATGATATTGTTCAAGAGAAATATATTACGGTAACGATTTTTAAAAACAGTATAGAAGAAGCAAGATTCACCTTTTCTAGAATCACCACTGAATTCTCTACCCTATTTGCACGTCTTGGCTCTTCTTGCATTGAATTAAATGCGGAAGAACGATTAAAAATGCTTCATGATTTTTATCGTAGTGAAACGGAAGAGTTTTCTCTCGACATGAATGATTTAGCAAAGAAAGGTCATTCTTTTAAGGATTTGATTACGCCTAGAATGAGTAAATACCACAACAAATATTTTGAATTTGATGGTAAGTTTGGAAGAGTTCTTTATTTAAGCAATTATCCAGGCTTTTTAAAGGATGAATTTGTATCCGAACTTTGTGATTTAAACAAGAATCTCATGTATTCCATGGACATTATTACAATTCCTACTGATGAAGCAGTTAGAGAAGTAGAAAATAAGTTTTTAGGTGTAGAAAAGAATATTACCGATTGGCAAATGAAACAAAATCGGAATAATAACTTCTCTGCTATCATCCCTTATGACATGGAGCTACAACGTAAGGAATGTAAGGAATTCTTAGACGATTTAATTGTACGAGATCAAAGAATGATGCTTTGTAATATTACGGTTGTTCATCTTGCCGATTCATTAGAAGAGCTGGATAAAGATAGTGAAACATTAAAAGCAGTAGCTCGAAAATATGTTTGTGAATTAGAAACACTCTACTTTTCAAAAAGACAATTGGATGGCCTACAGACAGCCCTTCCTATTGGAGTCAACAAACTTAATATCACTCGTACCCTGCTTACAGAAAGTGCTGCTGTATTTATTCCCTTTAGAGCGCATGAAATCATGCAGAAAGGTGGAATTTGGTATGGACAGAATGCCATTACTAACAATCCGATTCTTTGTAACAAAGCTTTATTACAAAATCCAAACTCTTTTGTATTGGGTATTCCTGGATCAGGTAAATCTTTTCTCACAAAAGAAGAAATTGAATTCTTAATTTTGTCAACGAATGACGATATTATTATTGCGGATCCAGAAGGTGAATATGATCCAATCATTAAAGCGATGAAAGGACAGATCATTCGTATTGGAACAAATAGTAAAGATTATATTAATGCCATGGATATGTCAGAAGGATATGGAGATAGCGGTAATGCAATTGCGGATAAATCTCAATTTATCATGTCTTTATTTGAACAGTTAGATACGAATCATGGTGGTATATCCCCTATTGATCGTTCTATAATCGATCGTTGTGTATCTTTGGTTTATCAGGATGCCATGAAAAATAACTATATTCCAACATTAAAGCATCTTTACAGCAAGCTATTAGAACAAAATGAACCAGAAGCTAAATCATTAGCTATTAAGCTTGAATTATTTACAAATGGATCCTTGAACATTTTTGCCCATGAAACCAATGTAGATATCAAGTCTAGAATTTTGTCGTTTAATATCTTTAATTTAGGAAAACAACTAAAGACGATGGGATTACTCGTGATTACAGATGCCATTATCAATCGTGTCAATGAAAATTGGAGAAAAGGAAAACGTACACATGTCTTCATTGATGAGATTCATGTTATCTTTGAAAATGAAGAAAGTGCAACCTTCTTTGCATCTGCATGGAGACAATTTCGTAAAAGAGATGCCTATCCAACAGGTATTACACAAAATGTAAAATACTTATTATCAAGTCAACAAGGAACGAGTATGCTATCAAACTCTGAATTCATTGTGATGTTAAACCAATCTGCCAATGATAGAGAAGATTTAGCTAGACTTCTAAATATTTCAGAAGAACAGATGGGATACATCACAAATGCACCAACAGGATCTGGATTAATCAAGTATGGTGGTTCTATTGTTCCTTTTGTGAATAAGATGCCAAAAGGATTATTGTATGACTTAAATACAACAAAACCAGGAGACAGAAAACTCCTAATAAACTAAGCAGAAGTCATTTTCTGCTTTTTTACATACAAAGGAGTTGATGAAATTGAGAGATATTAAAACAAAACAAAAAATACAAGCTATCAAAACAAAAGATACGAAAGGTAATATTCAGCATTTTATTAAGCAACAAACGATTCATGCTAAAAGTAAAGATGTTGATAAAAAAGAAGAGATTTCAGTTAAATCCAATCCACAGGTGCAAGCTACAAATAAAGCAAGTTTTGCAGCAAAACAAACTGTAATTGAATCTAAACATCGTGCTGCAAAGTTTATTAAACAAAAGCATCATGAGTATAAGATCAAATCAGCTAATAAGAAACCGATTATTGAATCAGGCCATGCTGTTCAGCCACAAAGAATTTCTTATATATCCAAGGCAAAGAAGCATGTTGTGAATAAAGTGAATGCTTCAAAGATTAAACAGTCTACAGAACAATTTGTTTCCAAGCCTATTGTCCAAAATACAACACACGCTATAAAGAAATCACTTCATATTGTTAAAAAGAGTGTATCTACATTGAATACACTCTTTTCTTTTGGAACAGGATTGATTTTATTGATTGTGATTACTCTGTTTATTGGAACATTTAGCGTATTGGCACAAGATGGTGGATCTAATAGTGAAATTGTTTCTTTAAGTGAAGAAGTTATTGCATATGAAGATACAATACGAAAATACGCAATAGAATACGATATAGAAGATTATGTATCTTTACTTCAAGCGATTATGATGCAGGAATCTGGTGGTAAAGGAAATGATCCCATGCAAGCTAGTGAATCAGGATACAATACAAAATATCCTAGAGTTCCTAATGGTATTACAGAACCGGAGTATTCCATAGATGTTGGTACACATACTTTTTCGGATTGTGTTAAAAAGTCAAATGTAAAAGATCCGTCAGATACAGAACACATCTATCTAGCTTTGCAAGGATACAACTATGGATCTGGATATATTGATTGGGCAATTTCTAATTTTGGTGGTTATTCCAAATACAATGCACAACAATTTTCAGATATGAAAAAGCAAGAATTGAATGTATCAGGATATGGAGATCCATCTTATGTAGATCATGTCATGCGTTATGTTGGAATTACATTTAGAGGTGGAACTAATCCAAATTTCAATAACATGGAGGCATGGATTACAAAGAATCCATATGCTAAAACAGGCTTATATGGCCAATGCACATGGTTTGCCTGGGGAAGATTCTACGAATTATATGGTTATGATCCTGGCTTTACTGATAATGGCTGGGATTGTGTAGATCAACTTGTAAAAGCACATCCTGATAAATTCGAAAGATCTTCAATGCCAAAAGCAGGAGCTGTATTTTCTGGTATAGGTAAAAATCATGTGGGCATTGTTTTAAAAGTAGATGGTAACAACATTACAATTCAAGATGGTAACTATGATGGCATTACCAATACGTTTGAAGACGCAAAAAAGGACTGGCAAACCAACACCTATACTCTTGATTACTATAGATCAAGAATGGGAGGTATTGTATTTGCCAATCCAAAGTAAAAGTGGAGAAACCATCATCTCCACTTGTTTGTATTTTGATGTTGTTCAACAACTTTCTTTGCCTCTTCTTCTGTACGATACAATTTACTTTCACGAACACGTGTTCCAGAAGTACCACAATTACCATCTGAAAATCGTATTGTACAAAATCCACCAGTATTACGAATAACAGTTGCTTTCTTGATAAAGACAGAAGAGGAAATAAAGTAAACAACATCTCCTTCATTAAATCGTTTCAAATTATCATCTCCAAACAATTAAATCACAAGTATATTTTAAAAGATGAAAAAATTCTTGTCACTAAAATAATCCCATTGATTTTTCAATGGAATTAGATTTGATACTATAGTGATCTTAGCATTTTATCAATTGTTTTTTTCTTCTGCTCTTTATTAGGATGTACGTACAAATTTAATGTTGTACTAATGTTAGAATGCCCTAATAATACAGAAACGGTTTTATAATCCGCTTTTGATTCTATACATCTCGTTGCGAAGCTGTGACGTAAACCATGAAATTTTAATTCCGGTATATCTAACTGTTTACAAAGCTTTTTATAGTAATTTCTATACGTTCTTGGCTCAATTGGCTTGATATCATTAGAAATTACATAATAGTTTTCATTTACCACTTTATTGAGAGATTTAAGCATCTTTAGCAACTCACTAGACATTGGAATATCTCTAACAGAATTTGCAGTTTTAGGTGTATCTAACAGTAGCTCTGTATGTCTTGCTTCGCCTTCGATAATATAGATGCGTTGCAATGTATGTCTGACTTTTATGACTCCTTCAGCTGTATCTACATCACACCATCTTAATCCACAAATTTCACCAATGCGCATACCAGTGCTTAAACAGATAAAAATGCCTAAATTTTTAAAAGTGAAATTATTTCGTAAATGCTCCATGAACTTTTTTTGATCCGCTTTTGATAGCACATCAAGATCCTTTTTTTCTTGCTTTGATGGAAATTTAGCATCAATTTGAATATATTCTAAATATCCATTTTTAATTCCAAACTTCAAAATCATTTTTAATACAATGATAATGTCTCGTATTGTTTTTTCACTTAAACCAGCATCTAACTTATCAAAAACGAACTGCTGAACCTTTTCCTCGTTTACTTCATAAAGATCACCAAAATAAGGTTTAATGTGATTTTGAATTAGTAATTGATAAGCTGCATATGTAGATTTCTTTACATACTTTTTCTTTTCCTCCTTCCATTCTTCAGTAATTTGATTAATTGTTTTTTCTTTGACCATTTTAATTCCTCCTCTCTGGTCAGATCAAAACAATATGAAATTTTTATTGATATATGTTCCTAATTTGAGATTTTCTCAATTCATAGAACCATGGAGTAATTATGTTGTTTCGGAACTATTGTCCACATTTCCCACAAATTCTTTATCCTGGGATCAACTAACAAATAAGCAAGACTCTTCTCTTAAAAATTTACATTATGGATTAATACATAATGGTTTTGCAATGACTTGTATTACCGGTGATAATCAATTGTTTCCCTATATAAAGCATTCATTTATTCCAACCAAATATGCATTAATTCAAAATGGAGATTTGATTTTAGCTGATGCATCTGAGGATAGAAAAGATGTAGGTAGACCCGTAGAAATGTTAGATATTAGAAATCAAAAGATTGTTTCAGGATTGCACACAATACATGCCAGAAATAAAACAGATTTAATCGCAAATGGATTTAAAGGGTTTTATTTTCAATCTAGTGCAATGAAGCAGCAAATATTTAAAATTGCTAATGGAAGCAAGATTTATGGTATTTCATCATCAGCTTTTAATGAGCTTAAAATGTCAATACCTGAGAAAAAAGAACAAAAGAAAATTGTTGATTTGATGATAAAAATAGAGGAAAGAATTCTAACTCAAATTAAAATCATTGATGATTGTATATCTTATAGAAATGCCATAGTGGATTATTATTTTGAATCATTATCTGGCAATTGGAAAAAAGTAAAGTTATCAAACATTTTAAAAGAATATAGTGAGTTGCATATCAAAGATGATTCAATTGTTCATGCAACATTAAGCAAAGAAGGAATTTTTCCTAAAACAGATAGATATGATAGAGATTTCTTAGTAAAAGATGAAGATAAAAAATATAAAGTCACACATTTAAATGATATTTGCTATAATCCTGCCAATCTAAAATTTGGCGTAATTACAAGAAATACTTTTGGTGACTGTATAATTTCTCCAATTTACATAACATTTAAAATCAAATCCGGATTTATTCCAAAATTTGTAGAGCTCCTTGTAACAAGAAAGCAATTCATTTCAAAAGCTAGAAAATATGAACAAGGAACAGTATATGAAAGAATGTCAGTTAATTCATCTGATTTATTATCTATGTATGTTTTAATTCCATCATTTAGTATTCAACAAAAAATCGTGAATATTATCAATAATATTGATAATAAAATCTTCAATGAGCAAAAATTATTAAATCTGTATAAATTGCAAAAAGTTTACTTACTAAAAAACATGTTCATTTAAACGAACATGTTTTTTAGATAAATAAGTTATTAAGCAAAAATTGTTTTTGTAGTCTATATTTTTCTAATAAAGCTTCTTCATTTTTTAATTTGCTATCAAAAGAATTAAATACCTTACATACAAATGTTTGTTCTTTTAGATTTGGAACATTTATATCGGTTACTGCAACTTCTGATAAATAGTGTCGTTTATGATCCGTTGATTCAAATTTCAAGAATTGCAAATATTCATAAAAGAATTTTAGCATTAGTCCTTCTTTTGTTTGAAGAATCTTTAATGCGGATGATTTCACTTTAAATGGAAAATCAACATATTTATTTTCGTTAGTAAAGTCATCAAATATAATACAATCACCTTTTTCATAAATACCATCTTTTTCAAGAGTATATCCTAAGATAAATGACTGGTTAGCAGTTAATACTGGTATATAATCTTTTCCATACGATAAATAATCAGTACTATGCACAATGTATTTTTGTGGCTGTTCATAAACAACATAATCTTGAATACAACAGTTTACGTTTTTATGGATATCTTTAAAAATCAAATTTCTTATTTGTTTTTTTTGAGAACTTAAAGTATCAATGATTTTACTTTGGGTTTCTATTTTTTCGTCGATAAGTGATAAGAAATTGACTATTTTAAGCTGTTCTTCTTTTGAAGGGTAAAGTAATTTATATGACGAAAGAAGATCTGAACTAAGGTTTTGCTGCTTTGTTCCTTGAGCATATCGAGTTCCAAGAATTTGTGCTTCTTTTTTATATACATAATACATGAATTGCGTTAATACATTCCCAAGAGAGTTAAATGCCATACATGATTGACTTATTGTGGAATCCATTTTCGTTATACTTGCTTTTCCTCTTACTCCAGCTGCTTCTAAACCATATATTGCTATAACCATTGTATCCATAGGATAAATAGTTAAATTGTGTTTTTTAACTGCATCTAAAGTTAGTTTATTTTCAGTAAACGAAATATATTTGTTTTTCAATTCACCACTATTAATCCATGGAATAATTCCATTATTAAAGTATGCTTTTTCTTTTGTTGATGGAGTAAGACCAGATGATAATCTGAAATTTTCTCCTATCGTAGAAGTACACCAATCTTCTTCAAATGAAAATCTCAAATTAGGAACATTTGGGTTTTTATTTTTCTTATCCATAGCATTAATCCTCCAAAAGTCCAAGTTCTTTTAAGTATACGTCAATTTCTTTATCAAGTTCATCGCGCTTAGCTTCAAGTTCTTTGATTTCTTTCATGACAGCATGAATATCGATTTCTTCTTCCTCTTCAAATGTATCTACATAACGAGGGATGTTTAAGTTGTAATCATTTTCAGCAATTTCTTCTAAAGATGCACAATGAGCATATTTATCAACATCTTTACGTGCTAAATATGTATCCATGATTTTTTGAATATTTGCATCAGTTAATCTATTTTGATTTTTACCTGATTCAAATTCTTTTGAAGCATCAATAAAGAAGATATCATCATGTGTTTTACATTTTTTAAATACAAGTACACATGTAGGAATGGATGTACCAAAGAATAAGTTTGCTGGTAATCCAATAACAGCATCTAACCAGTTCTTTTCTTTGATCAAATATTGTCTGATAACTCCTTCTGCAGCGCCTCTAAATAAAACACCATGTGGTAATACAACAGCCATTGTTCCTGCATCATCTAATAAATACAGCATATGTTGTACGAATGCATAGTCTGCTTTTGACTTTGGTGCTAACTTTCCATATGCACTGAATCTTTCATCATCTAAAAATTTAGGATCTGCAGACCATTTAGCACTGTAAGGCGGATTAGCTACTACTGCATCAAATCTCATTTTCATATGTTCTTCATTTGGATGTTCAAGTGTATCATTGTTTTCAATATCAAAGTGATTAAATGGAACGCCGTGTAATAACATGTTCATACGCGCTAAGTTGTATGTTGTTGATACTTTTTCTTGCCCATAGAAAGATACAACATCTGTTTCTTTGGCAACACGTAACAATAATGATCCTGATCCACAAGTAGGGTCATATACATTTTTTAATTTTGACTTCCCAACAGTTACTAATTTTGCTAATAATTTTGATACTTGCTGTGGAGTATAGAACTCTCCTGCTTTTTTTCCGGCAGATGCAGCAAATTGACCAATTAAATATTCATATGCATCACCTAAAACATCAATTTCAGCATCTTCATAATGAAAATTAATGTCATCAATTTTTAACATTACTTTAGCAATTAAGGCACTTCTGTCTGCTTCACTTTTTCCTAATTTTGATGCATTTAAATCCATGTCATCGAATAAGTTTTCGAAATCTCTTTGAGAACCCAATCCTATTGTTGATTCAGTTAAATCATTGACTGCTTTTGCTAACATTGAAATATCAAATTGTTTTACATTAATTTTATCAATTAATGTTGACCAGAGATTAGCCGGTTCAATTACATATCCTAATCCACCTTCATCATCAACTAATGCATCAATAATATCCTGTTTGAAATCTTCATCTTTCCATGCATCAGCATAAGAAATATCGTCGTCTTCTAATTCTTCATCTACAAAATTTGAAAGCTTATCTGATAGATAACGATAGAAGATTAATCCTAAAATGTAATTTTTAAATTCTGAAGCATCCATGCTTCCACGCAAATCATTTGCCATTGCCCATAATTGAGTGTGTAATTCTGCTTGTTGTTTAGCTTGAATTTCTTGTGTTTCCATAATGTCCTCCTAAAGTATATTTTCAAGTTTTTTATTTAATAATAGTTGTTTCAATTCAATTAATCTTCGTTCATAATGATTTTTTCGAATCAATTGATAATAGATTTTACCAATAAGGATTTGTTTGTTTATTGGCGGTAAATCCAATTCTAAATCTCTTATAACATCAAGGGTTATCATTTTTACGTATGATTGTCCTTGCATACTACTTGTAAGTTGATGCTTCATTATTGAATTTTCATTAAATAGCCAAGCAAAGTAATAAGGATCTAAGAGATTTGTATCATTGACTCGAACTAGACAAAAATTAGAAAGTAATAAACTATTTGCGCGCTCTTTTGTTATTACCATAGCCATCTGCGAAGATAAACCAATAACGATATCATTTTCTTTTGTTAGTAAACATTTATCAACTTTTTCTATGTCAATTTTGGAAATGATTTCATCAAATGAAGAATCATCCTTTCCACAAATATAACTTAATTCCTGCATACTAATTGTTGATATTTGTTTAAATGATTGAAGTTCAGATTTTGGCTTTACTCTTGTAAGAATGGTACCTAAACTAATTTCTGACAAATCGGAAAGTTTTGTACTCATCGTTTTACCTCCTTTGCAACTTACATAAATAGCATAATTCAAGAGAGATAAAAAGTCAATAGAAAAAGTGCAATATAAATAAATTGCACTTTACATATATTTGATGACAACATCTTTTATAAATTGAGTGATTGTATTTGTTATAGAATTTTTAGCTCTCATACTAGAAGAAAAGTTATTTTCTTCTTTTTCTCGTTTGATTACGTCTTTTGTAAGATCAGTTTTAATGTCATTTTTATCTACAAATCCACCAAACTCATAATCACCAATTAATCTATTAATTTTAGGTTCTGGTATTTGGTATTTTGCAGCAACTTCTCGTATTTCATTGGTACGTTGCTCTTCCATATATTGATTATATTCATATTCAAAATCAGCATCAGGATCCATCTCACTTGCAATACTATCGATAAATCCATGGATCAAATCTGATTTCATATATAGCTCTGGATCAGTTGCAGATTCAATCATTTTTTCAATTTCATCTAAAGTTTTACGACGTTTTTCTCTAGATGGTTCACTTACAGCATTTTTAATTAGCTCTAAGATATAATGAACGTTGATTTTATCATTTCTAAGAAGTTCAATATCGAAACTTACGTCAGAAAGAATCGATGTTTTTTGCTGATCTGGTCGAATATCTCGATAGATTTTTTTATATTTACTTACAAAATCTTCATATAATTGATTTGACATTCCAAGTTCATCTTCAGTAAATTCGAACTCGTCAAATGTTTTTAATTTAACCATTAAGCGAACTAATTCACGGAATAATAACACAAATTTATATTCTTCCTGTTCGTCTCCACCATGTTCTGCTTCTTCTGGAGAAGGAGTATGTTTTAATAGTTCTTCAACAGCTTTTCTAAATTCATCTCTATAATATTCATATGGTTTCATTAATACTTCATCAGCATTATCTGTCAATGAGAACAACTTAACCGCATCGTCAACTGCCTTTTTATTTGTTTGAAAACACACAATGTTTCCATATGGCTTATTAGCTGTTTCAATACGATTTGTTCTTGAAAATGCCTGGATTAGATCATGATGTTTTAATCTTTTATCAACATATAAAGTATTCAATCTTTTTGCATCAAATCCAGTTAAGAACATATTTACAACTAATAAAATATCTAACTCTGTATTTTTTACTTTTTTTGATACATCTGTAAAATATGCAGAGAAAGTATTGGTACTATAATTTTTATCAAACATTTGATTATAATCATTGATCATTCTTTCAAGTGAATCACGAGAATGTTCTGTTTCGAGTTCTCCGTCTTCATTTGCACCAAAAGTAAAGATTCCGGCTATTTTTAAATCAGTATTACGCTTTTTAAATTCATCATAATACTTAATAAGCATTGGAATACTACGGACAGTAAAAATAGCGTTGTATCTTCTATTGTTAGTTTTAGAATTATGTATTTTTAAAACATAATCAACGATGTTAGAAATACGCTGATCATCCATTAAAACTTCTTCAGTATCAATAGCTTCAACTTCTTCATCATCCTCAATATCTACAGTTGAACTAATTGTTCTAACATAATCAACATTAAAGCCCAAAACGTTTCCATCGGCAATTGCATTTTTAATCAAATAATGATGGACTAATTTTTCAAAAATGTCTGCTGTAGTTCTACCATCCTGACTGGCATTTTCTGCAAAACGAGGTGTCCCAGTAAAGCCAAAATACTGTGCTCTTGGAAACTTTTTCTTTATCATTTTATGCATTTCACCAAATTGGGATCTATGGCATTCATCTATGATAAAGACAACCTTTTTTCCTTCAAAGCGATCAATAACATCCTGATACTTATCATTTTTACATGCATTAGACATCTTTTGGATTGTTGTAAGAATAATCTTCTTTGAAGAATCTTTCATTTGAGCAATCAATGTGTCAGTACTATCGGTCATATCAACTGTATCTTTCTGGAAACGATTGAATTCTTCAATGGTTTGACTATCCAAATCTTTTCTATCTACTAAAAAGAACACTTGAGCAACTTCTCGGTTTGTACTTAATAACTGACTTAATTTAAAAGATGTTAATGTTTTTCCGGAACCAGTTGTATGCCATACATAAGCATTGTTATTTGTTTCATATGCTCGTTTCATTAACTCTTCTACTGCATAATATTGATATGGTCGCATGACCATTAGATTTTTTTGTGTGTCATCTACAACCATATATCTAGAAATCATCTTAGATATATGACATTTAGGTAGGAAATCTAATGCAAAATCATATAAATTATCTATACGATTATTATTTTTGTCTGTCCAATAGAAAGTGTATTGGAAGTCCATTTCTTTATCACTGTTTGCAAAATATTTAGTATCAATTCCATTGCTGATAATAAATATCTGAACATATCTAAAAAGATCATTTAATGAATGTTTTTTATAACGAATAACTTGATTAAAAGCTTCTTTAAAATCAATACCTCTTCGTTTAAGTTCTATTTGAACAAGTGGTAGCCCGTTGATAAGTAAAGTAACATCGTATCTATTTTCATACTTTCCAACCATAGTTACCTGATGAGTGACCTGAAATTCATTTTTGCACCATTCATTATTTTTAGTGTTAAAAAGTTCTATGTATTGTGTACTTCCATCATCCATTGTTATGTCTTGAAGGCTTCTTAAGGTTTTAGAACTTCCGTATACACCTTTCCCTTGAATTTTTACTAATAATCGCTCAAATTCTTTATCAGATAATTCATGACCATTTAATCTTGAGGCATTGTGTTTATTGACTTGCTTTCTAAAATTCAAGTGCAAATCATCAATATCATTAATTTCAACAAATTCATATCCATCTGCACATAACTGCTTTATTAAATTATCTTCTAAAGTTTTTTCACTTTCATATCCTATATTACTGCTCATTTAATATCCTCTCCAATCTCAAAGCTTTAACATTAAGGATTCTACAAACTAAAATAATAATCTCTTATCTTTTGTGACATTAGATATCTTCTTCTGGCTAAAAATTCATAATAATTGTTAACATCGTAATTTACAAATTCGTCGGGAATGCAGTTTTGTTTGAATGATTCATTCAATTGTTCTTTAGTTAGTATTCCACCGATAACCGATTTTTTAGATTCTATTTGCTCAAGAATTTTTGTCATATAAATATTTGGTGCATCATCTTTTATTTGATAATTAATTTCAGATTGGGTAATTGCGTAATTAGCAATTTGGTTGTATTCAGATCTAGAGTTGTGACCATTTCTTTGTAAGTATTTTTTAGGGAAAAGATGGTGAATATCACCTCGATTTGATATTAAAGCATCTACAGTGATTTGATTTGATAAAAAGCCTTTATCCCCTGAATGCACTTGAGCCATTAAATATAGTTTAAAGTATGGACTGCTTGCAACAGATGTGTTTAATCTTTCTGGCAGTATATGATCCCAATAAGCATCGGATAACTGTCCAAGTTCAACATTTTTTAAATATTCTTCAGGGTCATTTACGTCAAAACGTTTGATATCATAATCAAACATAGATTCAGGAGATCCAGAATATCTTCCTGTAAGAATTGATAATACAAGCCATTTTCTTACTACAGTTTCTATAGAATTAGGGTGAACACCTTTATCTCTAAGTAGTAGGAATAATGCGTATCCGAAATTTAAAGCATTGTCTGACCTGATTAAAGAAGCATCAATGATTCCAGCTGATTTCAAAATCATCATATAACGATCATAATTTGTTTTATTAATGAATTTCAATACGCCTTCATGCAATGTATTATAAGATTCTTCTGCAATTTCTTCTTCATAGTCACGCGTTTCAAAATTTCTTCCAGATAGTAGGTTTACTAAATCAGAAAGTTTACCTCTATGGAATTGTGAAGTAAATGCAACACGTAGGATATCAGTATAAGTGGGAGAATAGATATCATCCGTATTATTAACAATCCAAGTAATTTTATTGAATTCATCGAGTTTTGAAAACTCCTGATCATTAGCTTTTATTGCTTCTAGATCCATAGGTCTTTGGTTTAAATGACAAAAATAATCAATTGTTTTTCTAATGATATCTCCACCATATTTTTCATTCGAAGATATTTTACTCATTGCAAAATCCGCTTGAGATAAGACAGTTCCTTTTGAATTAATTCGAATGAAAATGTCAGTGACGGTTTCAATATCTAATTCCTGATCTAAATCAATAACGCCTATACTATTATTTAAAATACCTTTTAGTTTAACTATGGTATTGTTGATTTCTGATGCATTCGAATTATTTTGTTTTGCATATTCTATAGCAAAATTGAAACAATTGAAATCAGGTTTAAAAACTTCAGATATATCATTGATATATTTACTGTCCTTTTCAAGCGCCGGATTACAAACTTCAAATTTTTCATCAAGTGGATTAAATGAAATTCTAATCGGAATTTTTTTATATTCCTGATTAACTACTTCTTGCCCAGTGATTGCTGCAGTTAGAGCTGTAATTCGTTGCTGCCCATCAATAACAATTTTTTTACCATTACTAAAAGTACCGTCTTTTAATTTAACGTCTGGATTTTTCCATATTATTATGTAACCTACTGGATAACCTTTATATAAAGAATCCATCAAATCTCTTACTTTACTGGCTTCCCAAACAAATGGTCTTTGCATTTCTGGAATTGCAATTTCGCCACTATTGATCCAAGAAATAATATTTTCAACAGAATGATTATTAACACTATACTTCGCCATTTTATTTCTCCCCAACTATCTCTACAATATCATCAAATGTACAATTTAATGTTTTACACATTTTAATTAAAGAATCCATTGAAACTGTTTGATTCTTTGAAAGTTTTGCTAATGTTCCAGGGGTAAGTCCTGCTATTTTAGCAAATTCAGTTTTCTTCATACCTTTATCAATTAATAATTTGAACAATCGATTATAACTAATTTCCATATGATTAGACTCTCTTTCTTTATTTTCAATTATAGAGGAAATAGATATAAACATAAATATAAATATCACATTTTAGTGATATTTTTTTATTTTTCATTTATTTCATATTAGTTATTGATGAACTAACTTTCACGTGTTCTAATAATATTAATGCAAAGAAATCGAAGTCCTTCATTCTTTTTTTGTTTTGAAAAGGAATAGATTCATAAAATACAACGAATTGGTACAGATCTCTATTTCAGACAGATGATCTGTTTTTTTATTTTCATTGTCAAATTAGAAGAAGGGATTCTCTTCAACTAATTTCTTTATAAATTTCTTCGATAATGCAATTTTTTGTTGTTTTCATCGGCTCATATATGAAGGGTTACTTCCTTCAAAAGTGTGAGTTTAAAAGGAGAAAGATGAAATGACAAGATTTAAAAACCACAGAAGTGAAGAAAACAGATTTAAAAAATGGAAAGAAAGGGATGAAAAATTCATGAAAGAGAATGGTTTGACAGAAGACAAAATCAAGCTTATCTATGATTATGATCGCATGATATTCAATTCAGATCGTAGATTCTATGAACATGCGCTACAACCATCCGATAATTTTTTTGAATTCGTATGTGATAATTCAACAACAGAAATAACAACAGTGGAAGACTTTATGAATTCAATTCATAGTATAGCTCTTGCACAAGCTCTAGAAGAATTTGGATTTGAAGTTTGATATGATGACCTCCCAGTAGACAGTGCAAATAATTAAAAGCACTGTTTGCTG
>ERZ779851.1536-NODE-1536-length-20060-cov-8.958610_pt1 | contig 20060 bp, 19 predicted proteins | sample MGYA00511094_ERZ779851 | MGnify/ENA primary metagenome ERZ779851 (study PRJEB29588, sample SAMEA2155512) | human gut metagenome | biome: human gut; feature: human-associated habitat; material: faeces | place: Denmark | collected 2008/2010 ...
GGAAATGTGCTTCGACCCCGGCTCGGCTATGAACGAACGATTGAAGGCAACGCTTATGCAGATGCTCTCGGAGGTGGATGCGAAATGAAAGCCGTGATTTACGCCCGCTATTCCTCGGACAGCCAGCGAGAAGAAAGCATTGAAGGGCAGCTCCGTGAATGTACGGAGTATGCCGAAAGAAACGGCATCACCGTCCTCCGCAGTTACATCGACAGAGCCTTGTCCGCCAGAACTGCGGACAGGCCGGAATTTCAAAACATGATAAAGGACAGCGAGCAAAAGCTGTTCGATGTGGTGCTGATATGGAAGCTCGACCGTTTCTCCCGCGACCGCTACGACAGCGCACACTATAAACGGATTCTCAAAAAGAACGGTGTCAAGGTCATCTCCGTAAAGGAGAACATCTCCGACGGGCCGGAGGGTATCATCCTTGAATCCATGCTGGAGGGATACGCCGAATATTACTCCGCTGAGCTGTCCGAGAAGATACAGCGCGGACAGAAAGAGAACGCGCTCAAATGCAAAAACAACGGCGGAAATACGCCGCTGGGGTATGTGGTAGGCACAGACGGTGTGCTTGCCGTCGATCCTCTGACCGCCCCGCTGGTAACGGAGATATTCACCCTCTATGACAGCGGCGAGAGCATCAGCGAGATCACGGCTTCGCTGAACGGACGTGGGCTGAAAACGAAAAAGGGCAAGGCGTTCAAAATCGGCGGGGTCAGTCTGATCCTCAAAAACAGGAAGTACATCGGCGAGTACCAGTATGGGAGCGTGATCATCCCCAAAGGAATCCCTGCAATCATTGACGATGACTTGTTTGACCGGGTGCAGCGGCGTATGGCGTTCAACAAAAAAGCCCCCGCCAAAGCCAAAGCGACGGAAGAATATCTGCTGACAACGAAGCTGTTCTGCGGAACTTGCGAACGGCTGATGGCCGGGGAAAGCGGCACCAGCAGCACAAAGGGCGTCAAACATTATTACTACAAATGCGGCGGTGCGAAGCGAAAGCTGGGCTGCAAGCGAAAAGCTGTCAGAAAGCATTGGATCGAACGGGCGGCAATTCTTGTGACGGTGCAGCGCGTATTGCAGGACGATGAAATCAGCCGCATTGCGGAAGCAATCGTGGCCTTGCAGGAAAAGGAAGATACCTCGCTCCCAGCCATGCGCCAGCAGTTGACTGAATGTGAAAAAGCCATTGACAATATGCTCAACGCCATTCAGATGGGCGTGCTCACCGCCTCCACAAAGGAGCGGCTGGAGAAGCTGGAAATGCAGCGGGAAGAGTTGAAGCTGTCCATATTGCAGGCGCAGATGGCAAGGCCGCGCTACACAAAAGAGCAGGTAGTCAGTTGGATCAGCCGCTTCAAGTATGGCAACGTAGACGACCCGCAGTATCAGAAGCAGATCATCGACACGTTCATCAATTCCATCTATGTGTTTGACGATAAGCTGGTCTTTACCTACAACTTCAAGGACGGAACAGAAACGATCACACTTGCGGAAATTCAGGCGGCCTTCGGTTCGGATTTAACTCAAGTCGCTCCACCAAATGTGCCATCGTAATTATGATAGAATTGCGATGGCGTTTTTTATACCGAATATGCTTTACTGGGTTTGATAGCGGGAATCTGCGGAGGCACTTATATGAACGATAAATGGATTGAGTTTGCAATTCGCATTCAAAGCATTGCGCAAACGGGGCTTCAATACGGAAAAGATAAATATGACCGAGAGCGTTATGAAGAATTAAGACAAATAGCAGCAGAAATGCTGTCATTGAAAACGGACGTTCCGGTGAATAAAATATACGATTTATTTTGCAATGAATCCGGCTACCAAACACCAAAGGTTGATACGCGCGCGGCGGTTTTTGTTGATGGCAAAATTTTACTTGTACATGAAAACAACGGTACATGGGCGTTGCCTGGAGGGTGGTGCGATGTAGACCAGTCTGTGGCATCCAACACGGAAAAGGAAGTGCGGGAGGAAGCAGGATTAGTAGTCACGGCTGAAAAGCTGATTGCCGTACACGACTGGAGAAAACGCAATGCGAAGAAATATGTCTATGGTGTTCTCAAGGCGTTTGTCCTATGTAGGTACAAAAGCGGAGGGTTTGAAGAAAACAATGAAACAACGGGAATTGACTTTTTTTCAAGAGAAGAAATCCCTGACAATCTTGCAGCAGAGAAATGTACAAAGGAGCAAATTTTGATGTGCTTCGATGCTTTGGATAACCCCGATTTGCCAACGCAGTTTGATTAAGCCAATTTCCCGTTTTTAGTTCCCCGTATCTGGCGGCGGCACTGGCCCAGTGCCGCCGGACGAGTCCCCTTATCTCCACCATCAAAAAAGCTCAGAAACTCTGGGCTTTTTGCTTATTTTGGGTTTGCTATGCCCGCAAAATCCTGCAAAACGATTTCACACGAAATTTCACACGGGATTTCACTTTGAATTTCACTCTCACAATGAGGGTGCCTTTTGGTACAGTGCAAACACGGCGTACAGTGCCGCACCCCTCTTTGTTTGTTTAAACCCCTCGGTCGCAGCTTGCCCCCTCAATTTTCCCCGAATCGTTGACACACGGCGCGGGGGAACTTATAATGCAAAGTGGCGGAAATGCCGCGAAATTATTTATATTATAGAGGTTGTTTTAACCATGGCAGAAAACAGGAAGCGGCGCTTTGGCGACAGGAAGGACGGGCGGCTGCTGCGCTCGCTCGATCCGCTGTACAGGGTGTCCAGCTACATAATGGTAAACAGGAACGGTGCATCCAACTTTTTTGTGGATAACGTTGATATCGATGAAATAGAGCGCTACATTCGCCATAAGCGCAGGGACGAGGGCCTTGCGGGGTTCGGCATAATGCATGTGCTGGTGGCGGCATATGTGCGCGCGCTGTCCCAAAGGCCGGCGGTAAACCGCTTTATATCGGGGCAGAAGATTTATGCGCGTAACAATATTGAAATAAACCTGACAGTTAAGCTTGAAATGAAGAAGGAATCTTCGGAAACCGTAATAAAGATCCGCCCAGAGCGCGAGGCCACCGCTACCGATATATATAACCTTTTCCGGAAGGAGATAGAGTTTGCCCGCAGCGAATCGGATTCAAGCATGGACAATACCGCAAGAATACTGAGCCACATTCCCGGCTTGCTCCTCAAATTCGCCGTGTGGTTCCTTAAACTGCTGGACTATTTCGGTTTGCTGCCCAAAAAGCTTACCGATCTAAGCCCCTTCCATGGCAGCATGTTCATAACCAGCATGGGGTCGCTGGGCATACCGCCCATATTCCATCATCTGTATGATTTCGGCAACGTGCCCGTGTTCCTCTCCTTCGGCCCCAAGCAGAGAAAGCTTGAGATCCAGCCCGACGGGCAGATAGCCGAAAAGCGCTTCATAAGCTATACCGCCGTTACCGACGAGCGCATCTGCGACGGATTTTATTATTCCACCGCGTTTAAGACTCTCAAGAGCATTATGCGCAACCCCTTCCAGCTGGACGAAAGGCCCAAGGAAGTGTTCTACGACGTGGACTGAGGCATAATATGTCATCAATAGCAAAAGTAAAGGAATACCTTGCCCGCTTCGGCGCGGCGGGCAGGGTAATGGAGCTTGACCATTCAAGCGCAACGGTGGGGCTGGCGGCGCAGGCGCTGGGCGTTGAAGGCGCGCGTATAGCCAAGTCCCTCTCTTTCCACATGGGCGAAGGCTGCATGATAATAGTTATGGCAGGGGACGTGAAGGTGGATAACGCCCGCTTTAAGGCGCAATTCGGCTTCAAGGCGAAGATGCTCACCGCCGATGAGGCGCTTGCCATGACGGGCCACGCCGTGGGCGGAGTTTGCCCGTTTGCGCTGCCCGAAGGGGTTAAGGTATATCTTGATGAGTCGCTCAAGCGGTTCAAAACCGTTTTCCCCGCCTGCGGCAGCGCCAACAGCGCAATTGAGCTTAACTGCGACGAGCTTGCCGCGTTCACCCCCGGCAGCGAATGGATAAGCGTTACAAAGCTTCCCCACGCTTGACAGGCGGCTAAACTTAACTTACAATAAAACCAATATAACCCGAAGGAGATGAAGGGATGCGCAACTGATTTTCGCATTATAAAAGCGTATTGATTAAACCGTTTGCCGTTCGGCTTAAAACCGGCGGCGCGGGTGGGTGCGTTCTTTTTTGCGGAAATCCTTGCGTATGCTTCGTTCGGCCTTGGGGTATTTTTATATCCCACGGGCCGCCCTGCTCCGCCGCACCCTCCCGCCAAGGCTGATTTTCGGCCGAAGGAAGGAGGATTTTTTATGTCTCAAATTTCCGTAAGCTCATTAACGTTCTGCTATGAGGGCAGCTACGACAATATATTTGAAAACGTTTCCTTTGCAATAGATACGGATTGGAAGCTGGGGTTCGTAGGGCGCAACGGGCGCGGCAAGACCACGTTTTTGAAGCTGCTTATGGGGGAATACGATTACCGCGGAAGCATAGCTTCAAGCGTGGAATTCGATTATTTTCCCTTTGATGTGGCGGAGCCGGACGCGCTTGCAATGGACTGCGTAGCCTCCGTTTGCCCCGATGCGGAGGAATGGGAGATGCTTAGGGAGATAAACCGCCTTAACGTGGACGCGGGCGCGCTGTACCGCCCGTTTAATACATTGAGCCACGGCGAGCGCACAAAGCTTATGCTTGCGGGCTTGTTCCTCAGGCGCAACCGCTTCCTGCTTATAGACGAGCCCACCAACCACCTTGACGCGGAGGGGCGCGCGCAGGTGGCGGAGTATCTGAACGGGAAGAAGGGCTTCATACTCGTCAGCCACGACCGCGCCTTCCTTGACGGCTGCGTTGACCATATACTTTCCATCAACCGCGCGGACATAACCGTTACAAAGGGCAATTTTTCCCAATGGTGGGAGAATAAGCGGCGGCAGGACGCCTACGAGCAGGGCGAAAACGAAAGGCTTATGGGCGACATACGCCGCCTTTCGGAGGCCGCGCGGCGCACCGCGGCATGGGCGGACAGGGTTGAGGGCGAAAAGATAGGCGATATTCCCGACCGCGATAAATATATAAAGGGCGGCAGGGCATACATAGGCGAGCAATCGCGCAAAATGCAGCAGCGGCGCAAAAACATAGAGCGGCGGCAGCAGAGCGCCATAGAGGAAAAGAAAGCGCTGCTCAGGAACATAGAGCGCAGCGAGGAACTGAAAATACACACACTCGGCACGCAGGCGCAGCGCATAATTGAGGCGCGGGAGCTGAGCCTGAGCTACGGAGAGCGGCGGATATTCGCTAACCTGTCCTTTGAGCTGAAAAGCGGGGATATAATAGCCCTTGCGGGGCGCAACGGCTGCGGCAAGTCAAGCATAATAAAGGCCGCGGCAAGGCTTGCCGGCTGCGATATGCACGGCGCGGCGGATGTGCCGTACACGGGGCTTTTGAAGCTGCCAAGCGGCGTCACGGCCTCCTATGTGCCGCAGGACACGTCCTTTCTTCGCGGTATGGCGGCGGACTACGCAAGGCGCGCGGGCGCGGACATCAGCCTGTTTTTGACCATATTGCGAAAGATGGACTTCCCGCGCGTGCAGTTTGAAAAGGACATGCAGAGCTATTCCGCAGGGCAGCGCAAAAAGGTGCTGCTTGCGGCAAGCCTGTGCCAAGGCGCGCATGTTTTCATATGGGACGAGCCGCTCAACTACATAGACCTGCTAAGCCGCATACAGCTTGAGGAGCTGATAAAGAAGAACCGCCCCACCATGCTGATAGCAGAGCACGACCGCGCTTTTATAGAAAATATCGGCGCGGAGGTGGTGGGGATGGGGTAAAGCGGACTTTCGTCCGCAGTGAAATCCTGCTTGCGCAGGGTGAAATTGCGCTGATGCGCAGTGAAATATGGCTTCGCCATGTGAAATACGCCAAAGGCGTGTGAACGGGTGAGGTTGTAAGGAGCACCAAAAGGCTCCCCACGCGGGGAGCTGTCGGCGCAGCCGACTGAGGGGTTGCAATAAATAAAAAAGGAACGACCTACATCGTTCCTTTTTGCGTCTTTATTCGTTTACCTTACTTCGTTTTCAGCTCGTATCCGGCGGCGAGTACGGCGTTCTTGGCAAGCACGCGCGTGGGATCGACCGTGGGGAAGTCCAGCTCGAAATCATCGAAGGCTATGGGCAGCTCCGTGCAGCCCAGCACGAATGCGTCCGCGCCGCGCTGCTGCATGGCGCGAAGCGCCGCCTTTATCGGCTCCGTGTCGAAATACTGCTCGTTGTCCGCCTTTATGCCGTCGTAAATCATGCTCATAACAAGCCTCTGCTCCTCCGGCTCGGGCAGCATATAGTCTATGCCGTATTCTTCAAACAGCTTTGCGTATATGCCGGTTTTCACCGTGCCGTCGGTCGCAAGCAGGACCACCTTTATATGCCCGCGGCTCTTTATTTCCTCCGCGGTAAGGCGCAGCATGTGCAGTATGGGGCATTTGGTGGACGCCTGTATGGCGGGGTAAAAATAGTGCGCCGTGTTGCAGGGCATAAGCAATATGTCCGCGCCCGCGTTCTCAAGCCGCTTCGCCGCCGCCTTCAGCTCGTCCGTGGGATCCGGCCCCAGCCCCAGTATTGCCGCCGTGCGGTCGGGTATGCTTGTATCGGAGTCTATTATAACGTGGATATGCTTTGAATCCGCGTCTGCCTTTGTAAGGTGCGTTATTTTTTCAAACAGATCGGCCGTGGCAAGCGGGCCCATGCCGCCTATTATGCCGACCTTTTTATGTTGCGTCTGTTCCATGGTTCTCCCTTATTTAACGTCCTTGGGGTCAACTGCGAAAAGGGACGCCGTGCCGCCGCTGTGCAGGAACAGCACCGTTTCGTTTTCGCCTATTTTGCCCGTGCGGATAAGGTGCATAAGTCCGGCGAATGCCTTACCCGTGTATACGGGGTCAAGTATAAGCCCTTCCTGCTGCGCCATGAGCGTTATGGCCTCAAGCCCTTCCTTGGAAGGCTGCGCATAGCCCGCGCCGTAGTAGCGGAGAATGTCTATATCCTTCGGCTCAACGTGCACGTCCGCGCCCAGTATTTCCGCCGCGCCGTTAACAAGCTCCGCCGTTATTTCTTCAAACGGATCGTCGCACACGGCAACGCCGGTCACCTTGCAGCCGTCGCCGTAAAGCATTGCGCCAAGCACCAGTCCCGCAAGCGTTCCGCCGCTGCCCGCGGTTGAAACTATGCGGTTTATCTTTATGTCCTGCTCAAGGGCTTCGGCAAAAATTTCGCGCGCGCAGTCGACGTAGCCAACCGTGCCGAGCGGCACGCTGCCGCCAACCGGCACAAGGTAAGGATTATGCCCCGCCGCGCGCAGCTCGTCCGCAATGCGGTCCATTTCCTTATATACGTCGTCGTAGCTGTCCGTATCAACAAAGCGCACGTCCGCGCCCAGCAGTTCGTTTATAAGCAGATTGCCAACTCTTCCCTGCACGCCGCGCTGCTTTAGCACAAGTATCGCCTTTATGCCTATTTTGTTGCAGCATGCCGCGGTGAGCATGGCGTGGTTGCTCTGCGCCCCGCCGGTGGTCAGCACGTAGTCCGCGCCCTTTTCCTTTGCATCATAAAGCAGATATTCAAGCTTGCGCACCTTGTTGCCGCCGGTGCTTACGCCGGTCATATCGTCGCGCTTGATGTATATATTGCGGCCAAGCACGCGGCTCATGTTGTCAAGCCTGTGCATGGGGGTGGGGAACTGGCCAAGATGCAGTTTATTGGGTCTATTCATGGTTATCTTTCCTCCTTCAGCCTGGGCATGTCAAGAAAATCGAACGTGGCAAAATAATCCTTGTTGGTTTCTGCGCGGCGTATAAGCTGAGTGCTTCCGTCCTCCTTCAGCAGCACCTCCGCGCTTTTAAGCTTGCCGTTGTAGTTATAGCCCATGGAGAAGCCGTGCGCGCCGGTATCGTGAATAACCAGTATGTCGCCTTCGTTTATTTCGGGCAGGGGACGGTCAATTGCAAAGCGGTCGTTGCTTTCGCAAAGGGAGCCGGTAATATCATAAACGTGGTCATGCGGGGCGTTTTCCTTGCCCAGCACCGTAACGTGATGATACGCGCCGTACATTGCCGGGCGCAGCAGGTTGGCGGCGCAGGCGTCGGTACCTATGAAGTGCTTGTGGGTATCCTTGTGGTGTATAACCGTGGTAACAAGATAACCCGCGGGGCCGGTCATGTAGCGGCCAAGCTCGGTGAATATGCGCGGGCGCATATCCGTGCCGCCGAACACCTCGTCATAAACCTCGTGCACCTTTTCGCCCACGAAGGCTATATCGGTGGCGGTTTCTTCGGGCCTATAGGGTATGCCTATGCCGCCGGAGAGGTTGATGAACGCTATTTCAACGCCAACTTCCTCGTGCAGTTCCTTTGCAACGGTAAAGAGGAGCTTTGCAAGCGTGGGATAATACATGTTATCCGTGTTGCAGGAGGAAAGGAAGGAGTGCAGGCCGAAATGCTTCACGCCCAGCGCCTTGAGCTGCTTAAAGCCTTCGGTAAGCTGTTCGCGGGTGAAGCCGTATTTCGCGTCCGCAGGGTTGCCCATTATGGCGGTGCCGATGCGGAACTCGCCGCCGGGATTGAAGCGGCAGGATATGGTTTCGGGTATGCCGCCGTGCTCCTTAAGGAAGTCTATATGCGTAATATCGTCCAAATTTATGGTGGCGTTAAGCCTGCGCGCATATTCAAAATCCTCCGCCGGCGTATCGTTGGAGGAGAACATTATTCCGTCGCCCACAACGCCTATCGCTTCGCAAAGCATAAGCTCGGCATAGCTTGAGCAGTCCATGCCGCAGCCTTCGTCGCGGAGTATGCTCATTATAATGGGGTTGGGGCAGGCCTTAACGGCATAGTATTCCTTGTATCCTTCGTTCCAGCTGAAGGCCTGGCGCAGCGCGCGGGCGCGGTGGCGAATGTCCTTCTCGTCATAAATATGGAAAGGAGTCGGGAACTTCTCGATTATCTTTTCCATCTGTGCCTTGTTAAAGGGCAGTTTCTTGTCCGTCACGTGATTTATCCTCCGTTTATGAATCGGGCTTAAATTTCCCTGAGCTCTATGATCTGCTCGCCCTTTGTTACGCTGCTTGCGGATATCGCCGCATCCGCGTATTCAATCTCGCCGCCCTGGTTATCATAGGGGTCGTGGCGCCAGAAGGTTTCCGCGGGGTCGAGCGGGTGCTGGAATTCGCTGTTGGCAACCATTCTGTACGGATCGAGATTGCCGAAATAGTGCTTGCGGCGGGCGGAATTATTGATGCGGTGTGCGCTGCCGCCGAAGGAGGGATCTGCAAACAGCCAGCCGTGGGGGGCAATGTAGAACTGCGCCCAGTCATGGTAGCCGATATCGCCGGGAGCGGAGTAGAAGCCGCTCTGCCATTTTGCGGGTATGCCCGCGCAGCGGCACAGCGTTATGAACAGCAGCGCCTGAACGCCGCAGTCTCCCTTCAGGTTGCGCGCGCAGCCTTCCGCTATGCTTTCAAGGCAGAAGTATTCCGGCATGAAGGAGTACGTTACCCTTGTTGTAACAAAATCATAGAAATTGCGGGCCTTTTCAAGGTTGTTAGCGCAGCCTGCGCTAAGCTCCTTCACAAGCTCCTTTATATACGGCGTGAAAACAATGTGCGGGGACTGCTCCTGCGTATCGAAATCGCTGGGCTGCTCCGCATCGGGGATAAGCTTGCAGGTATCGCAGTAGGGGGCGATATTGTCGTATTCGTATTCAACGAAGAATTCCGTGTTCTCTTCAAGCTTTTCTTCAAAGTACACGGTGCGTATGGGCGCATCCTCGGGGCAGATGTGCTTAGGCTCATGCGAAAATGCAAGAAGCTTTATGTTGCTCTGCTGTATACACTTGGCGGGAATGGGCAAATGCACCTTAACCACCTTGCCGGGCACGAACGCATCGTCGTTTATGCGTATGGAGGCGCGTATGCGCTGGTGTACGCCGAAGCTGCCGCGCTCACGCATAATGTTCATGGAGCGATCCAGCATGCTTACGGTCTCGGTGGGCTTATCCTCGCCCTGGCTCGTGCCGGTATCCTTAATGTTGGCGCGCGCGGCGTAGTCGGCGTTGACCTTGAGCAGGGTTTGATGGAAGCGCTTGAAATAGCGCCTTTCGCCGTTTATGAATATCCAGCCTATTTTGTTCGCATCCTCAAGCGCGTGGAATTCCTCCTCGGTAAAATCGGGAATATCCTCGTGTATGCACGCCATAGCGGTCTCAAACGTGTAAGGATAGTTCCTTGGCAGGCGCAGCATTATTTCGCGCTGCACCCGCATGCAGGCGGCAAGGGGCGCGGTGGTATTGGGGTCGGCAAGGTGCATGTCGATAAGGCGCAGGGCGTTGTCAATATCGCCCACGGCCTTCAGCCTTGCAATATCCTCCGGCAAGCCGATGTCAAGATAGCGGATGTCGTCGTTCTGGTTCATGCTCATAATAATATCCTCCTAAAAAATGCTGCCTACGGCAAGCACGCCGTTGGCAAGATCCTCACGGTAATCGGGATCGCAGGGGCAAAGGCTGTTTATAACCACGCCGTCGCTGCCTGCGCGGCTGGTGGAATGGATATATTTGCCATCGCCAATATACATTGCAACATGGCCCTTGAAGAACAGCATATCGCCCTTCTTCATGTCCTTGCGCTCAATTTCATGCACGGGGAAGCCCTCCACAATGTCCGCATTGCGGTATATGTCCACGCCGTACATAAGATAGCAGCTGCCGACAAGGCCGGAGCAGTCTATGCCAAGCGGGGTTTTGCCGCCCCAGCGGTACTGCGTGCCCATATACTGCTTCGCAAGGCTTACAACCGCGTTCCGCATCTCCTCCTCGCCAAGAGCAGGCTTATCGTAATACGTGCCCAGCTGCAGCGAACGCATATAGCCTTCCGCGCCGCCGTACAGGCGAATATGGGTCCAGCCCGCGCACACGTTTTCATCTTCTATTTTTTCAACTATCGCGCCGCGGTAAAGGGTTATGAGCACGTTGCCGTTATGCGTGGCCTCGGTATGCACATCGCCGGACAGCGCCCAAACACGCAGCAGCTTGGTGTCCTCGCCTTCGCGGCGGGCTATTTCCGCCTTATCGAAAAGCATGTCGTCCTTATGGGCATAGGTTTCGTAACGGTAAGGGGTAACTATTTTGTACCAGCCGCCGTCCAGCTTTTTCGTGCAGGTGATGACGTGGCCGTACCAGCCTTCGTCGTCGGGCTCGGCATCGAATGCGGGTGCGCACACATACAGCGCGCGGGGAGCGATAATGATGGCCTTTTTGTTCATTGGTATCTCCTTTTTCTGCCTTTGCCGAATTTTATCCGCCAACAAAAGCGTCAACGGATAAATGACTTAATATATTGTATACTTTCCCGCGCCTTTTAGCAATAGGTTTATGCGCCCTGCGGCGCGGGATTTAATGCAAAAAAGCATACGGCGCCGTTAAGGGCTTGCGGGCCCTGCGTATCCGCCGTTACAGCAGCTCGGCGAGACACTCCTTCTCGTGCCCGCGGAAGCCTTTAACGTGCACGGCGTGGGTAAGGCTGCTTATAACGCTTTCCTCAACGCACTCTATCGCCGCGCGGAACATAAGGTCCATATCGTCCTCAAAGAGCACGTTCGCGGCGATGGGCTTTTTGGGCGAATAGTGCGGTATGCGGTTGGCCGTTGTGAATGCAAGGGCAATTTCGCCGGAGCCGTTGCCGGATATGCTGCCGGTGCGGGCTATGCCGCTCTGTGCCCGGCGGGCAACGCGCTGAAGCTGCCTTGCGGATACGGGTGCGTCGGTTGCGATTATTATTATAACGCTGCCCTTGTCCTGCTGCTCCGCGGCGGCCTTTTCGGTCTCCTTCTTTTGGTAAAGCCGTTCGCCCACGCGCTCGCCGCCTATGGTAAGGTCCCTTAGCGTGCCGAAGTTGGTAAGCAGCAGCGCGCCCACGGTGTATTTGTTGCCGTAAAGCTCAAATACACGGCTGGCGGAGCCTATGCCGCCCTTGAGCGAATAGCAGCTCATGCCGCTGCCCGCGCCCACTGCGCCTTCCTCAAAATCGTCCGCGGCGTTTGCAAGCGCGTCAAGTGCGTTCTGCTCGGTAACGTGCAGGCCGCGTATGTCGTTAAGATGGCCGTCGTTGCATTCAAATACCATTGGGTTGACCGTACCCGTGTCGCGGCCTATATCCTCATTGCGCTCCAGCATATATTTCACCAGCGCCGTGGCGGCCGTGCCCACGGAAAGGGTGTTGGTCAAAAGCAATGGGGTTTCTATGGTGCCAAGCTCGTTCACCTGCACAAGGCCGATGCTCTTGCCGAAGCCGTTTATAACGTGGCTCGCGGCGGGGCATTTATCGTGGAACATATCGCCCGTATGCGGCAGTATTGCGGTTACGCCCGTGTTTATGCCGCCCTCGTGCCGCGTAACGTGGCCGACCCTTACGCCGGGAACGTCGGTAATCTTATTCAGCTTGCCCTTTTCCATCCTGCCCAGCGTGAAGCCGAAGCTGCTCTGTACACCCATTGTCATTCCTCCAATATGAATATATTTTCTCGCTTTGCACGTTTCGGCAAACTGCGCCGAAACCCGACCTATATTATATACTATTTTTCTCCGCAGCGCCATCGCAATATGAGCGGGAAGGGGAGAAGAAGCCTTTAGGCAGCGCTAAACAAAAGCTGTCCCCGCGTGCGGGGGATTCGAGCCGAGCGCGTCCGGTGGACGATAAAGCGAGGGGAGAATCGGGCGGAATAGGGAGTGTTGCAAGCGGCAGCAAAGCAAGACGACCATATTCCAACCAGCGTTCGTGGCACGAAGTGCCGAAAGGGGAATGGCTCAAAGAAGCCAAGTGCCGTGAGGTATTCCCCCTCAGTCTGTTCACTATCGTTCACAGACAGCTCCCCCGCAAGCGGTGGAGCCTTTTGGCTGTCCCCCAACCGAAAAGAGCCCCATTGGGGCTCTTTTCAGTGCTTGCTTATTCTCCCTTATTCTTATCTCCAGCCGTAGCCGCTGCTTGTGCCGGGGACAAACAGGCCAACGCCGGGAACGTAGCCGGAAGGCGTGCTGGTCGTGGTGTTGTTGGGATAGTAGCTGCCGCTGGTCCAGCCGTAGCCGGGGACGTAGCCCGCGGGCGCGGTGCCAGTCAAGTACTTGGTGAACACATAGCCCGTGTAATCGCCGCAGACAACCTTGCTCCAGTTGCCGCTCTTTTCAACGAAAGTGACGGCGGTGCCTACGCGGATGGTGCCTATCAGGCCATACTTGGTGCCGGGGCCCTTGCGCAGGTTAAGGTTGGTGGTGGTGTAAAGCGTGGTGCCCCAGGTGGGCTGAGCAGGCCGGGTCGGGGTGGTGGGCGCATAGGTGCCAAGATACTTGGTGAACACATACGCTACCTGGCCGCGGTAAACAACCTGGGACCACTTGCCGCTGTAGCCTATCAGCTTTACCTGCTCGCCCGCGTCAAGCACGCCCACTATGCCGTACTTGGTGCCGGGGCCGGTGCGCACGTTCACGCGCTCGGTCGCGTAGCGGTATTCATAGCGGCCGTAGTTGTAATCGTTGCCGTTATTCCAGTTGCCGTTATTCCAGTTGCCGTTGTTGTTCCAGCCGCTGTTCCAGTTGTCGCTAAAGTTCTTGTCGTAATAGAACTCGGCGTAAACCATTTCGCTGGTCCTGCACCTTTCGTCATATATGCTCTTGCCAAGGCGGTAATACACGCCCGCGCTGAAGTCGTAGCCGGAAAGGCTCACATTCATGGTTATGCTCTTGCCCGGGGTGAGCGTATATCCCCAGGAGGGGTAATATCCGCCGTAACCGCCGGCGTTTACCCAGCGGCCGTCCCGCGCAACCTCCAGCGTGAACGCATCGCCGAAGGAATAGTTGGTGTACTTGGAATTGTTGGTGAACGTTACCCTCAGCGTGGAGTTGGCTTTGGTCACCATTGCGGTTGAAAGGGTCATTTCAAGCGCGTTTTCGGGCACATAGCGCGGTGAGCTGTTCCAGCCGCTATTTCCCGCCGCCAGGGCGGGCACGGCGCACAGCATCATTACCGCGGCGAGTGCGAAGCAGATCAACTTACGTGTTTTCATAGTTCAATCCTCCCTTACGGTATTATTTCTCTACCTTGGCCTTATGGCTTTAGTATACTTCCATTATAATGCAATATGCGCCCAATACAAGTGAACAAACTATTAACCTTAGGGAAATTATGGCTTTCTCTATTTGAGTGTTATGCTATATAATAAAAGAAAAGCCTATGGGGGGTTAGGTTATGCCCGCTAAAGATAAACCAAAGAGCATAGATGAATTGATGCTGTATCTAAGGGATGTAAAAGGGATAAACATTTCCGGTCATGAGCAAAAGCAAAAGCTCATGAATATGGGATACTATCACGGTTATAAAGGATACCGCTATATTGGTAATCCAAACAAGAAAGCCCCCTTTTCAGATTTCTCGCAATTGGCGGCAGTATATGAATTTGATACTCAAATAAAGGCTATTTTTTATCCTCATGTAGTTTTTATTGAAACAGCATTGAAAAACTATGTGCTTGAAAGCATTATTTCGTGCACAGAATCCGATGACCTTACGGTAATATACAACAAGGTTCTTGACCGCCACAGCGAGTATTATCCAGGCCCGCGTTCAAACTCTACCGGTAAAAACCGCAGCGACGCAGAGAAACGGTATAGATCTGCGCTTAAGCGCAGACTTGAACTGAGAAACCGAATATATAAAATACAGTCCGATGCATTCGGTAACGATAACCGCATTGCCATGCACTATTTATACAACGACAACAGCATTCCAATATGGGCTTTGTTCGAACTTATGAGCCTTGGCGAGTTTGGCCATTTCGTATCATGCATCAACAAAGATTGTCGTATAAAAACGTCAAAAAGCATTGGTTTTAGGCAGTCTGATGATACGAACGGTATAATGCTGCAGAGGGTGATATACGCCATTAAAGACTTCAGAAATGCAATAGCGCACAATGATATTGTGTTCGATACGCGCTTCAAAACCGGGAATATCGATACACAGATATCGGCAACGTTAAAGAATGATTTAGGTATTGAAAACGTGACCTTTGCCACCGTTACCGATTATCTGGTACTTGTTGTTTATTTGCTGAACCTTTTGCATGCGCCCGCAAATAAGATCAGCGGCCTTATATCAGATTATGAAAAAGCCGCTGAAGAATTAAGGTCATCTGTACCCGCCAGCGTGTTTGCACAAATAGTACACACGGACAGCGCTCAAAAAATTGCGGTCCTTACGCAAAATATTTCCTAAATCTATTGCATATTTTAAGCATATATCGTATAGTATAAGTACGAATTGCGGTATCTCTCTGCGGAGGATACTTAAGAGGGTTGGATGCGTCCGGCCCTCTTTTTGCGTTACTGCTTCTTTCTCAGCACTATCTTTATAAAATTAAGGTACTTTCCGCCGCCGTTGCACATCGCCTTGCGGTCGCCAACGGCGTATGGGTTATCCTGCTTGAGCCAGTCCGCCCAAACCTCGTCGTTGGATTCCATCTCGCTCACCTCTATCACCTCGCCGAGCTTCGCCGCGCTCACAATGCTGCGCCAATAGGCCGCGTCGTGCATGGTCTCAAGCTGCTCCGGCGTCCAGGAAAGCAGAAGCTCCTTGGGCAGATTATCATGGCAATCGTGCTTCATGCCGGGTATGGCAATGTATATATAGCCGCCCTTTTTGATGAACGGCAGTAGCTTCCCGTCAAGGAAGCTTTCGTCGCGGCCAAAGTAAAATGATATGAATCGGTGCTGACCACCGCATCCAAGCTTTCCTTTTCAAACGGCAGCGCGGTTGCGTCCGCCTTTACCGGCGTTACCATGTCCGCAACGCCCATCTGCTCAAAAAAGGGAATGTGCTCCTCCGGCTCGCTCCAAAGATCCGCCGCCAGCACGCGGAGTCCGTATTCCTTCGCAAGGAATACGCTGGTCAGCCCCTGCCCGCTGCCAAGGTCGCAAACGGTCGCGCCGCGGGGAATAAGGCTGCCCTGCATCAGCTCTTCCTCCAGCTTTATCGGGTTCGGCCCCATTATTTTGGCCATCAGCTCGGGCGCAGAATATTTTTCGCTCAGTATATACTTCATTGTTTTATGTCTTTCTGTTATTTTTGTTATACTTTGCTATCGCCTTAAATTTCTGCCGCTTCGCGTCAAGGTATGCTTTGGCGTCTGCCGCGCGTTCGTTTTCGGCGGATAGCTTTTTGTATGATTCAAATCGTCCGCGGCTTATCTCACCGCGCTCTATTGCCGCGCGCACGGCGCAGCCGGGTTCGTTTGTGTGCGTGCAGTCCGCAAAGCGGCAGCCGCGCGCAGCTTGCTCTATGTCCTCAAACGCGGCCTCTATCCCCGCCTCGGCATCCATCATGCCAAGCTCGCGCATGCCGGGGGTATCTATAAGCGTTGCGCCGTTGGCAAGGGGTATAAGCTCTCGGTGGGTAGTGGTATGCCGCCCGCGCCCGCCGCCGCTTATCGCGCCGGTCTGCATTGTGTCGCTGCCGGTAAGGCGGTTTATAAGCGTGGACTTCCCAACGCCCGACGAGCCTACGAACGCTATCGTTTCCCCCTTTGCAATATAGGGCGAAAGCTTATCCATGCCCATGCCGTCCGTCGCGCACACCGCAACAATATCCACGCCCGGCGCTGCGGAATAAAGCTCGTTCAGCTTCGCATCAACATCGCTGCATATGTCCGCCTTGGTCAGCACTATCACCGGCCTTGCCCCGCTTTCCCACGCGGCGGCAACGTAGCGCTCCATGCGGCGCGCATTAAAGTTTTCGTTAAGCGACATGCATAAGAACACCGTATCCACGTTCGCCGCAACCACCTGCGCGGCGAATGTTTTGCCGCTCACCTTGCGCACAAATGCGCTCTTTCTCGGAAAAAGCGCGTGTATTATTGCCGTATCGCCTTCTATCCTTGCCGCAACGTAGTCGCCAACGGCGGGGTAATCATCCGCCGCGGCAGCGTTGTTCATGTATTTGCCCGATACGCGCGCGGCGTATTCGTTCCCCTGTTCGTCCGCTATGCCGTATTGCTCCCGCTGCTGCCTTATCACGCGGCAGCGTATCGTTCCCTCAGGCAGAGTATTCATTCTCCCTCTCTTTCATGCAGCTTTCAAAAAGCCGCTTCACCTCTTGCTTGTCCTTCGCCGCGTCATACATGCCGTACAGCAGATACATCGGCGCATACAGCCGCACCGCGCGTTCCATTGGCGCATCATATCCCAGCGCCGCGAATATATCCGCAACGTAGCCCGCAGGCCCCGCGCAAAGATACTGCTGATAAAGCGCGGCCATCTCCGCGTTCCTGTATTGCTCAATGGTGAGCATGCGCCTGAAATCCGCCGCAAACTCATCCCCCGTCCAGTATTCAAACTGCGCCTTTGAATAGCCTACCAGCGCGGCAACGGCCGTGTTTTTATATTTTTCCTCCATTTCGTCCTTCGTCCCCTCCGGCACGCCGAACTCCCCCGCCCGCTCGGCGTCCCGCTGCTCCATGCGCGCAAGTATATGGTCGAATATATCCCGCTTGCTTTGGTAATGCCTGTACAGCGCGCCCTTTGTTATGCCAAGCTCCGCTGCTATGCTGCTTACGGAAACGGCCTCGTATCCGTCCCGCGCGAACAGCCTTAATGCGCTGAGCAGTATTCTTTCCTTCGTATCCATCCGCACCTCCGTTGAAGTAAACGCCCGTTTACGCGCACATTATAGTAAACGTTCGTTTACTTGTCAAGCATAAAAAAAGGCCGTGGTTTCGACCTATATTGTTTTATCGTTTGATATGAACCTTGCTTTATTTATGTATTCTATCAATCTGTCTATCTCTATTCCATATTCGTTTATTTCGCCGTCCTCAATACCAAACTCCATCAATTCATCCGAAAGTATATCCTCATAATCGTCTATCAGTTCGGGCGAGACCGCCAACCGCGCTTCGTAATCCGCACAAAGCGGAACAAGCGTACTGCCGCGCTTTTTAAGAATACGGTTTATTTTATCGACAGCTTCATATTTTCTCACTAATTTTTACCTTATATGCTCTCAGCTCCGCCTTATGCCCGTCCGTCACGCGGCGGCTTTCTATGGCCTTCTGTATGGCCTTGTTGTGCGTCCATGCGTCAAGGCGGCGGTTCTTTATGTACGGCAGCGCCGCGTCGTATTGCTTGGCAAGCGCCGTTGCGAACAGCCACGCCACCATCATTTTAAGATAGTATTCATCGCTCGTAACGCCCGCCGCGCGCCCGAGCACTTCCTCCGTAAAATACGGCGCGTCCAAATAATGCGCCATAAGCATGCCTAACCCGAAGCGCACCGCGTATACGTCGCCCGATTTAAGCCATTCGTCTATTTTGGGCATAAGGCTTGCCGGGCGCTTTTTGAAAAGCGCGGGCGATATCAGGTCGCACACGGCCCAGTTGGTAACGTGCGGCAGGAATGCGTCCAGCGCGGCGTAAAGCTCGTTTTCGTCCCTTATCCGCTCGATAATAAACCCGTGCAGGCAGTTTTCCTCCTGGTAATTATGCGGAAGCGCCGCCGTGAACAGACGCGCCTCCTCCGTGCCGCAAAGCTCCTTTGCAAGCGCCCTCAGCTGCGGCGTGCGCACGCCAATGAACCGCTCCCGCTCCACGTTCGGCACAAGGGACGCGCTGAAGGACGCGTATTTTTCATCCTTCAGCGCAAAAAGCTTTTCGCGTATTGTGTTTACGGCTTGGTTTGTGTCCATAGAGCTTTCTATCCGTTACTTGAAGCAATATGAAACGGAGCCTGTAATGTCGGCCTCATATTTTCCCTGATGGAGTACAATAACATAGTAGCTGCCGCGCGGAACAGGCGATAAATCGGCATCGAAGGCGCCTGTTCCGCCTTCAAGCGGAATTACATATGTTTCCCCATTGCCGGCATCGAATAATCCGACATAAATCGGATTTCCGGAATCTGCCCATGTTATTACGAAGGAGAACAGACTCTCTCCGTCGCCAATTGTATATGCGTCCCCGCTTATGGCCCCCGTTTTTGCTGTATCAGCCCTTTATAACCTTTTCAAGCATATGCGCGGGCATTTCGGCGCGCACGGTGAAGAGCGGGTTTACCATTTGGCACAGCGCAATGTTGCACACCATGCTCATAAGTATACCGGCCTCGCCCTCATCCTGGCCGCACTGCCTGAGCAGATGATACATGGATTCAAGCGCCTTCTCGGTCGCCTTCTGCATGGTTTCGCCGCTGGCAACGGTCATTGCGTCGCCGCCTTCTATGAGCAGGGGCTGCTCAAGCGCCATGCCCTTTATGGCAGTTACGCGGACGGTGACCTCTCCGCTTACCTCAAGCCCGTAGCCGAAAACCTCGCCGTCGCCCATCAGCGCGTGAAGATCGCCCATTGAAAGCAGCGCGCCTTCAGCCGCAACGGGGAAATAGATGGTCGCGCCCTCGCGTATGCGGCGGCAGTCCATGTTTCCGCCGTGCGCGCCGGGGGTAACGGTGAGCACGCCCTCTCCCGCGGGGGCAACGCCTATAACGCCTATCATATTGTCAACGGGGATATCAAACCCGCCGGCCCTTACCACGCCATCCTTAATATTGTAAACATGCATGGAATGATCGCTGCCCTGCACGTTTTTGAAGCCGAATTCGCCGAAGCTGGTGCCCATCGCGCCCCAGTCGCGCGTGGTTATTTTAATTATCTCAACCTTCAGCGCGTCGCCGACCTCCGCGCCCTCAACGAACAGCGGGCCTGTGGCGGGGTTATGCATGCGGTCTATCTTGAGCCGCTCGCCCTGCCGCGTGACGGAGCAATCGTAGCAATCCAGCGTTTCAAACAGCACCGTGTCCCCGCTTTTGCAGCGCGCGGACGGAGCGTTCTTCGCATCCATAATGTCTATCTTTTTATCCGTTGTGAGCCTGAGCATGAAAAATATACCTCGTTTCCTAAGATCATATATAATTATAAACCCGAAAACGGGGGTTTGTCTATGGGGTTCGGAGTTGAGCGCGTCCTGTGGACGAGTAAGCGAAACGGAGAACGGGCAGG
>ERZ779851.1551-NODE-1551-length-19904-cov-7.469747_pt1 | contig 19904 bp, 16 predicted proteins | sample MGYA00511094_ERZ779851 | MGnify/ENA primary metagenome ERZ779851 (study PRJEB29588, sample SAMEA2155512) | human gut metagenome | biome: human gut; feature: human-associated habitat; material: faeces | place: Denmark | collected 2008/2010 ...
GACAGTTACCAGAGTTTGCTTGATCTTGTGACCAAATAGGGACATCTACAAAAATCCGATTTGCTCCTCAAAGAATATCAAATGATTTTTCAAGATAAGAGGAACAAGGCGCCATAATGCCACTTTGAAAACAGCAACAAAACCATCGGGCATTTTTTCCGATGGTTTTTGCTTTCTCAAGAGAGCCTGTGCAAAATTTTCTGTAAATACCGAAGAAATGTGGTATAGTGGTATAATAGAAAGAGAACACAGGAAGGAAGAGAAAAATGGGAAGACCAAGGAAATCCCCGTCGATGAGTGACGGGAAAAGAGAGATCATAGCCAGACTGATTGAGGAATACGACATCGCCACGCGGCATCAGCTGCTGCACCTTGTGGCGGCGTGGGCGGAAGCGGGCGGGGTGCTGACGCTGCATGAGGACGGCAAGCGGGTGCTGCGCGTCGTCTGCACACAGTATCCGACCATGAGCACGCTCAACTGGCTGGAGACGCTCTCGCTTGTTTTCACCGCCTTCTCCTGCCCCTACTGGGAGGACGCGGCGGAGACAAGTTTCCTGATGCCGAACACGTCCGATGCGCCGTCTAAGCTCCTTGCCGTCCCCGGCGACGCGCCCGAAACGCCGCTGAACCTGCTGATTCGCAACATTGGCGACACTGCCATCACGACGCTGACCATATCCGCCGCTGGGAAAATCAGCTTTCAGGGGCTGACGCTTGCCCCCGGCGCGGCAATTCGGATTCACCACAATGCGGGCGTTTTCGCGGCGGAAATGGTGTCGGATGACAGCACGGTGTCCATTCTGCCCTATCGCACGCCGGATAGCGCGGATGATTTGCTGCTGCGGCCGGGTGTGCTGAACGAAATCCGCGTGGAAGCCAGCGCTGCGGCGTTTGTCTCCGGGCGGTGCAAAGGGAGGTATTGCTGATGAATCTGCCGTGTCTGCTGGACGACAAAATGAAGCCGCGTGCGGATCTGCACCCGATTCGCCTGACGGTTGACCGTTCGCTTCAGCCGCTGTCGATGGCGGAAATGGTGCTGCCGCCGGAGGATGCGCCCGTCTGTGTGCGGGACTTTGTGCGCCTTTGTGACGGCTTCGGGGATGACGAAATTTACCGCGTTTCCAGCATCAGCGAAGAGCCGGGCTTGCGGCGCGTGGTGCAGCTGGAGCACGGGATGGCGACGCTGGCGGACGACATGCTGCCTGCGCTGACGTACGCGGAGAACGTGCAGACCATCCTCAAGCGCATCCTGAGCTACCAGACGCGCATCCGCTGGCGGGTGGGCGACGTCGAGGCGGACGAGGGGTTGGTGATTTCCGCGATTGGGCAGACGCAGTCAATTTACGCCGCGCTGACGAGCTTGCTGGACATGCTGCCCCCGAACCTCTGCTGGGCGTTCGACCAGACGAAGCTGCCGTGGAAGCTGCATTTACGCAAGCTGCCGGAGGAAATTTCGTGCGAAGGGCGGCTGACGCGCAACATCAGCACCGTGCGCGTCACACGCGACGCGAGCCGGCTCTGCACGCGCGTGTTCCCCTATGGCTGCGGGCAGGGGCTTGACCGCGTAACGTTGACCCCGCTGCTGGGGCGCGAATACATCGACGCGGCAGACACGAAAACGTGGGGCATTGCCGCGCGGACGTTCACCAGTGACCAAATCATGGACGCGGATACGTTGAAGCGCGTGGCGGAGCGCTACTTGGAGCGGCACAGTCAGCCGACCGCGACGGTGCAGCTGCAGGGCATCGACCTCTCGCGCATCACGGGCGAAACGCTGGATACGTTCCGTCTGGGGCAGCGTTTCCGACTGGCGCTGCCGGAAGAAAATACGGTGCTGGTGGAGCGCATTGTCGCCATGCACATTCCGGACGTGTTCGGGCAGCCCGGCAGGGTGACGCTGACGCTGGCAAACCGGCAGCCCGCGCTGTCGGACGAAATCGCCGATTTGCTGCGCGAGGTGAACGCAAGCAAGCTCATCGGCGGCAAGCTGACGGAATTGACCTTCCGCAATCGCGCGACCGGCACCTACACCGCCCCGATTTCGCACCCCTTCACGCTGGATGAGTACCCGTCGGTGCTGTCCTGCATGATGCGGATGACGGCGGACAACGGCGTATACATCCAAACCATCCTGGTGGACGGCACGGAAATCCCGTACAGCGTGTGGGGCAAAACGCAGTCGCTCGATGCGCTCCCCTACCTCCGCCGCACGTCTACCGGCGCGGTTGATTCCGGTCAGCACTCCCTGCTGATGATGCCCACAAACCCCGGCGGCTTCGTGACCTCCGTCATCACGCTGAAGGTCATTGAGAAGATGGGAACGTGACAAGGGAGTTCCTCCCTTGACCCTTTCGCGCGATTCAGTTGGTCGCATCTGCATACTGCTTCCGCGTGTTTATCCACAGGTTACGCACACTATCCCATTGCTCATTATTATCAGGAGGTGATTGGCTTGCTCAATCTTTCGCAGCTTATCAGCGATTTTGAAGCCTGCATCGGCTTCCCCTACGCATCCCCCGGCACGAACGACGAGCGCGGCATCGACTGTTCCGGCATGTTCGTCCGCGCGTTCCGCCGTCAGGGCGCATCCATCTACCACGGCAGCAACACCATCTTCCGCAAGTACCTCGCCCGTTCGGGTATGATTGCATCCGCCGCCGACCTCTGCCCCGGCATGGCGGTGTTCAAGTGGAAGCCCGTAACGCCCGCGCGCTTTTCAGACGGGCTGGGCGACTTCTGCCACATCGGGCTGGTCACGAGCGTGTCGCCGCTGCGCATCGTCCATGCCTCCACCGAAGGCATGGCAGTCAAGGCGGACAGCAAAATCGGCAAATGGCGCTATTGGGGCTGGCTGAAGGACGTGGCTGAAACCAGCAGCTTCAATTCTGCGGACGATTCCGCCGTGTCCACTCCGTCCAGCGTGTCCCGCCCGACCCTCCGCACGGGCAGCAGGGGCGATTCCGTCCGCCTGCTGCAAACGCTGCTGAACCGCGCGGGCTATGACCTTGCCGTAGACGGCATTTTCGGCACGATGACGCGGTGCAGCGTGAAGGGCTTCCAGTCCGAGCGGGGTCTGGCGGTGGACGGCATCGTCGGCAAACAGACGTGGGCGGCGCTGGAAGGAGGCGGCGCATGAGCGAATCGCTGCTGGTGGCGCTGATTTCGGGTTTCTGCACGCTGGCGGGGTCATGCGCGGGCGTGCTGGCGTCCTCCCGGCTGACGCAGTACCGCTTGGCGCAGCTGGAAAAGCGCGTCGCCCAGCACAACAACCTGATTGAGCGCACCTACCGGCTGGAGGGGCGCATGGACGAGGCGGAGCATGGCTTGCAGGAGATTCGCGGGCGGATGGCAGCATAAAAAAAGGGTGGAACGTCCTTCCACCCAAGCCCATGATGGTCATTTCTGCATCAACGCTGCCGGGAAGATTCAGCCCCACCTCGACGTAAACAAAACGCTTTTCCTCCCATTTTTCTTCCAGCGTGAAGAAAAAGATTTGCACAGAAAGGATGATTGCATGAAAATCAACTGGTCGCTTCGTTTCCGCAACAAGGTTTGGCTGACGACGCTGCTGGCAGTCGTCTGCACGTTCGTGTTCAACCTGCTGGACTTGTTCGGCATTGAGACGACGGTGGCGCAGGAGCAGGTGATGCAGCTGGGCGCGGCGCTGCTGTCCCTGCTGAGCACCCTGGGCGTTGTGATTGACCCGACGACCCCGGGCGTCAGCGACAGCCAGACGGTGATTGAGCGGAAGTAAATGAAAAGGCAGGTACACCCATTTGCGCGGTGTACCTGCCTTATTTTTGGTTCTTTACGGAATCTTGGGGGAGAAGAGCAGCTTGGGGGCGCGTCTGCGGACGCGCAAAGTTACTGGCAGGGACGCTTCGCTGCCTGCGCCTTTGTTGAGTGCGTTTGAGATGCTGGTCGCCCGCGGAACAGTTGGGGCGTTGCCCCAAACCCCACAAGGGACAGACGAGAAGGGACGAAGTCCCCCCTTGACCCTGCAAGGTGCAATTGCCCCTTGACCCTTTTTGGGCAGCCCGGCTTGGGTGCGCTTCCCTACTGTCCACTTTCGGGGCTTTTAGGCTTTTACAAGCCCTAATAACCTTTCCTTGACCGCCAGCGCCAGTTTCCGATGTTCCTCCGGCATCATATGAATCCCATCCACCTTTGACGGCTGCACAATTTCCTGCGTATTCATCATTTCCACACCGAGCCACTCACACAAACCCTTCATCAGTGCCGGGAATTTCCGCGATTCCTGCCCCTTCCCATGCAGCGTGTCCCATTCCGCCACATTCTCGCCAATTTCAATCGGCGTCAGTACCAGAATCCGCGGCTTGTTATCCCCGAACAGCGGAACACTCGCGGGGTACAGCTGGTCGAACGTCTGAATCGTGCGAATCAGCGTGCCGACGCCGTTGACGCTCGCCTGTGCGGAATGCTCCTTCAGGTCGTTCGTGCCGAGCATGATGATGATGGCGTCCAGCGGGCGCAGGGTGTCCAGCGCGTAAGGCAGCGCGCCCAAGCCGGTCATGAAGTCCTTGCCGGGTTCAGGAAAGACGGTGGTTCTGCCGTTCTGCCCGTTCTCGTGGATGCGCCAGTCCGCGCCAAGTTCGTCCTGCAAAATGCCTGTCCAGCGGGTGTGTTCGTCGTAGCGCTTGCAGGTGCCGGGGATGAAGCCCCAAGTATTGCTGTCGCCAAAGCAAAGAACGTGTTTCATGCAAATTTCCTCCCCTTTTGCAAAAAGGGCGGCATCCCGCGTGAAAAACGAGATGCCGCTGCCACTTAAATTTCGATTGTCCCCGTGAAGTCGGTGTTAGCGTCGCCAGTCAGCCAGACTTTGCCGTCCTCCTGATAGCGGACGACGAGCGTGCCGCCGGGCAGGCGCACATCAATATCCGCACCGCGGGTGCAGAAGCCGTTTTCGACTGCCGCGACTGCCACCGCGCACGCGCCCGTGCCGCAGGCCGCCGTTTCGCCGATACCGCGCTCCCATACACGCATCATGATGTCGTTCTTGTCTACAATCTGGGCGAACGACACGTTCACGCGTTCCGGGAACAGGCTGTCCGTCTCAATCTGCGGGCCAACCTGCTCCAGCGGGATGCGGTTTACATCCTCCACGAAGATGACAACATGCGGATTGCCCATGCTGACGCAGCTGATTTCGCGCTTTTCGCCCGCAAGGAAGACAGGGCGCATCATCACGCGGTCGCCGTCGAGCTTGACGGGAATCTTCGCCGGAGCAAACGCCGGGCAGCCCATGTCCACCAGCACGGAGAACACCTGATCTTCGCGGATGAACAGCTTCGCCGTCTTAACGCCGCTGCCAGTCTCGACCGCCATTTCGTCCTTGCGCACATGGCCGTTCTCGTACAGGTACTTGCAGACGCAGCGCAGGGCATTGCCCGCCACCGAGCCTTCCGTGCCGTCGGCATTGAACATGCGCATCTTCGCATCAGCGATGGTCGAGGGCATAATCAGCACAATACCGTCCGAGCCGACACCCGTGCGGCGGTTGGACAGGCGCACAGCCAGCGATTCGGGGCTTTCCACCGTCTGGTCGAAGCAATCGAAGTACAGGTAGTCATTGCCCGTGCCGCGCATCTTGGTGAAAGTCAGCTTCTTGTGCTTGGTGCGCATGTTGTTGATGTCCACCAATTCGACGTTGCCCAGCGAGTAGCGGCTGGTCAGCGCGTTGGCGAGGGCATTCGCCGTGTCAAGGCTGGTGAAGAGCGGAATGCCGCGTTCGACCGCCTTGCGGCGCATCCGGACGGATTCCAGCTGCGGCAGACGACCCTTGTTGGACGTGGAAATGACGTACTGCACCTGCCCCATTTCCAGCATTTTCTCCTGCGCTTCCTTCTTCACGACGGCGGCGTACAGCCCATGCTCCTGCATGGCGCGCGCCGTGCCGGGCGTGGCGAAAATGTTGAAGCCGAGCTTTGCGAACTTGCGCGCGCAGTCAATGGCTTCCGGCTTGTCCTTGTCGCGGACGGAGACGAGAATGCCGCCTTGATGGCGCATCTTGTAGCCCGCGGCGACGAGTCCCTTGAAGATGGCCTCCTGCAGGTTCGTGCCGATGCCCAGCACTTCGCCGGTGGACTTCATCTCCGGGCCAAGGTGCGTATCGACATCCGCCAGTTTCTCGAAGGAGAAGCACGGCACCTTGACCGCGTAGTACGGGCTTTGCCGGTACAGCCCCGTGCCGTAGCCCATGTCGCGAATCTTTTCGCCCAGCATCGCGCGGACGGCGAGGTCAACCATCGGCACGCCCGTTACCTTGCTGATGTACGGCACGGTGCGGCTGGCGCGCGGGTTCGCCTCAATGACGTAGACTTCGTTATGATAGACGATATACTGAATGTTGATAAGCCCCAGCGTGCCGAGTTCCAGCGCAATCTGCCGCGTGACCTCAATCAGCCGCTGCGTCATCGCGCCGGTCAGGTTCCACGCCGGATAGACAGCAATGGAGTCGCCGGAGTGGATGCCGGAGCGCTCGACGTGCTCCATGATGCCGGGAATCAGCACGTCCGTGCCGTCGCAAATCGCGTCCGCTTCCGCCTCGATGCCCATCAGGTACTGGTCAATCAGTACCGGGTTCTCGATGCCCTGCGCGAGGATAATGCGCATGTACTCCACAATGTCGCTGTCCTGATAGGCGATAATCATGTTCTGACCGCCCAGGACATACGACGGGCGCACCAGCACCGGGTAGCCCAGCTCGTTCGCCGCCGCCACCGCTTCTTCGCTCGTCATGACCGTGCGGCCCTTTGCGCGCTTGATGCCGTACTTCTCCATCGCCGCGTCGAAGCGCTCGCGGTCTTCCGCCGCGTCAATCATATCCGCCGACGTACCCATGATGCGCACGCCCGCCTGCTCCAGCGCGTGAGTCAGCTTAATCGCCGTCTGCCCGCCAAACGCCGCGACGACGCCAACCGGCTTCTCCGTCGCAATCACGCCCAGCACGTCCTCCGCCGTCAGCGGCTCGAAGTACAGGCGGTCAGCGGTATCAAAGTCGGTCGAAACCGTCTCCGGGTTGTTGTTGATCATCACGACATCGTAGCCCGCCTGTTTGAGCATCCACACGCAGTGGACGGACGCATAGTCGAACTCGATGCCCTGACCGATGCGGATCGGGCCGGAACCGAGGACGACGACGCACGGCTTCTTCGGGCGCTCATCGAGGAATTCCTTCGCTTCGTTCTCATCGTCATAGGTTGCGTAGAAGTAAGGTGTTTCCGCCGCGAATTCCGCCGCGCAGGTATCGACCATCTTGTAGACCGGGTCGCGGTGCATCGGCACTTTTTCGCCCGACAGGCGCTCAATCGCCTTGTCCGGATAGCCCATCTTCTTCGCGCGCAGATACGTCTCCGCGTCGATGTTGCCCTCTTTCAGGCGGCATTCCATGTTGTACAGGTTCAGGTACTTATGGAGGAAGAAGTAGTCGATTTTCGTGATTTCGTGCAGCTTTTCCAGCGTCACGCCGCGCGCAATCGCCTCGTACATTGCAAACATGCGCTGGTCGGTGCACTTGCCGATAAGCTCCAGCAGCTCATCCACGCTGAGGTTCGCCATCGACTTCATCCGCAGTGTGTCGCAGCCGATTTCCGCGCCGCGAACCGCCTTCATCAGCGCCTGCTCAACGTTCACGCCAATCGCCATCACCTCGCCGGTCGCCTTCATCTGCGTGCCGAGGGTGCGCTTGCCGTACACGAACTTGTCAAACGGCCACTTCGGGATTTTCGCCACGATGTAGTCCAGCGCCGGTTCAAACGCGGCGCAGGTCTTGCCCGTCACGGCGTTCTTCATTTCATCCAGCGTATAGCCGATGGCAATCTGCGCGGCGCACTTGGCAATCGGGTAGCCCGTCGCCTTCGACGCAAGGGCGGAGGAACGGCTGACGCGCGGGTTGACCTCGATGACGGCATAGTCGAACGTATCGGGATTGAGCGCGAACTGGCAGTTGCAGCCGCCCTCGACTTCCAGCGCGGTGATGATGTCCAGCGCGGCGCGGCGGAGCATCTGGTACTCCTTGTCCGCCAAGGTCAGCGCGGGCGCAACGACGATGGAGTCGCCCGTATGCACGCCGACGGGGTCGATGTTCTCCATCGAGCAGACGGCAATCACGTTGCCGAGCTTGTCGCGCATGACCTCGAATTCGATTTCCTTCCAGCCGGAAATGCACTTCTCGACCAGAATCTGCGTAATCGGCGACAGGCGCAGACCATTCTCAGCGATTTCCGCCAGTTCCTTTTCGTCTTGGCAGATGCCGCCGCCCGAACCGCCCAGCGTATACGCTGGACGCACAATCACGGGGTAGCCGATGGTCTTGGCGAACGCCAGCGCATCCTCCACCGTCTCCACGACTTCCGACGGAATGACGGGCTGGTGGATGGAAAGCATCGTGTCCTTGAACTGCTGGCGGTCTTCCGCCTTTTCAATCGTCTCGCACTTGGCGCCCAGCAGCTTCACGCCATGCTGTTCGAGGAAGCCCTCCTTCGCCAGCTGCATGGAGAGGGTCAGACCGCTCTGCCCGCCCAGCGTGGACAGCAGGGAGTCCGGCTTTTCCTTGAGGATGATGCGGCGCAGGGTTTCCAGCGTCAGCGGCTCAATGTAGATATGGTCAGCCGAGGAATGGTCGGTCATGATGGTCGCGGGGTTCGGGTTGACCAGCACGACTTCCAGCCCCGCGTCCTTCAAGGCGCGGCACGCCTGCGAACCGGCGTAGTCAAATTCGGCAGCCTGACCAATCACAATCGGGCCGGAGCCGATAATCATTACTTTGTGCAGATCGGGATTCAGCGGCATTCCTTATTCCCTCCCATCATGGCAATAAAGCGGTCGAACAGGAAGCGGGTGTCAAGCGGGCCGCCGCACGCTTCCGGGTGGAACTGGACGGAGAACGCGGGCATGTCGGTATAATCAACGCCCTCGCAGGTGCCGTCGTTGCCATTGACAAAACGCAGGGACGCGTTTTCCGGCAGCGTGTCGCAGTCCACCGCATAGCCGTGGTTCTGGCTCGTCATGTAGGACAGCCCGGTCTTGACGTCCTTCGCGGGCTGATTTGCGCCGCGGTGGCCGTACTTCAGCTTGGCGGTCTTTGCGCCCTGACTGAGCGCCAGCAGCTGATGCCCCAGGCAGATGCCGAAGGTAGGGATGCGGTGGCGCATGAGTTCGCGCAGGTTCGCAATCACGGCGGTGTTATCCGCCGGATCGCCGGGGCCGTTGGACAGCATCAGTCCGTCGGGATTCAGGTTCAGGATTTCCTGCGCCGTCGCGCTCGCCGGAACAACCGTGACCGCACAGCCGCGCTTTTCGAGTTCACGCTGGATGTTCGCCTTTGCGCCGAAGTCCCAGAGGACGACATTGTGGATTCCCCGCTTCTTCGCGGGCTGAACGCCGTCGCACGTCACGTCCTGAATCGACGGATGGAACGGCAGCACCTTCAATTGCGCGCAGATTTCCTCCGGATTCTCCGGCTTCTCGGTCAGCAGCGCGGCATTCATCACGCCCGCATTGCGGATAACGCGGGTCAGCGCGCGGGTGTCCACCCCCGTCAGGCAGGGAATGCCCTGCGCTTTGAGGTAATCATCGAGCTTGCCTTGGCAGCGGAAGTTGCTCGGCTCATCGCAGAGTTCCCGGACGATATACGCGGACAGGCGCGGGCGTGGCGACTCGAAGTCCTCCGGAATCACGCCGTAGTTGCCAATGGTCGGGAATGTCTGAATGACGATTTCCCCTTCGTAGGACGGGTCGGTCAGGGTTTCCAGATAGCCTGTCATCGCCGTGGTGAACACCAGCTCCGCCATGACCGGCTTCGCAGCGCCCATCAGCGTGCCTTCGTAAAGCTGACCGTTGGCCAGCAGCAGATAGCCCTTCATGCTCGTTTCCTCCATTTTTCTATTGGGGCAAAAACCGCGTGTTGCTTACCAGTCTTTCTTGTCCGCCATAACAGCAACCATGACTGCCTTCTGTGCGTGCAGGCGGTTCTCCGCCTCATCGAAAATCTGGTCGGCGTGGGATTCAAACACATCCGCCGTGATTTCCTCGCCGCGATGCGCGGGCAGGCAGTGCTGCACCATGCAGCCCAGATGCGCCTTCGCCAGCAGCTCCGCGTTAATCTGATAGCCGCGGAACGCCTTCTCGCGCACCGCCTTTTCTTCCTCCTGCCCCATCGAAGCCCACACGTCAGTGAAAATGACGTCCGCATCCTTCGCCGCTTCTTCCGGGCTTTCGGTCATGACGAACTTGCCGGGGTACTGCTCGGTGAATGAGAGCACCTGCGCGTCCGGCTGATACGCCTTCGGGCAGGCGATGGACACATGCGCGCCCATTTTGAGGAAGCCGACAATCAGCGAATTGGCCATGTTGTTGCCGTCGCCGATGTAGCACATATTCAGCCCCTCAATGCGCCCCTTGTACTCGCGCACGGTCTGCAAATCCGCCAGCACTTGACAGGGGTGGCAGAAGTCCGTCAAGCCGTTGATAATCGGGATGCTGCCCACGCGCGCCAGCGTTTCCACTTCTTCCTGCGCAAAGGTGCGAATCATGATGCCGTCCAGATAGCGGCTCAGGACGCGCGCGGTGTCCTCCACCGGTTCGCCGCGGCCAATTTGCAGATCGCGGCTGGACAGGAACAGCGCATGACCACCCAGCTGGTACATGCCCGTCTCAAAGCTGACGCGCGTGCGGGTCGAGGACTTCTCAAAAATCATGCCCAGCGTTTTGCCTTTGAGGATGTGGTGCTCCACGCCGGCTTTGGTTTCCGCCTTCAGGCGGTCAGCGAGGTCAAGCAGCTCCGTGATTTCTTCCTTGCTCAGGTCGAGGAGCTTCAGCAGATGCTTCATGGGAATTCCCTCCATCATTCTTCGCAGATGTCGCAGAAGTATAAAGCTGCATATTGATGCACATTTTCTGTATACGCATCATGGTTTCTTTCGTTTTCCCGCCCGAACCGAGGCGCACCGAAATGTGTCGGGTTCAGGGGAAACAACCAGATTCTGGTGAAACTTAGGCACACGAAAATCGGCGCGTCAGCACACCTGCCGAACATTATAGCATAGAATAGCAGCGAGGGCAAGGGATGAAACCACTGCCCGGCGCATAAATTTTGAATGGTGGGCGCAAAACCCGCCGAAAAGTGCAAACAGGAGGGAAACAGGCATGGAACAGCAAGGTCGCAGAGCCATCGGGCGCGTCTGTCCGCGCGGGGCGGAGAGCTACACTTGGCAGGAGGGCGACACCGCCGAGCGTATCGCCCGTACATACGCCACCACCGTGCAGGCGCTGCAGGTCATCAATCCCGGCGTCGATTTTGCCACGCTGACCGCCGGGGAGGAAATCTGCCTGCCCAATTTCATCTATACCTGCATCAGCGGTCAGCCGTATGTGGTTGAAGACGGCGACACGTTCGCGTCGATTGCCGCGCGGCTGGGCATTACGACCTTCGAACTCGCCGAGCGGAATCCCGGCGTGTCACAGAACAATCTCACAGTCGGGCAGGTGCTGTGTGTTCCGGCAAAAGCGGACGACGCCGACGACGCGCAGACGCCCGCCATCCCCCTGCCGGACGACGGCGAATACCCTGCCCTGCCCGATGACAGCCAGACGCCCGTGATTCCCCTGCCGGACGACGGCGAATATCCCGCCCTGCCTGATACGCCGACCCGTGTCTGTCCGTCAGGATATACGCTGTCCGCGGTGCAGTCGGGGCAGAGTTACGCGGATTTGCTGGTGCAGCACAACGTCAGCTATCGGGCGATGCGCAGCGCGAATCCGCAATTGATGCCGGGCTACCTGATTGCGGGCACCGCATACTGTGCGCCGCCGTCCGGCACGCGGCAGACGTGCGCCGGCTTGCGCTCGTACACCATTCAGCCGAGGGAGACGCTGGACACGCTGGCGGTGCGCTTTCGGACGACGCGGGGGCGGCTGCTCTCGCTGAACCCGACGCTGCTGCCCAGCGACTTCTCGTCGGGAACGGTGATTTGCATCGGCTAAGCAAAAAGGGCAAGGATGCGTTCTGCACCCCTGCCCTGCTTATAGTATTAGTTCTGATAGCAAATTCCCTGCTGCTTTTTCAGTTCATACGACACGACTTCGCCGCCGTCCAAATCCACCTTGTGCATGTCCACCGCGCAAATCTGCTGGTTGCCGTAGGTCGTGTAGTAGTAGACCCCCGTGTCGGCGTTGCAGCAGCTTGTGTACACCGTGATTTCATACCCATGCGGCAGGTGGGCGCAGCCGCGCGGGTGTGCCACGCCGCCTAAAATGTGGAAGAACTGCCCGACGCTCTCCTCCTCGCTGTCCCCGGAGACGGAGTTGTTCGTCAGGAACGCTGCGCGGACGAACCGCGACCACGGCGACCAGTCGCCCGGCAAGCCAATCGCGCCTGTGCAGCGTCCGCCCACCTTCAGCGGCAGCGCGGGCGCAAAGCGATTCACCGGCTCTTCCGGCGAAAGCGCCTGATAGTGCGCCAGATTTTCCAATTGCAACGGCAGCGGCGGCTCGTTCGTCATCACGTTCGACCAGTTGTCGTAGACGTGCAGCCCGTCCGCCATCGACTCGACGACGATGCAGCCTTCGCGGTCGTCAATCATCCAGTGCAGCGGCGACGGCGGGAGCTGCTCGCTGAAGCCGTCGCGAGTGATGTTCAGGCGCTGGAGCAGCGCTTTCGCCTCTTTGACGCTCGCGCACTGCCCCAGAATGTACGGAATCAGCTCAAAGCTGGCGATGTTCGCGCAATCCGGCTTCACGTCGTGGTACACGGCACTCGCGGGGAAGTTCAGCCCCGCCATGCTCAAGCCCTTCTCGTTCGTCGCTTCATAATATAAAGGCATTCCGCCAACGACGAACGCCATGCCAATCATGGCGAAATGGTCGCTGTTCGTCCCCTCGTGGCGGAAATGGAACGGATAGCGCCGCGGCGTGATGGCGACGGTCTCCAGATAGCTGTACTCCAAGTCAAGGTTTCTGCCGAAATAGTGGTCGCGCGTGGTCAAGCGAATCGCGGTACACATGATGCTTATCCTCCTTCTGCTGATGAGGGTAGTATAGCCCGAAATGCGCGTTTGCACAAGCGGTTTCGCGGCTTCTTGCGGAATTTTCCAGCCATCAGCGGCTGATTTTCGCCTGATGCGCGAATTTTGCATTTTCGTCCGCAATGTTCATGCTGAGTACACACGAATCCGCTACAATGTGCATAAGAATCGACAGAAGGAAGGCTTTCCTCATGGTGGAAAAAGTACTGGTATGCCTGCTGGCGGGCTTAGGCGCTGGCTTAGGCACGGGATTCGCGGGCATGAGCGCCGCGGCGGTCATCAGCCCGATGCTGATTACGTTCTTGGGCATGGAGCCGTATGAGGCGGTCGGCATTGCGCTGGCGAGCGACGTGCTGGCGAGTGCCGCAAGCGCGTGGACATACGGCAAAAACAAGAATCTCGACATTCGCAACGGCTTGCTGATGATGGCTGCGGTGCTGGCGTTCACGGTCGTAGGCAGCTACGTCGCAAGCCTTGTGCCGAGCCGAACGATGGGCAGCTTCAGCGTATTGATGACGATGCTGCTGGGCATCAAGTTCATCATCCGCCCGGTGATGACGACGCGCGAAGCCATGCAGAACGTGAGCAAAAAGAAGCGCATGGTGCAGTCGATTGTCTGCGGCGCGTTCATCGGCATGATTTGCGGCTTCGTCGGCGCGGGCGGCGGCATGATGATGCTGCTGATTCTGACCTCCGTCATGGGCTATGAGCTGAAAACCGCCGTCGGCACGAGTGTGTTCATCATGGCGTTCACGGCGCTGACTGGTGCGGTCAGCCACTTCACCATCGGCGGATTGCCGGACGGATGGACGCTTGCGCTGTGCATGGCGTTCACGCTGCTGTTCGCGCAGATTGCCGCGAAAATTGCGAACAAATCGAAGCCGGAGACGCTCAACCGGGTGGTCGGCGTGGTTTTGGTGGTGCTGGGCGTTGTGATTCTGGCGGTGCAGTATCTGAAGTAAGTGCAGATTGCAAAAAGACATGCTTGACTTTCAACATCAAGCATGTCTTTTTTGCTGCTCCAGCCGCGTCTGCGGACGCGAAACTCTCTGCGACAAAGCACGCGATTATAGAAAGTGAAATCATCCGCATTCAAAAAAGCCCGAACCATCGCTGATTCGGGCTTCTTTTTGCCTTAGTTCATCGGTACATACTCAAAGTCGATTTCAATCGTCTTGATTTCGGCGATGACAGCGTCGTTGCGGTTGATGGGCGTCGGCGTTGCGCCGGCGAGGTTGCCGCCGGGCAGACGCGCGGTCTTGGGCACGCTCGTCACCCATTCGTTGTACAGATTCACGCGCGTGCACACGCCGTCGTCAGAGGTCGTGTAGGCGCGGCCCTTCAGGCGGTAGATTTCGCCGTTGATGCGCACTTCCTTGATGTTAACGAGGTAGTTCGGGTACAGCGCTTCGCCGTTGCTGATGCCGATGGCGGCAAACGCGACGGACGCGGAGTAACCCTGCGCCGTGCCGGTGAAATCCAGCCCAACAGTGTACTTGCCTTCGCCCGTGATGATGGCGTTGGTCGCGACAAGTCCCTCGGAGATGGCGTCCGCGTTGTAGGTATCGCCGACGCTGTGGGTGAGCGCCCAGCTGCCGTCGTTCCACATAATCCACGCCAGCGCGGTCTGGTCATCCACGACCACGGCATCTTGCAGGAAGGTCACGGGGGCTTCCGCTGCAGCCGCCGCTGCTTCCGCCGCAGCAGCCGCCTGCACATCCGCATAATCCTGACCTTCTTCGTTCGCCTGACGCTTCTCCTGATACATCGCCAGAATATCGTCATCCGCGAAGGTCTGGGACACGCGCTTGTACAGCCCGCTGCAATCCCACAGGCAGTTCGTCAGGTTGTACTTGGTGCAGGCGTCAAGGAACGCCGTGTGGTACGCCAGCGTGTTGTCCTTCAGCCCGTCGCTGCACGGCAGCGCGCCGTATTCGCCGATGACCACGCCGTAGCCCGCCTCGGTGAATTTCGTCATCTTTGCCAGCTGCTGATCCATGTACTCATAGTCGCTCACTTTGCCCCACTTGGTGGCGCTCACCGCGCTGGACGCGCCGCAGTACGACCACGGATCGTAGTAATGGACAGAAACCATCAGCTTGCTGTCCACGGTGTCCTTGGGCATCTGGAAGCGATCGTCGCAGGTCTGGTTAATGTCGGTGCTGTAACCCGCAATCAGCAGGAAGCGGGTCGCGTTGTTACCGCCCGTCGCGCGGACGACATCCACAAACGTCTGGTTGATTTCGTTCGTCAGCGCGTACCGCTCGTCGTCGGTCAGGTAGGTAACGACGGAATCGGAGCAGTACAGCGGAGAATTCTCGTCGAAGCGGCCGCCGAGCTCCTCGTTTGCGCTCTCGAAAATCAGGTAATCGGAGTAATCACGGAAGCGTTCGGCAATCTGCTGCCACATGCCCTTGTAGGCTTCCATGGCCAGTGCGCGGGTTTCGGCGCTTTCCGAACCGAACATGCCATACCAGCCGCCATCCCAATGGTCATTGATGATGACGTACATGCCCGCCTTGCGCGCATAGCGGACAACTTCCTCCACGCGATCCATGTAGTCAGCGTCGATGGTGTAGTCGCCTTCGTAGAGGTGGGTGGCGTTGGTCATCCAAGCCACGGGAATGCGGATGGTGTCAAAGCCCGCCGCTTTCATGCCGTCAATCATGGCCTGCGTCGTTTTCGGCTGACCCCAGTGCGTCTCATAGCTAAGGGGCGTGTTCGTCTTGATGCCGACGTTGTTATCGCAGGCTTCCAGGGTGTTGCCGAGGTTGATGCCGTTGCCCATCAGGCGGGTAGCCTCCAGCGCCGTCAAGCCCTCGCGCATCACGCCGTTATCCACCGCTTCCGCCTCTTCCGCTGACCCTACGCAGGGAATCAGCATCAGCACCGCCAGCATCAGGCTGAACAGGTGCAGGAACCGCTTCTTCATATCCATCGTTCCTTTCTTCTGCGTATTTGACCGCAGCTTCCTTTTAATTATAACATCAGCGAAATCGTTTTGTCAATGGATATTTGTCTGTCTATGCATATTTTCATGCCATATCTGCCAAGTCTTCGGCGGATTTTCGCTGCCTTTTACGAAAAAACGGTTTCGTATCGAAAATTGGTTTTCGTTCGACGATTATCTATTGATTTGAAGAAAAAAACAGCCTCCCGGCACAATTCATGCCGGGAGGTTGCTTGGACGGGTTGATTACTCAATCGTCAGGTAGAGCGCCAGATTTTCCGCTGTCGCGGGCACGAAGGTCACATCCGCCTTTTCGTTCTGCGCGTTGATGACCGCGGTGAAGGCATCTTCATCCGCCGCTTCGCCGTTCACGAAATAGACGACGTTTCCGTTTTCATCCAGCTTGCTTTCCGCCAGCACATTGTACTGCGCATCGCGGTTCTCGTCCTTGTAGAAGGTCGCCACGCCGGATTCCGCCGCGCTGCTGCTGAAGGAGAAGGAGCCATCTTCCTTCAGGCCAATCATCGCGCGGTAGTAGAAGCCGTACGCACAGATGACTTCATCGGCGCTGGTCAGCACCAGATAGCCCAGTACTTCGCCGTTCACGGTCACATTCAGCACCACGTCGAGCTTGCCGTCGCCGTCCACATCCAGCACAGCGAAGGAATCATAGCCTGCGCCCTCGGTGAACTCGTCGTTCAGGGCATCCTGCAAGGTCTTGTTCGTCTTGTCAGAGGGAACATAGACCTCGCTGCCGCCGTTCAGCACAGCCGCAATTGCCGGCAGATCCGCCGGGTCGCCTACCATATCCGCAACGGGGCTGGCAACAGGGCTGGCGACCGTGCTGGCAACAGGACTCGCGGTTTCCGCCACGGCAAACGCGCACAGCATCATGGACAGCGCCATCATGATTGCAAGGAACTTCTTCATGTTCATTTTCCTCTCTTTCTTTTCCAGAATATTTTCGCTACGGAGGTCCGCCGCGAAAGTTTCGTTCCATTCTTTAGGAACAAAAAGCAGTATATCACATTTTCGTCCAATTGTCGATGGCGAATTGTAAATTCTATGCGAAAAAATGGTCATAATTTGTCCTTATTCTGCATATCATTCGCTTTTATGCTGTTTTTTTCTTTCACATTCGGCAAAAAGAATGCGGATGAGGCGCTTTTTTCACCTCGTCCGCATTCTTTTCATTCCCAGCTTTATCCCAGCAGCATCCGGTCGTTGTTGATTTCGCTGCCGCTTGCTTTTTCAAACATCACCAGCAGGTCTTCGACGTGAATGCGCTTCTTCGTTTCCGCGTCGATATCGAGGATGATTTTGCCCTCATGCATCATGATGGTGCGGTTGCCGTACTCCAGCGCGTCTTTCATGTTATGCGTCACCATCATGGCCGTCAGATGGTTTTCCGCAATGATTTTCTGCGTCAGCGTCAGCACGTTTTTCGCCGTTTTAGGGTCAAGGGCGGCAGTGTGCTCATCCAGCAGGAGGAGTTTCGGCTGCTTGATGGTCGCCATCAGCAGCGTCAGCGCCTGCCGCTGTCCACCGGAAAGCAGACCGACCTTGCTGCTCATGCGGTTTTCCAGCCCCAGTCCCAGCGTCGCCAGCTTTTCGCGGTACTCGTCGCGTTCCTTCGCCGTGATGCCCCAGCGGAGCGTCCGCCCCTGCCCGCGGCGATACGCCAGCGCGAGGTTCTCCTCAATGTTCATCGTTGCCGCCGTGCCGTTCATCGGGTCTTGGAACACGCGCCCCAGATACTTCGCGCGCTTGTATTCCGGCAGGTGCGTCACATCCACGCCATCAATGACGATGCTGCCGCGGTCCACCATGAACGTACCCGCGACGGCGTTGAGTGTCGTGGATTTGCCCGCGCCGTTGCCGCCAATCATTGTGACGAAATCACCTTCCGCCAGATGGAGGTCAACATCCGCCAATGCACGCTTCTCGGTAATCAAGCCGGGATTGAAGGTCTTTGCAATATGATTGATATCAAGCATTCTGCTTCTCCCCCTTTCGAGCGCTGCGGGCGGTAAAAAGCTGGCTCTTCCAGTGCGGCACGGCGAGGAACATCGCCACAACCAGCGCCGTGAGCAGCTTCAGGTAGTTCGTGGGCAGACCCAGCCACAGCACCACCTGCATGACGATGTAGTAGATGATGGCGCCGATGGACACGGCGATGAGCTTCGTGGCAAAATTGCGGAAAATCTTGCCAAACAGCACTTCGCCGATGATAACTGCCGCCAAGCCGATAACAATCGCGCCGCGCCCCATGCTGACATCCGCATAGCCCTGATACTGCGTCAGCAGCGCGCCGGAGAGCGCCACCAAGCCGTTGGACAGCATCAGCCCGACGACCTTCGCGCGCCCGGTGTTGATGCCCTGTGCGCGCGCCATGTTGACGTTTGCGCCCGTTGCGCGCAGTGCCGAACCCGTTTCCGTACCGAAAAACAAATACAAAACACCTGTTATAACGACTAAAAACGCCGATGCGATTATAAGCGACTTGCCCACCGACAAAGTTGAAAGCAGAACGGGATAAGTACGCGCGCTTAAACTTAAATTACTGCCGCCGAGAACTTTAAGGTTTACCGACCACAGCACGAGTTGAGTAAGTATTCCCGCTAAAATTTCGGGTATGCCCATAAGAGTGTTAAAAACGCCCGTGATAAGCCCCGCAAGCGCGCCCGCGATAATTGCGGCGAGTAACGCTACCCACACGTTTACGCCGTTTACCATAAGCAATGCGCACACCGCGCCGCCCGTGCAAAACGAGCCGTCCACGGTTAAATCGGCAAAATTTAGCACTTTATACGATATGAAAAGCCCTATCGCCATTATTCCCCAAATAAGTCCTTGCGCTATTGCGCCCGGGAGCGCGTTAAGAATAATCATACTACCTCTCTTTCGGTCGGCATTTTAATGCCTAAATCGTTGCAGATTTGCTCGTTGAATTTTACTATCGGGTTATCGTCGTAAGCGATTTTCATTTGTGAAATATCCGCCCTTCCGAGCAGAATATCCGCTGCCATTTTGCCCGTTTTTCGTCCTATCTCGTAATAACTTATGGTAAGCGTAGCAAAACCGCAAGCCTTGCAGGTCGATTCCTCGCCCGCAAATACGGGGACTTTTTTATTATCCTTACGACAAAGCCCGTCTATCATAACGGCGTTGTCCGCCACGGTGTTGTCGGTGGGAACGTAAAGCGCGTCGCATTCGTTCACGGCTACCGTGCATACCGAGTTTAGTTCGTTACTGTCGGCAAACTTATAGGTTTTACAAGTTACGCCATTACTTTCGAGCCGAGCCTTAATTACCCTTACCTGGTATTCCGAATTAACCTCGGACGAACAGTATAACAGACCTACCGTTTTGGCGTTCGGTAAATATTCGACCAACATATCGGCCTGCCTTTCGAGCGGAGCGAGATCGCTCGTACCCGAAACGTTACCGCCGACTAATCCGTTAAAATTATCTATGCCGAGAGCAACTCCGTAATCGGTTACGGAAGTGCCTAATATGGGTATCGTTTCGGTCGCGTTTACCGCCGCCTGCAACGCGGGCGTGGCGTTTGCGAGAATTAAATCGACCGAGCGCGAAACGTAAGTATTGACTATAGTAGAACAAGACGACGGATCGTTGTTCGCCTGATTAAACTCTATCGTAACGGTTTTACCCGCGGCGGCAAGTTCTTCGTTAAGCGCGTCCCGAAAGCCCTGCGTGGCTTTATCGAGCGCGCTGTGTTTGGTAAGTTGACAAATACCGACCGTAAAATCGGTTTTCGCCTTACACGAAATCACGCCGAACATAGCCGTACACGAAAGCGCGGCTGCAAGCGAAAAGCAAACGAGTTTTTTCAAAAGTTTTTTTACAGACATAATATCACCTCACAAGGTAAACACGCCAAAGAAAAA
>ERZ779851.1554-NODE-1554-length-19874-cov-7.448459_pt1 | contig 19874 bp, 12 predicted proteins | sample MGYA00511094_ERZ779851 | MGnify/ENA primary metagenome ERZ779851 (study PRJEB29588, sample SAMEA2155512) | human gut metagenome | biome: human gut; feature: human-associated habitat; material: faeces | place: Denmark | collected 2008/2010 ...
CCCCCGCCGGTAACAGAAGTTTCGCGAACTCCCCCTGTATCCTTTGCGGTCAGTGCGTAACCGTATGTCCTACGGGCGCGCTTATGGAAGTTTCCGAAATCGATAAGGTAGACGCCGCGATGAAAGCGGGCAAATACGTAGTCGTGCAGACCGCTCCCGCCGTCAGAGCCGCTCTCGGCGAAGAATTCGGATATAAGATCGGCACTCCGGTAACGGGCAAAATGGTTGCCGCCATTCGTCGTTTAGGCTTTAAAAAAGTGTTCGATACGAACTTCGGCGCAGACCTTACAATTATGGAAGAAGCACATGAACTTGTGGATCGTCTACAGGTGGGTGGTAAATTACCTATGATTACTTCCTGTTGTCCAGGATGGATTAAATATCTAGAAACACATCATCCAGATATGCTGGATCTTCCATCTTCCTGTAAATCTCCACAGGAAATGTTCTCATCCATTGCACGCAGCTGGTATGCTGAAAAATATGGCATTGATCCAAAGAAGATGGTCGTTGTTTCTTTGATGCCATGTACAGCGAAGAAAAAAGAAATTACAAGAGATTCTTATATCCATTTATAGTATTCATTGTTTTACATACCATCACTCCATTATTCTTAGGAAAACCAAATGATGCCTTAACATGGAGTACATGGAGAAATCCAAGAAATATATATATAAATTTCAATGATAACAATAAAAGTATGATGGTATCAGGAATATATGAATATAGTGTTAGAAATTTCTATATAACATTTATTAAAGCTAAAAAAACAGATAATGAAGAAGATATAACTTTTCTTAAAGAAGAATATAATAAAGAAGAAGAAAATTATCAAACAAATTATACTGGAAAATTTAAAGATAAAAATGTAATCTTTCTACAATTAGAGGGAACCGATAACTGGTTAATAACAAAAGAAGATACACCAACTCTATATAATATGATGAATAATTCTATTAACTTTACTAATCATTATTCATATTATAATGGCGGTGGATCAACCTTCAATTCAGAGTTTGCAGTAAATACAGGATTTATAACTCCTCTATCATATACCCAAAATGCTTATTCATTTAATAAAAATTCATTCCCATATTCATTAGCAAAATTATTAAAAAATGAAAATTATAGTGTTAATGCCTTCCATATGAATGATGGAGAATATTATTCAAGAGCAACAAATTATAAAAACTGGGGTTATGATAACTATTATGGTTTAAAAGAACTAGGAACATATAAAGATGATTCCTATACATTAGATAGAGAATTAATATTAAATGAAACATTTAAAGAAAAAATGTTTAGTGAAGAAAAATTTGCCGATTATATAATAACTTACTCAGGACACTTACCATTTACTACAGAAAAAGGTGTATGTAAAAAATTAGTAACTGAAGATATATTAAAAGAACAAGGATTAGAAGAACTTCCATCAGATTATGTTCTACCTACTATGAGTGAAGAAGATTGTGCTAGAAGACAAGCTAAAGAAACAGATTATATGGTTGAACTTCTAATAAATACACTAACTGAGAAGAATTTAATAGACAATACAGTAATAGTAGTATTCACTGATCATTATCTATATACCTTATCAGATCAAACAATATTAGATAAATATAAAGATACAAGTAATAATTTAATAAATCATACTCCATTCTTTATATGGGACAATGGAAATACTAAAAAGAAAGTAACATCTGTAACATCACAATTAAATATATTACCTACTATAATAAATCTATTAGGTTTAGAATATCATCCTAATTACTATATAGGAAAAGATGCTTTAAATGGTAGTTACAATGGCATAGTCTTCTTTAGTGATTATTCATGGTATGATGGAAATGTATATGTTGATGGCGGAGCAGTAACCAATAACAAATACATAGACCAAGTATCGTTAGAAGATAAAAATTATTATATAAACTACATTATAAGAAAAAACGATTTAACATTAAAATATAATTATTTCAAAAAGATATCTACTTCAAAAGATAAAGAAGTATAAAAAAAGCTCACTTTAATTTAGTGAACTTTTTCTTTTACATTAGTATCAATATCATCAATAGTAACTTTACTATCATGTGGTATAGGTTTCCATGTAACTTTCATAAATAATGCTGCATAAGTAGTATATCTACCAATAATATCAAATATTGGCCAAGTAATAGTATATAATACTTTTTTCTTAAAAGTCATCTTTTTAATATTTTTTCTTTCAATAATAAATACATAAACAGCTACCCACATGTTCTGTATATACATACCCATTCGATAGAATAATCTAAGCCAAATAGCAGTAATCATTCCAATAAATAAAGCATTAATACCAGGTTCTACAGAAATCTTAATTGAAAATAAATTTCTAAGACCTTTAGCCAAATAAGTACCACCACTAAGTAAATCAATATTATTAATACCATTGTTGTAGTAATAGCAACTTCCCATAATAAGAATAACAATAATCCATTTAGCTAAATTAAATACTGAAAAAGGTGTTAATTGAAGTAAAGTATCATAAGAAGCAAATCTATGTCTAATAGATTCAATAATACTAAGAATAATATCTTTAAAAGATTTATTATTCTTCTTAGTATTTTCTCTCCACTTAGTTTTAATAAATAATTTATGCTATATAAGATACTCATGACAGCACTTCTTAAAAGAGATGATGAGGGAAAGAGTATTAAATATATGATTATAAAGATATTAGTGATTAGATATTTTATTCTTTTATTGTAAGTTATTTTATTTAGATAAAGATAGATAATACTTACAAAGAAATTTATATGCATTCCTGATACGGAAAATAAATGAGATATACCATTTATGCGATAACTTTCTTTTATTTCTTTTGATAATTCTCTTCCGTCAAGTATCATTTATAAAACTCCGAAAAATTATTAAAATATTTTATAATTAATATTGTAATAGAATAGGTGATAACATGGGACTAGAAAAGTTAATAAATAGAGAGATTAAAATAACTATAGGAGTAGTATTATTTGTTAGTATACTTTTTATTGCTTTAAGTTATGCAATATTTAAAGTAGATAAAAGTGGTGCAAGTGATGTAATAAAGTTTGGAGATATTAGTTTATCATTTTGTAAAGATGCAACATGTGCAAGTAATGTTAATAATATAGGTAATATTATCGGAACAGAAACTGATAGTAATGGTAATACTGTTTATAGTAAGATATATCCAGTAGCTGATCCAGTTACTAATGATGACTGGAATAATTTAAAACCATATATATTTACATTAACTAATACTGGTAGTTTACCTTTATATGTAAGTATATTTTTAGAAAGAGATATGACTGCAGGAGTAATAAGTGATGGAACAAGTGAGTATTCTGAATTTGTAAATGATGATCAAGTTAAAATAGGGTTTGGAGTTCAAGGAGAAACACCTGCAATAGGTTTATATAGTGATTACTTAAATACTACTGATAATAATCATAAGATAGCAAGTAATATACAAATAGGAGTAGGAGAAACAAAGATATTTAATTTATATGCATGGCTTAAGAGTGATGCACAGAATGCTAGTCTTGGAAAGTATTTTGTTACACAGATAAGTGCAAGAGGAGAATATTTACCTGATGGAGAGAATACAGAAGTAGATGAGAATTTAAAAACAATAGAGATAGATTTTAAAGAAGGAACAATAGATAAGAATATTAAACAAGTACAAAAAGGAAATAGTGTAGAGTTTACTTTAACACCAAGTGATACATCAGTTACACTTGATAAGTTAAATATTACTTGTTTAAGTGGAACAGTACCTACAGTAAGTGGTAATACTCTTACTATAAGTAATGTGCAAAAGAATGAGTTTTGTCAAGTTTATTCAACACCAACAATACTTAGTCAAATATTAAAAGATAATCCTACAAGAAACACAAGAACAGACTTTAATACAACATTTACTAAAACAAATACTGGAATTTTATATAAAGCAACCGAGAGTATAGCAGGTAATACTCCTAAAGATGTATACTATTTTGCAGGAGATGCAAAAAACAACTGGGTTAAGTTTGCAGGGTTCTACTGGAGAATAATAAGAACTAATTATGATGGAAGTATAAGACTCTTGTATTCAGGAACTAGCCCAGATACAACTGCTGGTTATATAGGAACAAGTGCATTCAATAGTACATCTAATGATCCAATGTATGTAGGATATATGTTTGGAACAAGTGGCGCACTTGCTTCAAATAGAACTAATACAAATAATAGTACAATAAAAAAATATATAGATAACTGGTATAATAATAACTTATCAAGTTACTCAAAATATATAAGTACAGAAGCCATATATTGTAATGATAGAGAGTTAGTACCGGAGTCAACTTATAAAACAGATGGCACAACTTTCTACTATGCACCATATGGAAGACTTAATACAAATAAGACACCAACGTATAACTGTACAAATATTAAAGATGCATTTTCAGGAAGTAATAGTGAAGCAAAATTAACATACCCAATAGGATTAATGACAGCAGATGAAATAGCATATGCTGGAGGAAAAGCATTCACAGATTTACCTAGTCCATATGCATGGTATTATCTAAATAGTGCAGGAGGAAGTATAACAGGGAGTACACCTTGGTCTTGGTATGTCCTTTCCCCTTTCGGCTGGACTGGCTCTTTCTCGTTCGTTTGGGGCATCGGTGATCCTCGTGCCCCTGGCCGCTTGTTTGACTCCGGTGCGGACGGTGGGGCCTCTGTGCGCCCCTCAGTATCTCTCTTGTCTTGTAATCTGATATCCGGAGGAGACGGAAGTGCGAATAATCCATACATAGTAAAAACTGATGGTAGTTCGTGCTAGGATTTAAAGCCAAAAGCAAAAAACCTTTTGTTTCCGTGTCCGCCGACGAAAGTTAGTGGTAGGGAAAAAAGTGAATACCGACTAACCTGTGCTAGAAAGAATAATATTTCTGGCGTGAAAATGCTGGTAAGCATAAATTTGATTTTGAGTAATCCATTAATTGGTTGTTAAGCGAGCAGATATTGTGGTTCTTCAATTTCTGTGGGGAAGTTGCAAACGACTTTTATAAGTTGTTTATAACTTCTTTTTTTGTGATTTTGTATAATAATATTTTTCCCATTGGGACAAGCTAGAAGTGATAAAGAATTGGATAATTATCTACTGTTTTGGTTAAATATAATAAAGTGAAAGTTTTGAGTATAAATTAGGAATAGAAGAAAGTATTAGATAATGTAAGGTGTTCAATATGTAGTAATTTACTAGTAGTATTCATGATATTAAAAATTATTAAAATGAGGTATTGTTTATACTAGAATACTAAAAGAATTTAAAAGAGTAATAAGTTTTGATGAGTTTAAAGGAGATACTAGGGAAGGAAAGTATGTTTTGTATTAAATGATCTAATGCATAAAAAATATTAGATATATAAATAAATAGAAAAAAAAATATCTAATTTGGTATTTTGAGTATACCGAAAATAGATATTTAGTAGAGTTAGTCATAAGTGATATTTATGAACTATATCTAATGTACAAAGATAAAGCCCGGTACGTAGTAGATGCTTTTCATTATATTAAATATATTAGCACTTGTATTGAAGAGATAGAAAGTCTAAAGTATTATTTAGAGTTTAATTTGCTAACTGAGTAAAATGTAGTTTAACATTTAGTTTAGCATTATTTGTTAAAGTTGCTTGTGTGTCTTCAGTGTTATTCATAGTAGCATTTTCTGAGTCATCCCAATGAATGTAAACTCTTAAATTAATTATTTTGTTATTGTCTTTATGTAAAACAGTGTTTTCAATACTAAAAGATTCGTTAGTTATTTCTGTTTCTATGTCATCTATAACATATTTGATAATTTTTAAATCTTTAACAGAACTTTCTTCATTTGGAGTTATATCTATTTTATATTTAAAAGATACATCTGCTTCAGTTGCGTCTATTACTAAATCAAAGTATCCTATACTAGTAGGTGCGATTACATTTTCATTAATATGTTCAGTTCCTGGAAAAACTGGAGTAATTTCATTTTCTATATTTTTATTATCTCTTATATCTTCATTGTTAACAAGTATTTTCCATCTAGCAATAGCTATATTTCCTTTACCTTCAGCAGTAGTTAAGTATTTAGCATAAGTACTTTTAACTTCTAAAGCTAGAATAACTAAACAGGCACCAAGTAATAAAAAACATATATTCTTTTTCATAATACCTCTCTTACTATAAAAATTATAGCATAATTAATTAATCTTTTCAATCTGTATATTTGAGTGTAAACTTTACTATAAGTTACACTTTTTAATTTGTAAATATGGTAAAATCTATTTGAAGGAGATATTATGGCAAAGGAAGTTATTGTAAAAGCTGATACTATTAAAAATAGAAAAAAACGTGTTAAGAATACTAAAATAGTGATTTCTGTTTTATTTATATTACTTGCTTTTTTGTTTGTATTACTTAGTCTTGTTTATAAAGGTGGAAGATTTACTGTAACATTAGATAAAAGATTTGCTATGGATAATAATATTGTTTTATATGAAGATAAAGATTTTAAAGAGGTTAAAAGGAAGTTATCTGCTAGAGAATTAGAGTTTATGGATAATATATCTATTAATTGGATACCAAGTGATATAGATTCTTATAATGGTTCACATAATGGGGAAAATTATATTGCTTATACTTTTTATATAGAAAATGAAGGGGAACAGACAGTAAACTATTGGTATTCAGTTATAATAGATGATGTTATAAAAAATGTAGATGAAGCGGCTCGTGTGATGATTTATTTTAATGGTAATAAGAGTGTTTATGCAAAAGTAAATAGTTATACTAAAGAACCTGAAAAGGATACTTTACCATTTTTTAATGAAAATACTGCTGTTTTAGAACAAAGAAAAGATTTTAAACCTGGTGATATAGATAAATTTACAGTTGTAATATGGTTAGAGGGGGATGATGAAGACTGTACTGATAATATATTAGGTGGGGAAATAAAAATGCATATGGAAATAAGAGAGGAGTATAAAGATGAAGAAAGTAAATAAAGTTAGTAAGAGAAAAGAAAAAGAAAAGAATTATAGATTATTTTATATGTTAGTGTTACTTTTGGTAACTGCAGTTAGTTTATCATTTTCTTCTTATGCATGGTTTACTACAAATAGAATTGCTAGAGTAGATTTACTTAATGTTAATGTAAGAGCACAAGGTGGAATAGAAATTTCAGTTGATGGTGATAAGTGGAAAGGGAATGTTTCCATAGAAGACATAATTAATGCAAGGAGTACTTATCCTGGTAGTGTGAATCAAATACCTAAGACTTTGGAACCTGTTAGTACTGTGGGAGAAATAGACAGTGGTAAGTTAAAAATGTTTTATGGTAGTGTTGAAATGAATAAATTTGGGGATTATATATTAAGTACTACTAGAAGTATTGAAACTGAGAGTTTTGATGAAGATAGTGAGGGTTTATTTATTACATTTGATTTATTTTTTAAAACTAATGAAAATACTAAATTTTATTTAACTCCTGAATCTAATGTTACTTATCAAGGGGAAGAAAGTGTAGGAATAGAGAATGCAGTAAGGGTTGCTTTTATTGAAGAAGGTAATACTTCTATTGGAAGTAATTTATCTTATATACAGGGTTTAACTACTAATAATGTAAATAATGTGTATATTTGGGAACCTAACTATAATACACATACTTTATATGGAGTAGAGAATGCTAAGAATACGTATAATATTGAAACTGGTTTAACTGGAGGTATTATTAATTATGATGGAGTATCTAGTGAAATAGGAAGTAATTTAGGAATTAAGGCTAACGAAGCGTTTAGTAGAGTTTATCCAAATTATTTTAGAACTGTTAGAGTTAATTATTATACTGTTAAAGATTTTAGTACTAATCAAGAAATATTTAATTTAAAGTCAGGTATTACAAAGGTAAGAGTATATATGTGGATAGAAGGACAAGATGTTGATTGTGAAAATAATGCTTCAATTGGAAATATAACTCTTAATTTACAATTTAGTAAGAATCCATCTTAATATAAATTAATTTACTAAAATTAAAGTTTATGGTATACTTATATTGTAGGAAGTGATGGTAATGAATAAACTTAAAAAAATATTAAAAAATAAGTCTCGTTTGTTACCATTACTTTTTTTGTTTGTTGTTTTTGTAGTGTCTAATATAACATTTTTATTAACTTTTGCAGAAGATACTTCTAGTTTTGTAGAGGATCCTGATTATTTAGAGAGTAAAGTTTTAGATAATAAAGTATATGTTAATGATTTAAAGACTGACTACTATTATTATATGGGACTTAATTATACTACTAATGACGGGCATATTCCTACTAAAGAGAATAAGAATATTTATAATGAAAATAATTTAGTAGAAGTTAAAACTGTTTATAGTAGTCATGATGAAAAGGATTTAACTGGTTATGTTAGTATTAATGAAAGACAAGATACTTATGTTTATTTTAATACATTTGTAGTAAATGATAATAATACTCCAGGTGATTTAACTGATGACTATATTGATTATATTTTAATAGATAATCCTTTTACTAATAGACCAACTGATCAAGGTTTTAATGGATGGACTACTCAATATAGAGGTGCATTTGTTTATTATGACGATGAGTATTATGAAAGACATGTTAAAATACCTATTAGTTATTCAAATAATAAACCTAATAAGATAGATATAACTTTTAATGCTTCTTGGGTAGATGCAACTATTTATTATACTAATGGAAGTTTTTCTGATATAAATAGTAATATTAAACAAAAGAATATGGAAAAGATAAAACTTGTTACTGTTAAGTATGATGACTATAATATGTATGGGTATTATAAAAGCGTACTTGTAGGTTCGTGGGAATCATTAAGAGGTTATTATGGAATAACTGGTAATTCTTATGGTGGATGGAGTATGTGTACTAATAGAAGTACTGAATGGAATGGATCAGGGTGCTTGGTTTATGAAAGAATTACTACTAATGAGAATTTTAATGAAAATAATGATTATTATGAACTTAGAAATGGAAGAATGCAAAAAGTTACTGCTGAAGATTTAGGAATTACTTCAACTACTATTGTTTCTACTAAATATAATAATTCTAATATGAGTGGGTACTATTTTAAAGTGAGTTTAAATTATGGAGAGAGTACTGATAATTATTATAGTAATTTAGGAAAAAGATTAAGTGGTACATGTAATAATTATTATGGTTGTGAAGTATATGAATTAATACAATATTATGATAATGAGGGTGTTTCTAACTTATTTAATAGTGATAATGAGTACTATTATTTAGTTACAAGGGATACTAATATTGTAGTTATTAATGATGATATATCAAGTAGTTTTTCTAATAATCAAAATTATCCTTTTACTATAACTGGTATTCATAATGGGGTAAATTATAATAGTGTTTGGACTGTTAATTCTTCTATTAATTGTTATGATGATGTTACTATTGAGAATGTAAGGCTTTCTTATAATGGATATATAAGTGATAGACAAGAAGTTAATCCTCCAACTAATACTAATACAAGTGGTGTATTATTTATTAGATATAATAATGTTAAAGTAGGAAGAAATATAACTATAAGTAATAATGATTTTTCTTTAAGAAGTATTGTAGGTGGAAATAATTCTAGTACTGGATCAAATGGAAATCCTACTAAGTATAAGATAATTATTGAAAGTGGAAAGTATGCAAGTTTTACTCTTTCAGGTGGGGCACAGACTGGTACTGGGGGTAATAGTTTATATTTAAATAATAAGGCTACATATGGTAATGACTATGATAGAGTTAGTAATAATTTAAATAATTTAATTGTTACTTTTTGTGCAGCTGGTTCATGGGGTAGTAGAGTTTATGCTAATACAAATAGTACAACTAGTAAAGATGTTAGTTTTGATCTTACTGTTAAAAGTGGGTCTTTTGGTACTGGTAAAATAGATTTAACTACTGGAATTTATGTAGGTGGTAGATATGGTGGAACACAATATGCTGTTAGAAAGGTAAAGGTAGAAGGTGGATACATTTACAATTTGATTGGTGGACCAGTAAGTGCTACTAATAGAAGTAATTATAATGATATATATATTTATATGACTGGTGGCAGTGTTGATATGATAACTGGGGGTGCTGGAAAAAGTGCTACTTATGGAAATAGGATTGTTCAAATAACTGGTGGGTTAGTAAATTATAGTGTATTTGGTGGATCTAATGGGAATGACGGTAGTGGAACGGATGGTACACTTAATGGAAGCACATATGTTTATATTGGTGGTAATGCTAAAATTGGAAGTGAGACTTTAATAAATAATGGAAGTACTTTATGGGGTAGTGAAGCAGGAAGTGTGTTTGGAAATGGAAATGGTAATACTTCTTCTGATTCAATAGGATCTTGTGAAAATTCTACTATTATAATTGATGAAAAGGCTTTAGTAAATAAGAATGTATATGGAGGAGGAAACTATGGCGCTACTGGAGTAAGTAGTACAAGTAACTCTTCAAAAACAGATATTGTTGTAAATAATGGTACAATAAAAGGTAGTATTTTTGGTGGAGGAAACCAAAATGGTGCTGGTGATAATTATAAAACTGCACACATTAATATAGAAATGTATAATGGAGTAATTGCAACTAGTTTATATGGTGGAAGCAATATAAAAGGAACTATATATGGAGATGTTAATATTCTTATGGCTGGGGGAGAAATAAGTAATTCATTATATGGTGGAGGAAAAGGTGGAGTTTCTACTAATAATCCAGGAACTTATGTAAGAGATGATGTAAATGTTGTAATTGGAAATGATACCAATAGTTTTATACCTATAATTAATGGAAGTGTTTATGGAGGAAGTGAAGCAGGAAGCGTTAATGGAAGTAGTATAACTTCTACAGTATCACTAGCTACAACTAATGTTATAGTTAATAAAGGAATAATAAATAATGTATTTGGTGGTGGACAAGGAAGCAAAAGTGAAACACCTTATGTATTTGGTAATATTTTTGTAACAGTAAATGATGGTACTATAAACAATGTATTTGGTGGAAATGATAAAAGTGGTAAACCTAATGGAGATATTACTGTAACTATTAATGGAGGACAAATTAATAGTACATATGGTGGAGGAAATGAAACTGGTGCTAATACTACTAATGTTTATTTGAATGGTGGGGTTAGTACTAAAATATTTGGTGGATCTAATTTGCTTGGTGAAGTTACTACTTCTAATGTTATTACTACTGGTGGAGAGAGCACTTTAGTGTATGGTGGTAATAATAAAGGAGGTACAACTAATACTACAAATATAACAATAAATGATGGAAATATTGCTACTGTATATGGTGGAGGAGATGAGACTTCAGTTTTAGATAGTACTAATGTATTAATAAATAATAATGTTTCTACTATATTTGGTGGATCTAATAAATTAGGAGATATACCACTAAGTAATATTACTGTTAATAATGGTAATACAAATAATATATATGGCGGTAATAATGAAGGTGGATTAACAAGTGTTTCTAAAATTAGTATTAATGGTGGATTACATAAAAATGTGTTTGGTGGTGGATTAAAAGCAGATACTACTACAACTAATATTAATGCTAATAAGGGATATATTACAAACTTATTTGGTGCAGGAAATGAAGCAGGTGCTACTACAACTAATATTAATATAGGAAAAAGTGTTATACAAAATGTGTTTGGTTCTTCAAATATGAGTGGAGACGTTGATACATCAAATATTAAAAGTATAGAAGTAGATGGTGTTAATGACTTACTTGAAGCAAATGTTACTTTTGATACAAGTAGTCAGTCTAATAGTCAGTATCAATCTAGTGAAAATATAAAAGTAAATATTAAAAATAATAGTAATGTTACAATAACTAAGTGGGATATGTATATAACTACTAGTGATAGTGTATTAGGTGCTGACTGGTCAAGTGCTACTATTACTTCTGATAATAGTGTATATCATATAACTGAGCAAAATAAGTATTGGGGTACTAATACTATAGGAGCTTCTTCTAACTTTAGTTTTGACTTTCATGTATTTAGTAATGTTTCATATGATGAGTTTGCGATTAAAGAAGTTATATTATTTGGATATGATGATAGTGGTAACTTATATACTACTAAAGCTAAAGTGACTAACTTATATGGAGGTAATAATGAAGGTGGTACTACTAATGATGCTTATATTCTTTTAACAAGTGGTGTTGTTACTAATTTGTATGGTGGAGGAAACAAGGCAGAAACAACAAATACTAATATAGATATAAGTAATACTTTAATAGAGAGTTCTTTCTTTGGTGGAGGAAATGAGGCTTCAGTAAAAACAGTAAGTGCTAAGGTTAAATCTTCTACAATTGGTAGTACAAGTAATGATGCTAAGATGTTTGGTGGAGGAAATAAGGCTAGAATTAATGATAAGATTAGTTTTACGATAAGTGATAATACACAAGTATATGGTAGTGTGTTTGGTGGAGGAAACTTAGGAGAAGTAGAAAACACTGTAACATTAACTATTAATGATTCTATAATAAGTAATGATATATATGGATCTGGTAACTTAGCAAGTGTAGGAAAAGTAGAAAAAGATACTATTATTCTTAACTTAAATAATATAAGTGCTAAAACAGTGTATGGTGGAGGAAATGCTGCTCTTACTAATGGGAATGTTAATTTAATAATTAATAATAGTAATATAACTGATTCTATTTATGGAGCAGGTAATGGACTTGATAGTATTGTACCAGGGGACGAAACTGGAAAAGATAATCCTGCAAAGGTTAATGGAAACACTAATTTAACAATAACTAATACAACTGCTAATAATGTATATGGTGGAGGTAATTTAGGTTTTGTTAATAAGAGTACTTATGTTAAATTAGATTCTTCTACTGTAACTGATTCAATATATGGTGGAGGAAATGCTGCAGTAGTACTTAATAATACATATTTATATGTAACAAATAGTAAAGTGTTAGATAGTGTGTATGCTGGTGGTAATGGTGTAAAAGCAATTGTAGAAGGTAATACTAATTTAGATATTGATAATAATTCAGAAATAACTAACCATGTGTTTGGTGGAGGAAATGCTGCACAAACAGGTACAAAAGAAAAGAATAGTTCTACTGGGATAGTAAATATAGTAGGTGCTATAATTGGCAAAAATGTTTATGGAGGAGCTAATACTTCTGTATTATATGGGGAAACTACTGTTAATATAGGTAGTAATACTTCACTTAATAATAATTTAATATCAAGTGATATACAAATTGGTGGTACTGTGTTTGGTGGAGGAGAAGCAAATGCAGCTGGTAGTGAAATATATGACTTCTCATTTATTAGTGTTACTAAGGGAATAAATATTAATATAGATGCTAAGAATCATCAAGTATTCTTAATAAATGGTTCTATATTTGGAAGCGGTAATGCTTCTTCTACTAGTGGTTATTCTTATATAAATATAAATAATTATGGAACTAGTGATAGTGTTAAAAGAAATGTTTCTATACAACGTGCTAATGTGGTAACATTAAATAATTCTTATATCTTATTAAGTGGTGCTAAAGATAGAACTAATGAGTATTCTGATGTGTTATTTACTCTTAGTAGAATAGATGAGTTAAAACTAAAGAACTCTAGTAGTTTATATTTAGAAACTGGTGCTAATTTAGTTAAGAAGTTTGTGAGTGCAGTTGATGTTAATGGAAATGAAGAGATAGCTACTGTTACAATAGATAATGATAATAATACTTTTACAAGAAATACAAATAATAGAATATATATGTTAGAAGGTAAGAATTTAAATATTGCTAAGAATGAGAATGTTACTGAATATGGTGAAGTTTTAGGAATGACTTTCTTTGGTATGTTCTCTTTAGATAGAAATAAGAATATTATTACTGCTTTATATAGTGATTATGGTTATAATGAAGTTGTTTCTTCAGGAGATATATATTATTTTACTAATGGTTCTTATGTATTAGGAAGACATACTACTAATCATGATATTACTAAGAATGGATTTTATTCTAATTATGGTAATGAAGAAGGTAATAGAGTTGTTATTAAGTATATTGAACCAACTCCACAAGATACTCAGTTTTATATGTGGACTATTGGAGAAGTAGTTGCATCTTATGAAGTAACTTTAACTGCATCAAAGTATTCTACTTTAGGTGCACAAGAAGTACCACTTATTAATCATACTGATAATAATACAACATTTTCTATATTAGGTGTTAATTTTAGTAATTTAGATGAGAATATTAGATTAGTTGATTATAAGGATATTCCAAGGGTTGCTAAGACTTCTGAGGAAGCAGACACTGTGTTTGGTCTTAATATGAAAAATGGTACTGTTGGATGGACAAATGATGGAAGTACAAACTTTATAACAGATGGGAATGTAAATGTAGTTGGTACTAAAGATTATATAAGAGAAAATATAAACAATGTTCCTGCATTAGTATTCTATTTCTATCATTCTAAAAATTTATCTACTAGTGGACAGTTAGGAAGTGTAACTATTTCTCTTGTAGCAATTACTAGAATAGATGATTTAAATAATAAAGTTGAAAGAATTAATATTAATATTAATTTAACAAAAGCATTATATAATTCTAATGATTATGAAGGAACTATAACACCAGGTAAACAGTATGAAATGTTTGCAACTAGTGAAACTAATATAAGTAATAGGAGTAGTTTTAGTACTTATTATTCATTATTTATGGAAAGTGAAAATACTCCATATAAAAGTGGTTACCATAGAAGTTTAGTATCAACTTATGTACTTCCTGTTAATACTAAGATAACTATGATAGATTTACATGATGTAAGTAATCCAGAATACTATTATTATACAATTAATGAAAGTGACTATAATGCTTCTATAGAAGAATATAATATGTATGGAGAAGCATCTTATAATTTATCTAACTTTATAAAAATGGGTAGTACTAGTAGTAATAATACATATAATGATAGTGAACATAATATGAAGTATTATAATGAATCAACTAATACTGCTGAAGAAGAGTTTATATTTATGGTTGATTTTAAAGATACGGTTATTAGTGAAGACGTCTTAAGTAAAACTTTATTAATAGAACTTAGAAATAGTGATGAGCAAACTCTTATTGGAGTACTAGGAATAGAACAGCAAACTTTAAAGTATAACATATATACTGAAAGTGATGCTTATATTGGACTTGTTGGAGCTATTAGTAAAAATACTGTTTATTTAGGTAATACTACTAATTTGATAATAGATTCATCTTATATGGAAAAAGAAAAGAATGGTGTTAAAGTAAAAGATACAACATTTGGTGAAGATAAAGTGGGTTTAATGATAAGTATTATTGATAAAAATGGTAATGTTTTGAGTGCACAGGATTTGTTTGGATTAAGTTTTAAATATATGGGAGTAAGTTATTATCCAAGTAGTAATGGAATAACTAGAATTAAATTAAGTGATAAAGTTTCAAATATAAGAAGTATAATTACATTAGATACTGGAACTAGTAGTTTAGCTACTGGAGAGTATACAATTCTTTTGAATTCATTTGGTTCTGTGGATGGAATATATTATGGAGTTAGTACTTTAATGGAAACTAAATTAAAAGTTAGACTAATTGATACTCCTTATGGATTAAAGACTAATTCACAAAATAATTATATATTTGTAGATAAAGAAACTGGTACTACTTTAGTAGGAAATGATAGTTATTTATTAAATGTTAGTTATGAGTCAAATTTAGATAATCCTAATTTAAGGATTAAATTACAAAGAAGAGATTATAAAGATATATATAGTTTAAAATATACTGATGTAGATCTAATGGATTATGTAAGTAATGATTATAGAAAGACTAGTGTTAATAATTTATATTATTTATCAACTAATCCAGTGAGTGATGTACAGTATAATTTACATATGAAAAGTAACTTAGTAACTGGTACATATAGATTAGTTGTATCTTTATATGATAATGATAACTATATTGGTGAAGTATATGAGTATATGATAATTAAATAGGAGGTAGATTGTGACAAAGAAGATTGTTGAAGAAATGAGTGATAATGAATTAATTTTACTTATTAAAGAGGTACAAAATTTTATAAAATATTTGAGTGGTTTAGGAAGTGATAGTGATGAATGAAGAGTATATTAAGAAAATAGAAACTACAAAGGAAATGTTAAATCTTTTACCACAAAATAATAAAAAGAATAAAACTAAATTTAAAGAAATAGTTTTAGAAAATTTGAATGAATTTAAAAATGATGAAGTAATTCTTTTGGAAGAAATTAAGAAAAGATATAATGTTTATATGAGTACTACTTTAAATGAAGAAATTCCTTATTTAGAAAGTGAGTTATCTAATTTAAAAGATTCTTTAATATTGTCTAATAAGTACGCTTCTAGTTATCAAATGAGTTCTTTAGATAGAGTACTTTATAATTTATCACATTTTTATAAAGAAGACTTGGAGAGTGTTAATAGTTATATAAAGGAAGCTATTCTTATATTTAAAAGTGCTGGTATTATTTTAAGTATTGAAGACTTTAATTATAGTTATTATACTAAAGAATATATGATGTCTTTTTTGAATGATGCTAGTGATATTAAAGAAAAATTAGAGAGTATTTATTGGAAATGTCCTGATTTAATATTTCATATTGCTTTGAATTTTAAGTATTTATATTATTTAAATATTAAGAGTTTTAATAATTGTTATAAAGAAAATAGTGTATCTTATACTAATATATATAAAAATTTAGTTAGTAAAAGAAGTATACTTTTAAGAGATTCTAAGTATACTCTTTTACATGACTTATTAGATGGTAAACTAAGTATTGGTGACTTTAAACAAGATAAAATTAATAGTTTGATAAGTAGTATTTATACAGGTGATGAGTTAAATTTTGAAGACTTAAATAGTTTATATGATGCACTGGTTGAATATAAAGGATATACAAGTGTTTTGTATATAGTTAATGATATAAAAGAAAAGTATAAAGATAAAGATAAGTATAAAAATGATTTATTGAAAACTAAGAAAGAAATAGCTAAAAAGGAGAAGAAGTTATTTAAAGATAATAAGAAAATCAGTAAATTTATTAGTAAGGGTAAAACTCTTAAAGTAGATTATTTTAATAATTTAATTAGTCATGATATTAATGAGTTAAAGGATTTATATGAAGAGTTAGAAAGGAATTCATTTTTACTTAACATTAGTACTTTAGATAATACTTCTAAAATAGAAGATATATTATATTTAGCATTATCTAATTATGAATATTTATGTGAGTTATGTAAGACTCATGAATTAGATTATTTAATAGAATATGATAAGTTATTTAAATTAGTTTATTCTCCAGGTGTTAATATTATTAATAATATTTGGATGGATGATGAAAAAGATATACCTTTAATTATAATAGATAAGTATAATTTATATGGTTATAAGTTAACTAAAGATATGCTTAGTAGTGATAACTTAGATAGTCTTATTAGTAGTGTTAATTTGATAATTACTAGTAAGTATATTAAAAAGTATAATATTAGTGAAGAAATGATTAATTTTATAAAGGAAAGTAATAATTTGTTATAGGTTTTCTTGCATTAGAAAAATTAATATGGTATACTTAAAATGTGGTGATAGTATGAAGAAAGTATTGAAAATAATTGGAATAGCACTTATAGTAGTGTATTCAATAGTAGCTATTTTATTAACAATTTGTTTATTAAATTATAATGATTATAAAATAACTGAGTTAGGAGATAAGTCTTTAATAATAGTTAAGGATGATGAATTAATTCCTACATATAAAAAAGGTGACTTGATAGTTGCTACAAAGAATTCTAATAAGGAAGTTAATAAGGGAGATAAGATATTCTTTTATCAGGAAGGTGAAAAGAGTATTGTTATAAATATTGCTACTGTGGTAGATAAGAAGAACGTAAATAGTAAAGAGAGTACTTTTACATTAAATGGGGACTATTTATTATCTAGTGAGTATTTTATAGGTAAGTTAGATACTAGTAAGGTTTATCATAATTTAGGTAGTGTGTTAAATTTTTTAGAGTCTAGACTTGGTTTCTTATTCTTAATTATATTCCCTATATTCGTATTGTTTATTTATGAAATATTTATGGTAATTGAGGAAATAAAGAAACCTGATGAAAACTAAGATACTTTATGTTATTACAATTTTAATGTTAGTAACTTTGGTATACTTTGTTAGTAGTAGTTATGCTTTATTTGAAAGTGAAAAAACTATAATAGTACATCCTGAAACTGCAAAGTGGAATATAGTTATTAATGGTAAAAATATTAATACAATAGAGAATTTTGTTATAGATAGTTTTAATATTGAAAGAAATGAGAATACTTTAGAAGGAAAAATTGTTCCTTCTTTAAGTGGTTACTTTGATATAGAAATAGACCCTACAAATACAGATACTTCTATTATGTATGAAGTTATCTTCGATTTTAGTAATCTTGAACCTACTATTAAAGTAAATAAAATTGAAGAGGTTAATGGATATAGTTTAAAACAAGTTAATGAAAATACTTATTCTAATAAGATAACACTTAGTGAAATAAAGAGTGGTGTTAAACATAATATAAGGGTTTATATAGAATGGGTAAATGATGAAGAGAAGAATCAAGTAGATAGTTTAATAGGTACTGATATAAATGGTAGTATAGAAATACCTGTTATTATAGATATTAAACAATATTTAGGTGAAGAAATATAAAAAGGAATTAAGGTGTTTATTAATGAAAATAATTAAAAAAATTATGCAAGTTTTTATAAATGTTTTATTAGTATTAGTAACACTTTTAATTCTTTTTTTAGTATATAGAATTGTTTCAATAAAGTTTTTTAAAAAAGATGTAACTTTGAGATACACTTTTTATGAAATAGCTACTGGTTCTATGGAACCTACGTTAAATGTAAAAGATTTTATAATAGTTAAGGAAAGTGATAAATATAGTGTAGGAGATATTATTACTTATAAAGAAGATAATTCTTATATAACACATAGAATTATTAAAATAAATGGTGATACTTTGGTTACAAAGGGAGATGCTAATAATAGTGAAGATAAGATAATTAGTAAGAGTGAAGTGATAGGTAAAGTAGTAAAGATTATTCCTAAGGGTGGGGTTATTAAAGAAATAATACTTACACCTAAAATTATTTTTACTTTATTAGTTACTTTAGTACTAATAAATTTATGTTTTTCTTTAACTAAGAAAGAAGATAAGAGGGCTATTAAATTAAATAAAGATGAGAATATAGAAATAATTGATTTGTATTAGGGGGAGTTATGATTAATGTTAAGAAGTTTATGAAATTAAATAAAGTAACATTGTTAGTTATTTTAGTAGTTCTTTTAGTTTTTTTGATACCTATTACTTATTCTAGATTTGAAAATAAGTTAAATACTAATGCTAAAATAGATGCTGCTTTTTATGTGGTTGATACTAAAAGTGAAGTTAAAGATATAAAATTAGGTGATATTGTTCCAAGTGATAATGCATATGAGTATAATTTTACTGTTTCTAATTTTAATGATAAGGGAAGAAGTGAAGTGAATTTGGAGTATACTCTTATGTTAAAGACTACTACTAATTTACCACTTAGTTATGAGTTATATATGAATAATGATGAAAATAATATATTAATAAGTGAAGAAATAGTAAAGGATGAATATGGTACTTATTTTAACGTTATGAAGACTAATAAAGAAATATTTAATTATAAAGATAATAAAACTAATAGTTATAAATTAAAAGTTAAGTTTCCA
>ERZ779851.1556-NODE-1556-length-19858-cov-7.717871_pt1 | contig 19858 bp, 19 predicted proteins | sample MGYA00511094_ERZ779851 | MGnify/ENA primary metagenome ERZ779851 (study PRJEB29588, sample SAMEA2155512) | human gut metagenome | biome: human gut; feature: human-associated habitat; material: faeces | place: Denmark | collected 2008/2010 ...
GGCGGCGGGCAAGTACCCCGTCGAAACGGTGCGTACGATGTCTGATATCGTCGAAGAAACGGAACGTCACATCGACTACGTTTCCCGCTTCCACGACAGCCATTTCAAAATCAAAAACAAGGCGGACGCGGTGTCGCACGCAACGTGCGGTATGGCAATCGATATCGGCGCGAAAGCAATCGTCGTCACTTCAAATTCGGGCACGACCGTCCGTATGGTTTCCCGCTTCCGCGCGCCGATGGATATAATCGGCATGGCAACCGACAAGGCGGTGTGGTATAAACTTGCTTTGTCCTGGGGCGTTCTTCCCGTTATGAGCGCGCACTACAACTCCACCGACGTTCTGTTTTACGAGGCGGAAAAGGCAGCGATAAACAATATGCCGTCGTTGCGTTCCGGCGATTCGATTGTAATAACCGCAGGTACGGCGGGCGAAAAATCGGGCAATACCAACACGATAAAAATGGTCACGATTTCCCGATAATTTGCAAAAAACCATATTTAACGAAAAAAACAAGCGGCATAAACCGCTTGTTTTCTTTTTTATAAGTTTTAATATCGCTTATTTTTCAATCACGATTTCGTCGCCTGCGCGCACGATGCCGCCTTTCAGCACGCGCGTGAATATTCCTTCTTTCGGCATAATGCATTTTCCTGTGAGTTTCGCGATCTCGCACCCGTCGCCGGCGTGGCATTTTTTGCCGATTTGCGTCACTTCGTGGAGTGTTTCGCCGATTTTCAGTTTTGTTCCGACGGGCAATTCGTACAAACAAATCCCTTCCGTCGTCACGTTTTCGGCAAATTTTCCGACGCAAAGCCCGATGCCGTATTCTTTCATTTTGTTAATGCTTTCGATGCCAAGAAGACTTATCTGTCGGATGCTGCCTTGTTCGGCGTGAGAATCCCCGACGATGCCGAAATCTTCCTTCATTTCGACCTCTTCGACTGCGTGTTTGATTGTTCCTTTTTTCTCGCTTACGTTTACCGCAACAACTTTTGCCATATTACACCCTCTCGTAAATTCCGCTTTTTCCGCCTTCTTTTTTCAAAAGGCAAATCTCGCCGATCACCATACTTTTATCGACGGCTTTCAGCATATCGTATATCGTAAGGCTTGCGACGCTCACCGCGACAAGCGCTTCCATCTCGACTCCGGTTTTGTACGTTGCAACGGCGGTTGCCGTGACGACCACTTTGTCGCGCCCGATTTCAAACTCGATTTTTACGTTGTCAAGGGGGACGTTATGGCACATCGGGATAAGCGACGATGTGTTTTTTGCCGCCATAATCCCCGCAACTCTCGCCGTGTTCAGGACGTCGCCCTTCGGCGTTTCTTTGTTTGTCAGAAGAATTATCGTGTCGGGATTAGTTTTGATTTCCCCGCGCGCAACGGCAGTGCGTTTTGTCGCCGATTTCTCCCCGACGTCAACCATTTTCGCGCCGTTTTCGTCAACGTGACTCAGTTCCATATTACCCTCCGATTCCGTACATATTGATTTTTTGAAACACACCCATTTCGATAAGGTGTTCCCGCGGTTTGATTTCCACCGCTTTCAGGATTGCATCTTCGACGTTCCCGTCGGCAAGATACGGCTTTACGTCGACAAAAACGTCGTGATGCAAGCACGGTAAAATCTTGCCGTCGGCGGTCAGCCTGATGCGATTGCACGACGAACAGAACTTGCTTTGGAGCGCGGCGATAACGCCGATTTCGACGCCGTCTTTCGTCATATAAACGTCAACCTTGTTTTCGCGGCGAAGAAACTTCATATCGTTTTCTTTCACGAAAATATCCGCCGGCAGAAAATACTTATGAAACGCATGCTCGTTCATTATCGGCATCATTTCGATGAACCTGACTTTTACGCCGTGTTTTTTTGCGAATTCCGAAAACGCACTCACGTCGTCGTTCACGCCTTTCATTAAAACGGCGTTGACTTTGATATTTTTAATGCCGCTGTTTTTCGCCGCCGAAATTCCTTGTATCGCACATTCGAGATTGCCGCCCCGCGTGATTTTATTGTAAATTTCGTCGCTGAGCGAATCGATACTCACGTTAAGCCCGTCAATGCAATCCGACAGTTTATCAATATATTTCGGAAGATAAACGCCGTTTGTTGTCAATCCGACGCAAAGGTCGGGCAATTCTTTTTTTACCGAACAAATAAAATCCGCGGCGTTTTTTCGAAGAAGCGGCTCGCCCCCGGTGAAGCGCACCTTCTTTCCGCCAAGGTTATGAAACGCCCTGATTATCGTCATTACGTCTTCAAAAGACAGAATGTCGTCGTGCGACTTTTTTTCGACGCCGCATTCGTCCATGCAGTACACGCACCGATAGTTGCATCTGTCGGTCAGCGATACACGCATATAATCGATTGTCCGTGAAAACGCGTCTTTCATACCAAAATAATTTCCCCTGTTTTGTCGAACGTATAGCCGCCGAGCGCAGCCGTTTTTTCCCTGAAATCGTCGCTTTTCAAAACGCTTATGAAGTTTTTGATTTCTTCGTTTTGAAGCATTGATTTTTTCACAAGGAAGTCGTAACTTTCCTGCCCGACGGGGATAAAGTCAAGCCCCATTGCGTTTGCCGCCGACTCCACGCCGAGACCGCAGTCAAACACGCCGTTCTGCACCGCGCACGCAACCGCAAGATGCGTGACGAATTCTTTTTCGTAGCCGTTGACCTCGTCCTTACTTATTCCGCTTTTTTTCAGAAGATAATCAAACAGGAGTCGCGTGCCCGCGCCGCTTTGTCGATTTGCAAAGGAAAACCTGCCGCCTTTAAGGTCGCCGACGGATTTTATCCTGTCGTCGCCGCGACGCACCATAAGTCCTTGCGTGCGCCCCAACCCTTTGATTATCGCCATCGTTCCTTCGCCGAAATATTTTTTGACGAACGGGATGTTGTATTCCCCCGTTTCCGCGTCAAGAAGATGAATGGGCGCAATATGGCACGCGCCGTTTTTCATTGCGAAAATCCCGCCCATACTTCCGACGTGCGCCGACACGACGGGGATCGTATCGCCGATAATATCGATTGCCACGTCGTGGCTGCCGATAATCACGAGTTTTCTTTTTATGCTGTCAAGGTCGCTTAAAAGTTCAACCCTGACTTCTTCGCCGGAATCGATACCTTCGACGTTTCTGTCGATATCGACGATGCCGTCGGCTTTGACCATGCTCATAATCGCGGCGGCTCCTCTTTCAAGGGGCGTTGCGAAGTATTTACCGTTGATAAACCCAAGCGCAACTCGCAAAAACTCGCGGCTTTTCAGCGACGATACGACGCGCTTTGTGAGCGTTGCCGTGACGTATTGCCTTTTCGTCGGCGGAGTGCAGGTCATTTTTTCAATCACGGGTTTCACGACCTTATCCATCACCGTGTATGCGGAAACGGGATATCCCGGCACGCCGATGACGGGTTTATCGTCGATTATACCAAGTACCGTCGGCTTCCCGGGTTTTATTGCAAGCCCGTGCGCGACAACCGTGCCGAGATGCCCGATAATTTTTTTCGTAAAATCTTTCGTGCCTGCCGAAGAACCCGCGTTGATAAGCACGACGTCGTGGTTTTTTACGGCGTTTTTCAATGCGTTTTCAATCAGGGTTTCATCGTCGCGCACGACGTCGAATCTGTCGGGTATTCCGCCGTATTCGTCAATCAGCGCGCAAAAAACGCGGCTGTTGCTTTCGATAAGTTTCCCGACGCGCACGTCTTTCACGTGTTCCACCATTTCGTCGCCGGTGGGGATAATCGCGACTTTCGGTTTTTTCCTGACGGTAACGGTTTCGTTTCCCGACGCGAGAATCGCGCCGATATCTATGGCGCGGATTTTCCTTTTTGACGGGATGACCATCTCGTTCGCAACGACGGTTTCGCCGACGGCGCGTATATGCTGCCACGGATGCGACGAGGCGTTGATTATCACGTTTTCGCCGTCCGCGACGACGTTTTCAATCATAATCACGCTGTCGTACGACGGTTTTATCACGCCGCCCGTGTTGACGTATTCGAACTCGTCCTTTTTAAGGGTTACGGGGTTGAGTTCGCTCGCTTCCACGGTGTCTTCGGAGCGCACCGCGATTCCGTCCATTGCCGACGCGTTATAGCACGGATCGCACACTTTTGCGAACACAGCTTCCGCCGTTATCCTGCCCGCAGCGTCGATGGTTTTTATTTCCTCTTCCCCGATAGGTTTCACAAAGGACAAATACGTTTCCAGCGTTTCGTCCAGACTTTTATTTTCGATATAAACGTTTCTCATAATTCAAGCGGTATGACTTTGAGCGGGGCGTCCTTATAAATGCCCTCCTCGTCCTTTGAGATTCTGACGTAACCGTTCGCGCTCATCGCGGTGATGAGGTTTGCGGACTTCAAAAACACGGGCGTCGCGACGTACCTTGTCCCGTCAAAAGCGACGTTCACGAGTTGCAACGTCGCACGTCCCGGCACGGACGGAAAATTGCACGCCGAAAAGCAATCCAGCGTTTTCTCCTTTTGTCCCCTGATTTCTTTCACGACGCTTGAAATTATTTCGTTGTAAACCATATATGCGGCGTACGGATTCCCGGGCAATCCCACGACAAGGGTTTTGTCGATTTTTGCAAGAATGGTCGGTTTCCCGGGTTTCATTGCAAGCCCGTGCATAAGGATTTCGCCGTCGGAAAGCACCCTTTCGGTAAAGTCTTTCGCGCCGACGGAACTGCCGCCGCTTATCAACACAACGTCGCTTTTTGAAACGGCGGTGCTTACTGCGTTTCTGATTTCGTTTTCGTCGTCTTTCGTGCGTGCGGTAAAGACAAGGTCAAAGCCGTCTTTTTTGATTGCAGCGGACAAAAGAGTCGTGTTGACGTCGCGGATTTTTCCGTCCGACGCGTCGCTCGATACGTCAACGAGTTCGTCACCCGTCGAAATTACCGAAATTTTAATGCCGTCGAAAACGTCGACGCGCCATATTCCGAGCCCCGCAAGAGCCCCCGCCGCAACGGGCGTAATTACACTGCCCCTGTTCATCACGATTGAGCCTTTGTCAAGTTCTTCGCCGCAACGAATGACGTTTTCCCACGGCTTCACGGGACGATACACCGCGATTTCGTCGTTCAGTACTTCAACGTCCTCGATCATTACGACCGCGTTCGCGCCGTCGGGTACAACGCCTCCCGTGGGTATCGCAACGCAGTCGCCGCTTTTCACATAAACGCCGGGCTTTTCGCCGATACGCACGCGCCCTGTTATTTTCATTACCGACGGAACGGACGAACCCGCGCATGCGACGTCGCCCGAAAAAACCGCATATCCGTCCACGGTGGAGCGGTTGTACGGCGGATATTTTTCGGCACTGAAAACGTCGTCGGAAACGGTATATCCGACCGCGTCCGACGTTTTTCGCGACGTTACTTTCAACGCCGCCGCTTCAATATTATCTTTTACGATTTTTTTTGCTTCTTTGGTGTCCAGAACCTTAAAAAACTTCATTTTACGTTTTCGCCGCAGTTATGTGCAAGTCCCAAAAGAATATCGAGCCCGTGTTCGACAGGCGACAATATCACGTCGATACTTTCCCTGACCGCTTTCTCGGAACCCGGCAGATTTATGATAAGAGTTTTATCCTTAATGCCCGACACGGCGCGTGACAACATCGCCTTTTTCGTGATTGCAAACGACGAAAATCTTATGGCTTCCGCAATCCCGGGCGCTTCCCTGTCGATCACGGCTTTCGTGGCTTCGGGCATATTGTCGCGTGGCGAAAAGCCCGTGCCGCCCGTTGTCAGAACAAGATTGATTTCACGATTGACGTATTCGTTCAATTTTGCAGAAATGGCAGTTAAGTCATCGGAAACGACGTCATAACTTTCGATTTTGTAATTTGCCGCTTTCATAATTTCGACAATCGCTTTGCCGCTTTTATCTTCTCTTTCGCCATTGAAACAGCTGTCGCTCGCGACAAGCACCGCAACCGTTTTCATCATAGTTTCACCACCCTTGTTTCCATTACGCCAAGATCCAGCATAAACAATTTTCCTTTCGTATCTTCGTCCTCGTGTTTCAGCACGGAATAAACAAGCGCGACCTGAATCGAGGCAACCAGCGCCACGACGAAGGAATAAGTCTTGTGCGGAACGTCCTTGGATTTTCTGTACATTTTCGACAGCCTTCTTTCGCCGGGATAGCAGATCATACATTGTCCCATAATCCCGTCGACCGCGCCGTGAATCAGCACTTTTTTGCGTTTCTCGCACTCTTCTTCGATAAGCAGCCGCGTTTCGATATTATCCACGCAGTCCACGACGATATCGACCTCGTCGATAAGATAAGCGTTGTATCTCGTGAAGTCGTTGGGCACGCTTTTCACGTGGGTTTTGCTGATATCTCTCACGCGGGAAAGCATCACTTCGGCTTTGTTCTTGCCGAGCGTGGAAAACAGCGCGCCGATTTGTCTGTTCATATTGCTTTCGGTATAATAGTCGCCGTCGACAAGGATAAGATAATCGACGTTAAGCCGCGCCAACTCCTCGGCAACGTAGCCGCCGAGTCCTCCGCAGCCTATGACCAATACTCTGCCTCCGAGTCCTTGCATTATCCCCCCGATGCGGGCGACAAAAACATTACCTTATCGCCGTCGTTCAATTTTGTTTTGTACATTTTCAGCGACGCGATATTCACGTCGTTGACGTAAATCAGAAACTGTTTTACTTCTTTTTCGCGGATGCAGAATCTTTCCGCAACGACGCTTATGAGTTCTTTAACGTCGTTTGCCTCGACCTCGATGGATCTTACCTGAAATTTAACTCTTGCCGTACCGAAAAACTTTACTTCAATCATAATACGTCCTCCAATCCAAGCCTTTTGATAAGTTTTTTGGTCGGGCGACCGTGTTCGTCCCAGAAACGCGCCTTGTAATATTTCGCGCGAAGTGTGTCAAGGGGCACTTTGCTTTTCGGATTCGTTGCGATCTGCAATTCGTTTTTAAGTCTTTCGGGCAAATCGTCGTCCTTTTCGCTTACGCCGAGTTTTATGTCGATAAGTCTTTCAAGGTTATATCCTCTTTCGCCGATTCTGAGGAACTTTCCGAAGTTCATTTTCATGCCCGTCGCGTAATAAATCGCTTTTGTATGCGGCAGCATTTCAAACGGCATATGCATCGCGATCGCAGTCGGCACGCGCAACAGCAGTTTGATTACAAGACCGAGTTCGGTCATCACCTTATTGACGACGCGCGTAACTATGCTGTTGGGCTTGCTCATAAGGAAAGTCGGGAAAAACGCATAGGTCGTGAACAGACAGTTTCCGCCTGCGCTGCACGCTTCCATAAGGTCCTGGAACATGGCGCACAACACTCCTTTTCCGTGTGTGGTATAAGGATTGACGGAAAGCCCCAGCCCTTCCAGAACGACAAGGTAACCGCCGTTAAGGTGGCAGCCGCCCCTGTTCGCAACGGCGTATCCGAGCCCCTGTCCGACAGCCCCGCGCGGTTCGTACGCGGCAAGTTCCATACCCTTCGCATTCATTGCGAATTCATGTCCGCCGTACTTTTCGGCAAGGCGCATACTGCCTTCAGCAAGGTCGTCGCCGATGCCGCGGCGATACGCGATATCTTCGATAACCTTCCCGACGTTGTCGATTTTGCCGAATTCGAGATCGTTTTTCCACATGCCTTTTTCGTTCAGTTCCATCGCAAACGAAATGGTATTTCCGCAGGAAATGGTATCTATGCCGAGTTCGTCCATCTCATAGTTCAGGTCGAGAATGCTTTGCATGTTGTTGTTGAGTATGTTCGGACCGAAAAGCCCCAGCGTTTCGACTTCCGGACCTTTGACTTCCTTGCCTTCGACTTTAACGACGCGCGCGCACCGTATCGGACAAGTTACGCAGCCGCTGTTTCTGACAAGGTAATCTTCTTTCAGCGTTTCGCCGCAAACGTCCTCAAACTTATCGTATTTTCCGCTGCGGTAGTTGTTGGTCGCAAGCAGGTTTTTGGCGTTCATTGTGGAAACGAGTCCCGCCGTGCCGAGTTCGGGCAACTGAACGCCCGTGGTGGGGTGTATACGCAGACGTTTCGTCCACTTTTCGTTGTTGGTTTTATATTTTTCTTCGTTGAAGATTTTCGGCGTAACGTGGCCGTCCGCAACGATACCTTTCAGGTTTTTGGAGCCGAAGACCGCGCCGACGCCGCCTCTGCCCGCCGCCCTTTCGTTGCTGACGACGCAGGCGTATCTCACAAGGTTTTCACCCGCGGGACCGATGACGAACTTTTCCCCTTTGTCGGGGATTTGCTCCTGCGCCTCGCCGGTTTTCATACCCCAATACGGAGTCGCGTCCTTGAATTCGACGCCGCCCGCCGTGACTTTAAGATAAACTTTTTCCTCGCTTTTCCCGGTGATAATAAGGGCGTCGTAGCCGGCGCGTTTCAGCGACATGCCGAAGTTACCGCCGCAGTTTGACGACGTATAATACCCCGTAAGCGGCGAAATCGTCGACGTGTTGAACCTTGACGAGCACGGCGCGCCGAGCGCGTTCAGCGGTCCCGTCGTCACGACGATGACGTTTTCTTCCGACAGCGGATCGATTTTTCCTTTGATATGATCTGCGATGATTTTGGCAGCCATTATTTTGCCGCCCAGATATTTTTCCCTGTCCTTATCCGAAAAAGGATACTCCGAAACGCTTCGGTCGGTCAGGTTGACTTTCAAAACTTTCCCGCAATAACCGCAGTATTTCGTGCTCATAATTCACCCCCGTGTACGTTGCGATAAGTTGCCGTTATCGCTTCTTTTTTACATTTCGTCAGGCAAAAGCCGCACTTGATGCACAATTTTTCGTCGATGTTGAATTTTTGTTTGATGACGCCGGAAATCGCGTCCGCAGGACACGCACGCTTGCACAAAGAACAACCTATGCAGTTGTCGTTGATGAAAATTGTTTCCACCCTTTTCTGGTCGTCGTCGCACAAAACGGCTTTCGTGATGCACGCGTCGTAACACTGACCGCATTCCTTACACTTTTCGCGGTCGATTTCCCATGCTTTTTCTTCGATGTTGTGAATTAAACTTTGAAACGGACACACATAGTTGCAATATCCACAATCCGCGCATTTGCCCTTATCGATTCGATACATAATTTTCCTCCCTCTTGTGTCGAAACTACATTTGCGTAATGTTATGTGTATGTATGTTATAAATATATGTTACCACATTCTTGAACAGTTGTCTATATCTTTTTTCGCCAATTTTTTACGCAAAATCCTTACATTTTCGCCAATTTTGTTCAAAAATTATATAAAAAATTACTGTTGACAAGCCCGGAATCTTATGTAACAATAAAATTAAATCCGATTTCGTACGCCTACAGCGCCCGCCATGGAGTACGAAACGATAGGGTACGTCTGAAAACGGACGTGCCTCCCATTGAGGAAAGGAGGAAAACTTAATGAAACAAAACAAAAAACTGCTTGCACTGCTTCTGGTGCTGGTAATCGCTTTCACGTCCCTGGCACTCGTTGCCTGCAACAAGGATAAGGGTAAAGAGCCCGGTTGGTACATTTCCGCGGGACAAGGCATGGGCGCATGTCTGAATATCGCGAACGAGAAAAACGCTTACGTCCTTACCGACAAAGCAACGTTCCTTTCGTACAAAAACAACCCCGACGGGGATAAGATTCCCAATCTCGAAATTCTTAAAGAGTCTGACAACGACCTTAAAAACACCTACTCGATGATTGCTGTCAAACCCGACGCTCCGTTCGTTGATTCCGTTACCGGTCAACCCAAATCCGGCGTTGTAATAAACACGGAAGCCGCCAATGTCTTCATCAACTGGATGACCAGCGAGAAAGCAAGGGGCTTAATTGCCGAATACGGTAAAGCAAAATATGGTGCAAGCCTTTTCACTCTCATCGACGAGAAAGAATACAAGGCTGAGACTCCTGCGGAAGGTACCGCAAGTGCAGACGACGAAAGGACAGCCATTCGCATTTCGACCACCACGTCGGTAAATGACAGCGGTCTCATGCAATATCTCCACGAAGAATTCAAAAAGGATAACCCGACTTACAAATGGGAAATCTCTTCGGCAGGCACGGGCGCCGCAATCAATGCTGCTAAATACGGCAACGCCGACGTAATTCTCGTTCACTCCAAAAAAGCAGAAGACGAATTTGTAAAAGCCGGTTTCGCACGCATTGTCGACGGCTTTAAGGCAGAAAGAATTTCCTTCATGTACAACTACTTTGTACTTGTCGGGCCCAAAACCGATCCCGCAAAAGCTGCAACCGCCGCAACCGTTAAAGATGCATTCAAGAGTATTGCCGATGGCAAACATCTCTTTGTATCCCGCGGCGATAAGAGCGGCACCCACAACAAAGAAGTTACTTTGTGGCCCAGTGGAACGTTGAAGAAAGACGGTTCCAACGATATTAACGATATTCCCGAAAACATTATCTACAAGGGATAATAGTTGAATAACGTGTGGGAACAGGCAATGCGGTTGATGCAGGACAACGACCCGTTGCTTGACAACATAATAAACACTACGCTTCAAATGGCGTTTTCAAGCTCGATAATAGCGTTCCTTTTCGGGACGCTTATCGGGCTTCTTGTCGCGTTCAACGATTTCCCCGGGAAAAGAATCGTCGTAACGTTTATGCGCACGCTCATGGGATTACCGCCCGTTGTCGTGGGTATTATCGTTTACGTTTTATTTTCCGGCACGGGGCCTTTCGGCAATCTTGGGCTTATTTATTCCGTAAAGCTTATGATAATCGCGCAGGTAGTATTGATAACGCCAATCGTTGCGGGAATGACCGAAACGGCAATTTCGCCCATAGTCAAAAACGCTCTCCCCTCGCTAAAAGGTATGGGCGCTAATCCTTTCAAGAGAGTTTTTTTGATTATCGGCGAAAGCAAGTATCAGCTTATTGCGGTATATTTGTTTGCTTTTGCGCGCGCGATATCGGAAGTCGGCGCAGTGCAGATTGTCGGCGGAAACATTCTTTACAAAACCAGAGTTATGACCACTGCAATCGCCCTGAATTACAACACGGGTGATTTTTCGATGGCGATCGCGCTCGGATTCATTCTTCTGATGATATCCTTGTGCGTAAATTGCGTCGCCGCGTTATTACAATTCGGATTGAAACGAAGAAAACATGCTTAATCTGTCTTGCAAAAAAACATACGACGGTAAAGTCGTATTAGACGTCGGCGGACTGATTTTCGAAAAAGGAAAACGCTACGCGGTCATCGGTTCCAACGGATCGGGAAAAACCACCATGCTCAAAATTATCGGCGGCTTGATAAAACCCGACAAAAACGCGATTTTTGAAACGGACTTCCCTAGCGGCGGCAATACAATCTGTTATATGTCCCAGACAAGTTACGCTTTCGATATGTCGCTGAAACGGAACGTATACGTCGCCTGTCCCGACCTTCCCCGCATTAAAAGCCGGGATACGCGCCTGTATTACAAAAAGAGATGCAACGATCTCATTCGGGATATGGGCTTGTGGGAACTGAAAAACAAAAACGCTTTGAAACTTTCCGGCGGCGAAACCCAAAGAATGGCTTTGTGCCGCGTCTTTGCCGACAAGCACGAAATCCTGCTTCTTGACGAGCCTACGTCCGCAATGGACGTTGCCGCAACGGCGGTCGCCGAAAATATGCTCGATAATTATTGCGCCGAGTTTTCGCCAACCGTTATCTTTGCAACTCATTCGGTCAATCAGGCGTTAAGACTTGCCGACGAAGTGCTGTTTTTATGCAACGGCATACTGACGGAACGGGGCGATCCCCGTGAGATACTTTTGAATCCGAAGTCTGAAAAACTCAAATCGTTTTTAAGCAACGTCTGATTTTTTCAAATCGAAAAAGGCGCAAATTATATTGTGTCAAAACAAAACCAAAACCGCCCGAAAAGGCGGTTTTTCTTTGCGGAAAGAATAGTTCGTTTAATGATGCGACAGGGTGATTACTCGTAAAAGCCTTCGGTCTACGCTCAACAACCGCGCTTTCGCGCTAATGCCCTGCATTTGACACTTCGTGTCCGGTTGTTGGCTATGTCCGCTGCGTTCGATTTCCGCAAATGCAAGCGCTTGCTTCTCTCTTCGCTTGCGGGCAGCCGCTAAAAACGACGCACCGTGTCGTTTTCTTAACGCTCTCGTTCGAATCCCTCTTACATAGTGCATAAGACAAAACGGACAAGCATTTTCGCTTGTCCGTTTTGCTTGGCGGAGGAAGAGGATTCGTTTAATAGCGGAGCGGGCGAGTTTACTCGCAAAAGCGAAGCGTCAGCCCCGTGGTAGGGGGTTCGGCGGCGTAGCCGCGTGCAATCGCAGATTGCACAGGAAGCCCTCTTCCGTAGCAACAAAAAACCCAACAAAATTTGTCGGGTTTTTTGTGGCGGAAAGCCTGAAAGTCAATTTGAACTTTTTGTGTATAAAACTTTAATTGGCATTTGCTGGCAGATCTCCCAATTTTGAAAGCAATTCGACAAACCCTAATAAATTTTTCTTGATATTTCCAGAACCAACACCAGCCATTATATTGTACTGTTTAATTGTTTCCAAAAATTTTGAAGGGGTTTTTAACCCGATATAAGCAAATGCTTCATTCATGATTAAATGGTTTAGATATGTCGTTTCTTCTCTTGTTAAAGTATGAACTTTATACTTAAATTTGTCATTTCCGTCTTTATATAATTGTATGTCACTCTCAATTTTGATTTTTTCTTTATTTACATAATCAACTATAGGTATAGAAAAATGCTTAGTTAAAACACCTGATACAAATGGTATTTCGCTATTTAATAATTCAGGATGCAAATATAACATTTTCCACAACGGAGAAACCGAAAGGATTACAAGATTTGAAGATACGGGGAATAAAATAAAATTATCTATATAAATATTTTTGTTTTCTATTTCTTTTTTTGCTAATTCATCAAAATTATTTTGTCCATAAAGTTCTTTCCCGACTTTTTTCGCTAATTTAATATAGTTTTCTTCTTTAGCTTTAGAAATATTTATAGAAATTCTTTCGGTACTATAACCTAAATCATTTATGCAAAACTCTTCATTAGTACGAACAAACATTATAAAATTTGAGTTTATTTCCATTGCATGTTTTCTTATGCCTATCATATTAGAGCAAAGAAGTTTTTCCCAGTCCGTATCAAGAATAGTAAGCATTTCTCGTTTCCAAAAATTATCTTTACTTTCGTTTTCCTTTATATTAAACTGACTAAGCTCAAAAGAATTACTAGGTATATTAGTATAAGATTTTTGGTTATGCGGAGTGCGATATAATTGCAATAAAATATATTTTTTAATAATGCCTAAATCATTACGTGTAAACTCAAAGAATTCATCGTTGCCCAAAAATTTAGTTAGGATAGGAACAATCATACTTTCAATTTTATCATTGAATTTTTTTTCCAAATCTTTTACATCTTCACTTGACTTCACGTCGTAAAAATTTTTAAGGTAAAAAGCTCTGTCTGTATTTCTATATTTAGCTGAAAACTCAATTAAGTTTAACAAACATATTTTATATTTTCCGTTGACCGCGACTGTCGCAAAGTTTCGCAATAGTCTATTTTGGATATAATGATTTCTTTCAAATTCTTTCATACTTTTACATAAATTATTGCAATATTCGTTTAAGGATATCAAACTCATATTCTTTTAAAACACGGGAATAAATTGGCAAATTAGTTCTTACTAAAGCCATTAGATCTTCTTCGGAGATACTATCTAATTTAATTTTTTGAATTCTGCAAATATTTTGTATAGTTTCTATTGCATTTTGTGGCAATCCAAATTCTAAAAAAATTCTTAAAGCAGGTTCAATACAACTATTTTCAATCATCTCTGCAACATATGAATAGTCACCAGGCTGTAAGTTATGCTTCTTGCAAATATATTTTTGCAAAGAATCTATAACATTAAGCCATTTGGGTGCTCTATATAATTGCCAATTTTTTTGAAAGGCAAAAACGTCTTCTATAACTTTATCTATGATTAATTGTGCATCATTTGGATATTGTTTATATATATCACCAATTGTAGAATACGAAAAAGCTTCTTTTTTTGCCAACCTGTCGAGCTTAAAATTAATATCTTTCTCAATTATTTGTCCAATAGAATTGCCAAAACATATGCTAACAATTTTATTTCTGACCCAATCCTTAGGACCAAATGATTTTCTTTCTTGCTCAGTAGATAAGTTATCCCAACAAAGTTCAAGAATATATTTGACATGATCATGAAAGTCTCTTTCTGCTTTTTTCCAAAAAATCAAATTATACCCTTTCGTTGTCATTATATCCTTATCAAGTTTATTTAAAATATTCAGCTGACCCTCTATAGATACAGCATTGCGTTTTAGTATTATCTGCAATTCAGGATCAAGAGCTTTAAAAGCATTATAACGTTTTAAATTATCATTGATATCTTTTATGTTTTCTTTATCTAAATTTACTAGAACTTCGCTCTCGATAGGATTTTGATCAACAAGTGGTATATCAACAGAAACAATTTCTTTTTGAGGAGGTCTTCTCAAATTAATTATGTTACCAACATAATGTTCCATAAGCCTACCCGCACGTCCTCTTATGTTGGCGTAATCAAAATAATCAACTTCTCTATTGCCGATATGGTTGTCGTAAAAAATAACGTTTTTAGCTGAGGTATTAACACCTTCAATTATTGTATTAGTGCAAAATAAAAATTTTAATTTTTGCTCATTAAAATATCTAATTGTTGTTGTCGTGATGTGTTTAGGCATTGATCCATCGTGAATACCTATTTCATTATTTAGGCAATTAGATAGAGACCACCCCCAACTAATATTATTATCTATCCACTCAATTAAAGGCAGTTTAGCACCTTTTCTATGGTTAACAATTGAGTTTAAATGTCTAGCATACTGAAATGCAAGATTTCGAGCAGTAGAAGGCGATGCGCAAAAAATTAATGTTTGTCCACTGATATTATCAAGCACCGTGAACAAATCATCTTCTAAAACTTTATTACCTCTTCTAATTTTTACTTCATCAAATTTATTTATCTCATTAGTTGTAACTAAAGAATATTTTGTATAATAAAATTCGGCAGAATACTTTTCTAAAAACTCTTTTGAAACAGCATCAATATTAGGCCCAAGCAAATAGAATTGGCAGGCTTTATTTTTCATTACTTTTAAAAAAGCATTATTAAGAACGCTACTCCTGTTATCTCCTCGTAAATTACTTAGTTTATAAAATTCATCTAGGATTAAAATATCAATTTGTGGCAAATTATCATATTCCAAAACCCTTTCAGCGGTTAAAAGGAAAATATTACCACGCAAAGAATCAATAGTCTGGGAGGTTCTAACAATTATTTTATAGTCATTCTTATATTTGCTTAATTTTTGTCTAGTTTCATCTAATAACGCCAATGTTGGTTGAATAATAACAATATTATTATATTTTTTGCTAGCAATTATCTCCTCAATTAATAAACTTTTGCCAAAACTTGTAGGTGCACTTGCCACAATATTTTTTCCACTAAAAACTAATTCTGAAAGTTTCTTTTGTCCTACATGAAAATATTTGTTTAGTAAATGAGATTTGTGGCACTCTGTTCGTATTTGATTACCTAAGCCATTATTTTTAATCCCCAGTTTATCTATATAAGGATAAAATCCAACCGATTCTATTAATTCTCCCCAAATTACTTTTGTTGGTTCCGGAATATTGTCCCAATTGTCTAACACATAGATTATTATTTCTAATGAATCATCAGGGTTTTCCGAAATGATTTGCGATACTCTTTGGGCTAACGCAAAACTTTCATCGTCAGATATTATATTGTTGTTAATTAATTTATTTACTATTGTATCCATAATACTCCTTACATATTCTGCATGTGCCATAAACGTTCATGTAGCCTTTTAACTAATTCTAACTTACTTTCAACAGGAAATAGCATCAAAATTATATTGCATTGGTTTTTTAGTGGATGAGTATTTTGGCTATCAAAATATTGCTTTAAATCACGAATATTTAATTCATGATAATTATCAAAATCGAAAGTTGTACCTGCTTTAAATTTTGAGTAAATATCATTCTCATATGTACACAATAAAGGGATATTTATCATTTTTAATTTTTCCTTTAGTTGAGCACATGAAGATAACTTTTTTATCCATTCTTCTCTTTGAGGAATAGAATTATTACTTAAATTCTTTTTTATTAACACAAATTGGTCATTAAGGTAGTCTGTTGTTAAATGTTTATCCAAGTCTGTTATTAATGCTTTCAATCCCTGTTTGGCATCAGTATAAAGTTTGCTTTCTCCAAGCCATAAGATTTCTTCCGTAGGAGAGATATGAACCGCGTCAAAACCATGCGCAGGGATTCCCGAAGAGTCTTTAAAATAAACTTTGGATATAAGAGGTATAGTCCCCTTAAAATCTCTTAATAGAAAATGTAATAATAACTCTCCAAATTCACCCCTTTTTTTAAAAGGGAAGTTATCTAATTCAGCTTTTGCGTTGTCATCATCCTCAAGACACGCTTTACGCATCAAATCATATTCTTTTATTTTATAAATAGACTTTGCCGCTTCTCTAAGCTTTTGAACAACTTGCACTTGAGAAATATTTGAAGTTTCATATTCTGCAAAAACATATTCTGGGATAACAGAAATCAGCTCTTCAGTAAAAAGTTCCAATGGATAAAGTGGTTGTCCCATATCATCAATATCCATTTTTAGAAGAAACGAAATTAAGTCGTCTTCGTCAACTTTTAAAACAACAACGTCATTTGTATCAAATATTTTGCTCATTTTGCCACTCTCATACTAAATTTATTTAATTATACCACATCCTAGTAAAATTTTCAAGGTAATAGGCTCTTGCTCTTTACATTTTTTATAAAAAGTGTTATAATATTTACAATAATGAGGAGCGTGATGAAATGAGTTTTGCTGAAAGAGTGAAAAATGTTCGAATAGAGCTAAAACTGTCTCAAGAAGATTTAGCCCACAAGTTAGGAGTTAGTTTTGCCACAATAAATAGATGGGAAAACGGTTCGTATAATCCGAGTAGATTAGCAAAAAAGGCTTTTGATGATTTCTGCAAGGAAAATAATATTGCAGAGGAGGACAAGTAATATGGCTGAACTAGGTGGATATATTTACATACTGACAAACCCATCCTTCCCTGAATACGTAAAGATTGGCTATGCAGATAACGTAGACGAAAGATTAGCACAATTAAATCGTAGCGAATGTACTCCTTTTGGGTTTAGAAAATATGCAGTCTTGCATGTTGCTAATAGGTTGGCTGACAAAAACGTACATAAATTACTTGATATGTTCAAACCCGAACTTAGGGCAAAAGAAAACCTAAATGGAAAACTTCGCGTGCGTGAGTTTTTTGCAATGTCACCTGAAGATGCTGCTGACGTATTAGGAACTATTGGCGGTATGTTTGGCGAAATCCCCATTATATATGCACAAACTGCTCAAGAGAAAAAAGAACAAAAGATAGCGGAAGAAGCTTCTATTGTTGCAGAAAGAAAATCCCCATTTTCTTTCTTTAAGTGTGGTATAAAAGTTGGTGAAGAGGTTATCTATATTCACGATAATTCTATTGTTTGTACTGTTGCTGGCGATAGAGAAATACTCTATCAAGGAAAGACTACTTCTTTAAGTGCCTTAGCAAAGAAATTGCTTCATCGTGACCGTGGAGTTCAAGGAACTCTTCATTTCTCATATAAAGGCGAAGTATTATCCGCTTTAAGAAAAAGGCTTGAGGATGAAGGTCAATATAGAGAAAATGAGCCAACCGACACGCACACGTCTTTTTCGGATAAAGACAATGGTGACGATAAAAACGGTATCTCGCTTTACTTTACGACGGATAAATATACCGCAACATGCGTATGGAACGATGACGGATTTTTGTTGTTGAAAGACTCTAAGTTGTCTATTTCAAACAGTCAAAGTTGCCCTAATGCAATCGTAAAGATGAGAGAAGAAAAATCAACTATAATCAATGGCGAGCGCGTTTTGTCGGAAAATATACTATTTACAAGTAGTTCGACAGCAGCAAAATTTGTTGCGGGCAGTAGTGTGAGTGGCAATGTTTGTTGGAAGAACGCAGATGGTATTTTACTGAAAAATCTGCAAAAAGGAGAATAATATGAACTATATCGGATCTAAATATTCATTGATTGATTTCTTGGAAACATCTATAGATAAAACATTGAAATTGCACAACGAAACTAAACAATCGTCCGAAATGGTTTTTGCCGATTTGTTTGCCGGAACTGGTGTCGTCAGCGGCTCATTCAAAAAGCAAGGCTATTCTATTATTGCCAACGATATTCAATACTACAGTTATGTAATAACCAAGCATATGATTGAAAACAACGGCAATCTTGACAAAGAACGTTGCAGCCACCTTATTGAAGAACTTAATCATCTTGAAGGCGTTGAAGGCTTTATATATAAAAATTACTCATATGGCGGTACTGAAGGACAAGAGTTCCGTCGGATGTATTTTTCTGATTTTAACGCTAAAAAATGTGACGCTATCAGAATTGCCATTGAGAATTGGCTACAACAAGGAAAAATCAATGAGCACGAATATTTCTTTTTATTGGGTTCATTGTTAAATAGCATTGATAAATATGCTAATACGGCATCTGTTTACGGGGCTTATCTTAAAAAGCTAAAAAAATCTGCATTAAAGGAAATGGAACTTATTGCGCTCCCCATAATGCAAGGAACTGTTGAATGTAAAGTATATAATGAGGATATAAGTGAACTCATAAAGAATGTTTCAGGCGATATTTTGTATCTTGACCCACCATATAACGCCCGTCAATATTGTTCCAACTATCACCTGCTTGAAACAATAGCAAGATATGATAACCCTGAAATTAAAGGGAAAACAGGCTTACGTGATTATTCCGATCAAAAAAGTGTGTTCTGTGTAAGGAATAAAGTCGCTGAAGCGTTTGAAGATTTGATTAAAAATGCTAACTTCAAGTATATTTTCTTAAGTTACAACAACGAAGGCTTAATGTCTTTCGATACTATCGAAAAGATTATGAAAAAGTACGGAAAATACAAAGTGTATATGCAAACATATCGTAGATTTAAGGCTGACAATGCTCGTGATAACAAGTCAGATACTACGGTAGAATATTTACATTGTTTGGTAAAGGAGAAATAAAATGGAAGAATTTGAAAAAATGTTTGATTCTGACAATGAATTTAATACAAATGAGATTGATGAAAGCTCTATTAGCATAAAAGCATTAGAAAATCTAGCTATAATTCCAATGGATTTATCAATGGAGCTTATATTAGAATGGGTACGCAAAGGAAAATTAATGTTGGACCCTAATTTCCAACGTAGAGAAGTTTGGGATATTAAGAAAAAAAGTAAATTTATTGAATCCTTAATTTTAGGAATACCAATTCCTTCCATCCTACTAGCAGATGACCGAAAAAATAATCAATATATAGTTATAGATGGAAAGCAACGTATTAGCACAATCGTTCAATTTATGGCGATAGATAATGATAACAAGGGCTTCAGACTAAAAGATTTAGAAATCTTAAAAGAGCTAGAAAATTTTAATTATAAAAAAATGCTATCTGATGGGAACGTTGTAGATTTATTATCTAGTTTTCAAAATGCAATATTAAAAAGCTCTATCGTAAGAAATTACACAGAAGAACAATTATACTTTATTTTTAATCGCTTAAATACTGGAAGCGTTCCTCTTTCTACTCAAGAATTAAGGCAGTCCTTGTTCCCAGGTAGATTTTTAGATTATGTAAATGAATATTCATATGATAATGTA
>ERZ779851.1559-NODE-1559-length-19829-cov-10.748053_pt1 | contig 19829 bp, 19 predicted proteins | sample MGYA00511094_ERZ779851 | MGnify/ENA primary metagenome ERZ779851 (study PRJEB29588, sample SAMEA2155512) | human gut metagenome | biome: human gut; feature: human-associated habitat; material: faeces | place: Denmark | collected 2008/2010 ...
AGAGGCGACGAGCTCGCGGGCGCGGGAATCGGCCTCGTCCTTGGCGCGCTGCTCCAGCTCCTTGATCTTGAGCGCGGTCTCGTGCGTCACTTCGCTCTCGACCTGCTCGATCAGGTACTTCTTGGCGTCTTCGGCAGTAAAACCGGAAATACGTTCGAGCATTTCGGTCTGGCTGCGCTTGATGATCTTGATTTCTTCGTTTTCCTTGTCCAGAGCGGCATGCTTCTGGTTGAGGGCCTCCTCGCGCTTTTCCAGCGCGTCGGTCTTGCGGTCGAGGTTCTCCTCCTTCTGCTGGAGCCGGCGCTCCTGCTTCTGCTGCTCGGCGCGGCGTTCCTTGACTTCCTTCTCGTATTCGTTTCTGGAGCGCAGGATATCTTCCTTTGCCTCCAACATGACTTCGCGTTTCTTGTTTTCAGCGCTCTTGATCGCTTCGTTGACAATACGAAGCGCCTCTTCATCGGCGTTGGAGATCTTCTCCTCGGCGCGTTTAGCGGCTCTCTTGCGAATCCAAATACCAAGAAGAATGCCAATGACGAGCGTCCCCACCGCGATAAGCGCAGCGTAGAGATAGCTGATCATACGATTCCTCCTGTGTGCTTTTTTTGATCGATGCGATTGATCTATCGTTGGGTTTTTGAATCATAAATGGGAGATTCCCCTTCTCTCCCCTCCATAAATCCAAAAAACATTGTAAACTTTTTATAACCAGCTGTCAAGGAAAAGTCGCGCCCGGAAAATATCGGAAACGGGCGAAGATCACACCGCGATGTAGGCCTGCGCCGCGTAGCCGAGCTGGCCGTCGTAGCCCACGGAGTACCAGCCCTGATAGCTCCCGTAGACCTGCACGCTCTCGCCGTTCGGGATGCTGCCGACTGTTTCCCCGTCGATGCCCGGGTAGCTTCGCAGGCGCAGGGCTGAGCCCTCGGTCGTGACGACGCCGGTGCGCACGAGCTGCGGGTAAATGAACGGCAGGCCGAAATACTCCGTGGCGATATCGGCAATCTTTTTGTCGATCTCCGCGCCCTGCACCGTCACACCGGGAAAGTACCGCACGCAATAGCTAGCGTAGGTGCCGGAGCCCATGCCCAGGATCATGACGGAGCGGCTGTCGTTGTCGCTGCCGTTCATACCCGCCATGCAGGGGGCCGCCAGGGCGTAGTCATAGTACATGCCGGTCAGCTCCGTATCCTTCCGCTGGATGGACTGAACGCCGAACAGCACGTTGGTGGACAGGATCGTCCGGGTATCGCTGTCCTTCACCTGCAGGTAGTTGTAGATGGACTCGTCCTCCAGGGTGATGTCGCTCTCCCAGAAGGCGAAGCTGTAGGTGGGCAGGGTGAAGCACAGCCCCACGATGACCACCGCCGCCACGATGCCCTTGATCATCCGCTTCCGGGCAAAGGCGAAGTACACGATGCTGATGGCCGCCAGCACCCCGGCGAAGATCAGGAATGTGGCCGCCGTGCCCACGGCGGGGATGGTGATAAAGGTGGGCACAAAGGTGCCGATGATGCTGCCGATGGTGTTCAGGGCGTTCAGCTTGCCCACCGTCTTGCCGGTGTCGTCCAGATTGTCCACCGTGAACTTGGTCAGCGACGGCGTCACCGTGCCCAGCAGCACGCAGGGGAAGGCGAAGATGACGAGACACGCCGCCAGCGCCGCCCAGACCAGAAAGTTCTTCGTCACGAAGGTGGCCAGCAGCAGGCTGACCCCGGCGATGAGCCACCGGCCCACAAAGGGGATCAGCGCGATCCAGATGGCGGCGATGAAGATGCGGCCATAGAGCCTGTCCGGCGTGTTGGTCTTGTCCGCCAGCTTGCCGCCCCACAGGTTGCCGATGGCCATGGCGATCATGATGACGCCGATGATCACCGTCCACACGATCTGGGAGGAGCTGAAATAGGGCGCCATCAACCGGCTTGCCCCCAGCTCCACCGCCATCACCGACACGCCGGCGAAGAATTCGGTGATATACAGAAATAATTTGTTGCCCATCAGCTTGTTTTCCATGCTGGTGTTCCTCCTGTTGTATGATATCGTATGTGATGCTTCCGGCCTTTACAGCGCCTGGAAGAAAACGAATGTCACGCCCCGGTTCTCCCTGTCCAGATCCCGATCCAGCCGGAGCTGGGGATACTGCTGCAGGGCACGGCGGGCGGTGTCGTCAAAGATGGTGAACCGTTCCCCCGGCAGATACAGCGCGATCCGTCCCTGCCCGGCGGCCTCCTCCAGATAGCGGCGGCTGGCGGTGCGGATGCGCCCGCCCTTGCCGGAGGAGCCGTAGCCGTGGATCAGCTTCATCAGGGGCGTGTTCATCCTCCGCGCCGCCTCCAGCTCGGCCTCCAGCCAACCCAGTGCCCGATCCACAGAGGGTCTCCCCTGCTCCAGATTCAGTTCCCGTACCCCTTTCACCGACAGCCCTCCCGCAAGCATATGATACCCCAGTGTACCAGATTTTCCCGCCTATTGCAAGAACGCGGCGGATCTACTTGCAAATCCCGCCGCGATGGGGTATGATAATAAGACCTATTTTCAGAAGATCGAGGGATCCCATTATGATATACGCTCTCTATGCCGCCGTGGTGCTGGTGCTGATCGGCTGCGACCAGCTTTTGAAGGCCTGGACGGTCAGCAACCTGGCCCTGGGCGAAAGCACGGCCTTTCTGCCGGGCCTCCTGCAGTTGACACGGGTACACAACTACGGCGCCGCCTGGTCCAGCTTCTCCGGCAAGACGGTGATGCTCATCGCCGTGACGGCGGTGCTGCTGGTGGCTGTGGCCTATCTGCTGATCCGCCGCATCGTCCGCCATCCCCTGGGCATCGCGGCGGCGCTGCTGATCCTGGGCGGCGGCGTGGGCAACATCATCGACCGCATCGCCCACGGCTATGTGGTGGATATGTTCGACCTGCTGCTGTTTGACTACCCCGTGTTCAACCTGGCCGACTGCTTCGTAGTGGTGGGCGTGATCCTGGGTGCGGTGTACTACCTGTGGTTCTACGAAAAATACGACGCAAGGAAGAAGAACGATGCATCTGACGCTGACGGCGACAAGTGAAGACCGGAACGCCCGCATTGACGCGTGGCTGGCCGCCCGTGTGGAGGGCCTGACCCGCAGTGCCGCCGCTAGGCTGCTGGAGAGCGGCGGCGTGCTGGTGAACGGCGCGCCCGCCGCCAAGAACTATCGCCTGACCGGCGATGAGACGGTGTCCGTCACCCGGCCCGAGGCGGAGGACACCGCCGTAGAGGCCCAGGATATCCCCCTGGACGTGGTGTACGAGGACGAGGACGTGATCGTGGTGAACAAACCCGTAGGGCTGGTAGTGCATCCCGCACCGGGCCATCCCGACGGTACGCTGGTCAACGCCCTGCTGCACCACTGCGGCGACTCCCTGTCCGGTATCGGCGGCGAAAAGCGCCCCGGCATCGTCCACCGTATCGACCGGGATACCAGCGGCCTGATCATCGCCGCCAAGAACGACGCCGCCCACCTGGCCCTCAGTGCCCAGCTCAGCGACCACACCCTGGCCCGTACCTACGAGTGTCTGGTGATGGGCAATCTCCGGCAGGACAGCGGCACCGTGGACGCGCCCATCGGCCGCCATCCCACCGACCGGAAGAAAATGGCCGTCAACACCCGCAATGGCCGCCGCGCCGTGACCCACTGGGAGGTCATCGCCCGATATAACGGCGTCACCCATGTGCGCTGCCGCCTGGAGACAGGCCGCACCCACCAGATCCGCGTCCACATGGCCCACATCGGACACCCCATTCTGGGCGATACGGTGTACGGTGCGAAAAAGCCCGTCCCCGGCCTGGCGGGCCAGTGCCTTCAGGCGGTGGAGCTGCGCTTCATCCACCCCCGCACCGGCGAACCGGTCACGGTGACCTGCCCCCGCAGCGCCGAATTTGAGCAGGAGCTCCGGAAGTACGCCGGACGCAGTTGACCCGCGGTGATATTTTTTGTATTTTTTGCGGAATAAGCCTTGACAAATCCGCTATGATACGCTATTATATTACCGTTGTACGCGCGGTTAGCTCAGCTGGCTAGAGCACATGCTTGACGTGCATGGGGTCACAGGTTCGAGTCCTGTACCGCGCACCAGAACCTCACTTCTCCGGAAGTGAGGTTTTTTGTTTACCGTCCACGCCAAAAGGAGGCCCCTATGGAGATCATCTATCAGGATAACCGCGTCGTGGTGGCGGTCAAGCCCGCCGGGGTGCTGTCCACCGACGAGCCGGGCGGCATGCCCTCCCTGCTGCGGCAGGCGCTGGGTACCGACTGCATCCGCACCGTCCACCGGCTGGACGCCCAGACCGGCGGCGTGATGGTCTTTGCCCGCAGCCGTAAGGCGGCGGCGCTGCTGTCGGAGCAGGTGCGGGAGCGGCAGTTCAGCAAATGCTATCTGGCGGTGGTTCATGGTGTGCCGCAGCCGCAAAGCGGCGAGATGCGCGATCTGCTGGGCCGGGACAGCCTCCGCCGCGTCACCTATGTGGCCGATACGCCCTCCGCCGAGACCCGCGAGGCCCTGCTGTCCTATGAGACACTGGGGACGGTCGATGGCCTCTCCCTGGTGCGGGTGCAGCTCCACACCGGCCGCACCCACCAGATCCGGGTGCAGTTCGCCTCGCGGGGCCTGCCCCTGGCTGGCGACCGAAAGTACGGCCTGCCGGAGGACGACGCCCCGCTGGCCCTGTGGGCGTATCAGCTATCCTTCACCCATCCCCAGACCGACAAGGAGATGACCTTTACCTGCCCTCCGCCGGAGACAGCGCCGTGGGTACGCTTTGCCCTTCCCGCCGAAAAATAAGAAAGCCATAGAGAGCGGCACTCTCTATGGCTTTCTCATTTCTCTCAGTTTTCCATATTCTTTCCCAGAAAGGCCGCCACCGTTTGGGCCAGCTTGTACTCCGTCTCCCCTGCGGCCTGCTGGTCGGCGGAGAGGAACAGCACCAGGCCCAGCACATCGCCCTCGCACAGGATGGGCGCGGCCACCGCGGCGGTGAAGCCGCTGAGACCCTCGCAGGCGGGCACGGCCTCGTCGCCGCTGTCCCACAGCCAGATCTGGCGATCCTCCATGATCTGCTCCAGGGGTTGGGAGATGGTCTTGCCCAACAACTCACGCTTGCCCACACCCGCCACAGCGATGATGGCGTCACGGTCAGTGACGGCGGCGGTAAACTCCGTGCTGCGGCTGAGGGTATCGCAGAACTGGGCAGCAAAGTCCTCCAGCCCGCCCAACAGGGAATATTTCTTGAAAATGACCTCGCCATCCTTGGTCGTATAGATCTCCAACGGGTCGCCTTCACGGATACGCATGGTGCGGCGGATCTCCTTGGGGATCACCACGCGGCCCAGATCGTCGATGCGCCGGACGATTCCGGTTGCTTTCATATATAAATTTCCTCCAGTCAAAGCAGATTTTTCATTGGTAGTATCTGCTGTGGCGGCGGTTCTATGCACAGGCAGTTTTTGGCAATGCGGCGGCATCCACCGGAAGCGCAAAGCACTGTATCGCACATTTTTGGGTAAACGCCAGACCTTCCGCGTACAGTTATAGTCCTCTGCAAATTCAGCCGCTAATAGGTTCGAATAAGATATTCGCCGTCTAAGCAAAAGAAAGCTGAAATCCATCCATTCCCCGAGGAGGCGCTTGCTCTCGCCGCAGCATTTATCCAGATGCAGGTTATGGACAACAAGACCCAGGAAGAAGTCCGGTTCATCCAGTAAATACTTTCCACGTCTGTAAGGATACCTCGCAAACACCGCGTCATATTTTCGGGGAAGTTGGCCTAGTTCTTCTTTGTGCCGCGGATAATTTGCGAGGGCCTTTCTGTAGGGTTTGGCTGGCGTTCTTCTTTATTTCGGAGCAGAATTTCTTCATTCCAATGGAACGTTTTCCGGCTGCAGCACTGCCGTGGCTCCCCGCTTCAGCTCACAGGCCGTATAAGAATGTGGATTTCTTGTTTTCTGGTGTGAGATATGGTATCATAAAACACAACATTATTGAACAGCAAAAACTTGATAAACGGCGAAAAAATAATTATGAAAAGATTCGAATAATTAAAAACCGGGATGCGTCTAGTCGCGAAAGTATCGCGGGTTTTTATCTGCTTTTAGCACCAGATGGGGAAGCTGCATCCACCGCGCGGCGGGACCGGAGCTGCTGGCCGAGTGCCGGACGCTGGGCGGCTGCGAGACCGGCGATGCCAAGATCACCAAGGCCTATCGCCTGCCCTGCCGGTATGTGATCCACACCGTCGGCCCCGTGTGGAACGGCGGCAGCCACGGCGAGCGGGAGCAGCTTATCTCCTGCTACCGAACGAGCCTTATGCTGGCTAAAGAGCATAACTGCGAGACGGTGGCCTTTCCGCTGATCTCCTCCGGCATCTTCGGCTACCCCAAGGATCAGGCGCTGCGCGTGGCGGTGGACACCATCGGCGAGTTCCTGCTGCACAACGACATGACGGTCTACCTCGTCATTTTTGACTGTAAGACCTATCAAATCAGCGGCAAATTGTTCGCCGACATTGCCGAGTACATCGACGACCACTATGTGGACGCCCACACCGATTTGCGTCGGGAGCGCCTGCGCCGAATGAGCGTTCTTGAGAGCCGTGCGGAGGCCATCTGTGAGAGCGCAATGCCCACACCGATGATGGCTCCCATGGCTGTGAACGGGCTGGATGATCTGCTGGCGCATCTGGACGCCGGTTTCTCAGAGACGCTGCTGAAGCTCATCGACCGCAGCGGCAAGAAGGACGCCGAGGTCTACAAGAAGGCCAATGTGGATCGCAAGCTGTTTTCCAAGATCCGCAATAATCCGGACTACAAGCCCTCCAAGTCTACGGCTATCGCCTTTGCCATCGCGCTGGAACTGAATTTGGACGAGACCCGCGACCTCATCGCCCGCGCAGGCTACGCCCTCAGCGCCAGCAGCAAGTTCGACATCATTATCGAGTATTTCATCGGACAGAAAAAGTACGACATCTTTGAGATCAACGAGGCGCTGTTCGCCTTTGATCAGAGTTTGTTAGGAGTGTGATAAGTGATGGACAAGGTGAAGCTTGGGAAATTGCAGGAAGTAGATATTCGCAAGGTCTGGACTCATGAACAATATGATTTTTCAAAGTGGCTGTCTGCGGAGGAAAACATACAGGAACTTGGCAATACATTGAATCTGTCGCTTACCGATATTGAGACTGAAAAATTTGTTGGAAGCTATCGCTGCGATATCTTGTGCAGAGATGAAATTACTGGAAAAGTCGTGCTGATTGAGAACCAGCTTGAGCAGACCAATCACGACCATTTGGGGAAAATTCTGACTTATGCATCTGGACTTGACGCATCCGTGGTGGTATGGGTGGTTGCTTCAGCTCGCGATGAACATGCGAGTGCGATTGAATGGCTCAATAAGCATACCGATGATAGCATTTCTTTTTTCTTGATTGAGATTCACGCTTACAAAATTGGTAATTCTGAACCGGCTCCCCAGTTCAAAATCATCGAACAGCCGAATGACTTCGCAAAAGCTGTAAAACGCATTGCTCAGGACAAAGGTATGAATGAATCCCAAAGCTACAGACTGGAGTTTTGGACACAATTCAACGATATCCTTGAACAACGTGGAAGGCCCTTCAATAAGCGAAAGGCGACAACAGACGCTTGGTATTCTATTGCAATTGGATCATCAGAGTGCCAGATATCAATAGATTTAGTGAATAAGGAACACAAGATAAGGGTGGGGCTTTGGATCGCGAATAACAAAAAGCTGTTTGATAATGTGTATGCACATAAAGATGAAATAGAAAGTACATTGGGTTTTGAGCTTTCTTGGCAGCGAATGAATCACAGAAAATCGTCGCGTATATGTAAATATATTGAAGGCTTGGACTTTACGATTCAGGATAATTATGCTGAATTAATGAACGAGTCTATTGATCTTGTTGTAAGGATGCGTGATGCATTGAGCAAATACATTCAGGCTGAACCGTAAACAAATACACCGCTATGCTGAGCCGTTAGGAGCGTGAACCATGACCTTTATCTGCTACCCCAAATGCACTACCTGCCAGAAGGCGCGAAAGTGGCTGGACGAAAACCACATTGCCTATGATTTCCGTGACATCAAGCTGGAGAACCCTGCTTATGACGAGCTATCCGCATGGCACCGGCGCAGCGGACTGCCGCTGAAGAAGTTTTTCAACACCAGCGGCTTGCTGTATAAGTCCATGGCACTGAAGGACAAGCTGCCCCAAATGAGCGAGGACGAGATGCTGAAGCTCCTCGCCACAGACGGTATGCTGGTCAAGCGTCCGCTGCTGGTAGGCGACGATTTTGTCCTCGTGGGGTTCAGGGAAACCCAGTGGGCGGAGCGCCTGAAAACCGAATAAATGTCGCCCCGCAGGCGACCAAACCCTCCTTCGACTGCGCTACAATGACAGCGTAAACAAACGAAGGAGGGCTTTCATTATGACAGAATTGGTTTTTATCCTGGATCGCAGCGGCTCCATGTCGGGGCTGGAGACGGACACCATCGGCGGCTTCAACGCAATGATCGCCAAGCAGAAGAGAGAAGCGGGCGAGGCACTGGTTTCCACCGTGCTGTTCGACAACGAGAGCGTGGTCATTCATGACCGCCTGCCGCTCGGCAAGGTGTCGCCCATGACCGAGAAGGAGTATTTCACCCGCGGCTGCACGGCCCTGCTGGACGCCGTGGGCGGGGCCATCCACCACATCGGCAACATCCACAAGTACGCTCGCCGCGAGGACGTGCCGGATAAAACGATGTTCATCATCACCACCGACGGTTACGAGAACGCCAGCCGCCGCTATGACTACGAGACGGTGCGGCGCATGATCCAGCGGCAGAAGGAGAAGTACGGCTGGGAATTTCTCTTCCTGGGCGCCAACATCGACGCGGCGAGGGAAGCGGCTCGCTTCGGCATCGGCGCTGACCGTGCGGTGAACTACAAGTGCGATGAGGCCGGTACGGCGCTGAACTACGAGGTCATCAGCGAGGCCGTGTGCAGCGTCCGCGCCGCAAGGCCCCTCAGCGCCGACTGGAAACGCCGCATCGACGAGGATGTGAAGATGCGTGGAAGATGATGGATATGCACGGCGCGGTCTGGGGCGACATCGTAATTCTTTCCCGTTGACTTTCTTCCTCTTCTGTGATACTTGTTTGTCGCAGGAGGTGAGAATCATGTACGACACCCTGAGGGAGCTGCATCGCAAATTCTGGAAAGAACTGCCCAAGCTGGAAGTCGAGCGGCAATACGACGAGGCTTTTCGGGAGCTGATGCGCCGATTGGAAAAACCAGAGCGTAAGCTGGTGCTGCGGCTGCTGGACACAAGAGGCCTGTTGGCGGAAAATGCTGCATTTGACAGCTTTGCGTGTGGCTTCCATCTGACGCTGGAACTGACAACTGAATCACAACAATACCAAGAAGAACGGTCAGAGGAAGCTCTGGCCGTTCTTTGCGCAACGGAGGAGAATGAAGATGAAAACTAAAATCATGTTACTGATAATCAGCGCAGCACTGTTGCTCACGGCCTGCGGGCAGGTGCAGAGCGGCTCAGAAGAAACGACATTGCCGCTAACACCGACGGTGCAGGAAGAAACACAGCATCTACAAGCAACACCTGAACCAACAACGACAGCAAAGGAACCGGGCACACCGCCGATCACAGCGCAGGAGCAACCACAAAAAGAGAATACCCATCAAGAGGGAAACGCTCCACAATCCGCCGATACCCCTGAACCGGCCGAGAAACTTGTTCCCTCGGAAGATATTCCCTCCGAGACCGTCCATGCCAAGACGGGCTATATAGAACCCGAACCAACACCGGAGCCTGAACCGGCACCGACGCCATCTGCGCCCACATACCGTCAAGCGGCCATCGATACCGCCAACACCTATGCGGTCACAGAGTACGGCGTCACCACGGACGCAAGTCTGACACTGGACAACAGCGCCTACCGATTCCCTGCGGCGGTACCGACAGACGCATCACAGGAAACATTGGACGCCAAAACAAAGGACATGGTGGACTTCACGTTCCGCCAACTCATGATGCAGGCTGGTGTGGACGGCCTTGTGGGTGCCGGATTCCGCTGCAACGTCTGCATCATAGAGGAAGGTGGCAGTTTGCTGATCTACGTCCTCTACGACGGTTAAGCGGCGCAAAACCTGCGTCGGTATAAGCAAAGAAAGAGGGATTCCCTGCTCGAATCGAGCAGGGAATCCCTCTTTTCAAATCTGCTTTAACTTCTCCAGATACTCGGCGTCGCTCATTCCGCCTGCTAAGAACGACGCCTTCACATCCTGAATATACGCCACCCTGCGGTTCCATTCCTCCGCACTAAGTTTTCCCCGATACTTCCATGTTTTCAGCCGGTTATATACTTTGGTGTATTCACGGTAGGCAAATTCCTTACCGTTCTTTTCCTTCTCCTTGCGGTGAGCGCCGACCTGTCGGCAGGTGCGTGTCTCCTCTCCCGGCGCTACCCGTTGGCAGTACACTGTGTCGTATGCCCCTGTCAGCAAAAACCACCTGTCGCAGTTGTGACACAACCTTGGAACATTGCCTACGGCCATGCCGCGGTAGAGATCCATGTACAGAAAGCTGACCAAGTCCTCGAAAGTCATTTTTTCCGCGATGAACGGAAGTCCTGTTTTCTGATCTCGCTCCACCACGAAAGAAATGTTCACCGGAAAATTGTCCTTGCGTTCGTCCATGTACGCAAGATCATCTTTGTCCTCTGTCTGCAAATAGATCTCCCGGAAAGACTCCATACTCTCCTCAAATGCTGCCGCATAGGCCTCCGGCCTGCGGGAAGGCAACTCCTCAAAAAAGTCGGTCAACATGTCGTCCACGTCATACTGGAACCGCTTGATGTCATCGGCCATGCAGCTATACCGTCCCTGCCAGCGCCGCAGCAACTCATTCTCCTGTGTCCCGACCGTGAGCATACGATCATGCTTCGCTGCATCTTCACGCAAATCGTGGATCATGTAGCTGACAGCGCTGCGTTTTCCATCCCAGTGCGGAATTTTGTTATACAGCGGGAACTGTCTGATAAGCGCCCATGCCCTGTCTAATTCCTGAACCGCCATGCCTGCGCTGGACGCTGTCCGTGCGTTCAGAAACACATTGAATTCCTCGTTGGCCAGTTGGGTCAGCTCTTTCAATTCCGCGAGAAGCGCGTCGTCTATCTCCAAGGCTTCGGCGGCGAAATATCCCAGCGGATATTCCTTGCCTGCCACGATGCTGCTTTTCTTTCCAAACGACACTTCAAACCACTCAAAGAGACTGTCGTTCTGATAGGCCATGCTTTCATCCTCCGTTTCCGATGGAGTTTTCGTTGTGTACCCAACAACCGCTGGAGCTATTGCGCCTGATTTTCGGCTGTGCTATGCTCACATTGTATCTGATGGATGGCCGCAAGTCAATCAGATACGATTGCGGTAATTCAAAAAAGAAAAGGTAACGCAAAATGAAAGTATCGAAATACACCACCTACGATGAGCTGCCGTTATTCCTCAATGCGGAAATGGTAGCAAAGGTGTTGGGTATCTCTATCTCCAGCGCCTACGAGCTCATGCACGAAACGAGCTTCCCTGCTCTGCGTGTGGGCAGCCGCATTGTCGTCCCGAAAGAAAAGTTCTGCCGGTGGGTAGAGTCGCAGACAGGCGGTGCGCGATGACCCGCACCCTGCCGTGGCAGAAGCCCGACCCTGCCAAGAGCTACTACCCCGTACCAAAGGTCATCTGCCAACTAGGACTGTCTCCCGGCGAGATCGCCGTGTACTCGTTTCTACTGTTCTGCGAGGATCGTAAGACCTACCAGTGCTACCCCAGCTATCGTACCATCGGCGACGCCGTAGGCATGAGCCGCAATACGGTGTGCAAATATGTGCGGTCGCTGGAGGAGAAAGGCCTCATCCGCACGGAACGTACCTCCATCGTTCTCAAGAATGGCCGCAAACGAAACGGCTCATTGCTCTACACACTGCTACCGTGGAAACAGGCCGTGGAGCAGTTCCATCAGCACCAACTGGCCATGGCTGAAGCTGCTGCCGAGCGGCAACAGGTGCAGCAACAACTGGCGGAACAGGACAACTCAACGCGCGGAGGTGAGGCCGTATGATCTCGCAACTGCTGTGTGCGTTGATCGACAGTGACCCGCTGTATGTGGCCAAGCGCACGGCGGACACCCGCCGCTACATCATGGCAGCGTGGCGCAAAGCTCACGATAGTCTGCTGGACGAAAATGCCGTGGCATTGTTTCTCTGCGACCCGTTATGCGGCAGCCTAACTCCGGAGCAACGTGTGTTTGCCAGCCGGTGTCGGGATGAAATGAACAGCGTCTACGGGGAGACGTTGTTCCGCCTTGTACAGTGCTGGGTCATGGTACGTCGCGGCATGGTGAAGAGCCTGCGGGATGGCCTGAATCTGCTGGGGATAGGCAGCCCCAGTGAACCCCCGTGTTCGCCCCTGTGAGCCGCTGTGTGGCCTCGCAGAAGGGTAGCAGGGTAAACCCACGCCCAGGGGGATTTGGAGCGATTTTGGAGGCCTTTTCGGTGCGCCGAAAAAGGAGCAGGTGAAAGGAACGACGCTTTGTTGCTGCCGTTCCGGCCACAACTGCCCGCAGTGCGGGCAGTTTCGGGGTTTTTCGCACGACGCTTTTCAACGCCTGTTTTGAGAGCTGCGGCGCTTATTTTGCAGAAAGTACGAAAAAAGCAAGTGTTTACAAGGGTTTGGCACGACGCTTTGATAGAAAAGAAAGGATACAATCAATGGAAGAACATGGAAAAAGCAGACATACGATCTGGCTCCCGGACGAGACGTGGAACAGAGTAAAACTACTGTATAAAGAGGACAACTGTTTCTCCCAAAGTGAGTTTGTGGAAAAGGCAATACGGTTTTATGATGGCTATCTGCACACCGCAAAGTCCAGCGACTTCCTGCCGAAGGTGCTGCTGGAAGTGCTGGAAGGCACACTGGGTGTGTACGGTGACCGGCTGGGCAGGCTGCTGTTTAAGCTGGCGGTGGAGCACAACATGACAAACCATCTGCTGGGCGGCGATGTGGATATGACCCGCGAGGAGTACAACAAAATGCGCGGCAGCAGCGTCCGTGAGGTGTCGGCAACCCACGGAGCGATCTCCTTCAAGGATGTGCTGCTGTTCTATCAGGGAGAGTGACCGGCGCAAAACCTGTGTCACAGTAAGCAAAGAAAAGCAAAATCTTTTCCTAGCTATTCCGCCTAGCTTGTGGTATGTATGTTGGTTACAAATCGGAGGTGATCCCAATGGCAAAACGAAGACCAGCCGGTGACGGTATGGTGCGTAAGCGGGAGGACGGCCGCTGGGAGGGTCGCATCGTGGTCGGCCACAGGGAAAACGGCGAGCCGCTGTTCCGCCACGTCTATGCCAAGACCCAAAAGGCACTGCTGGACAAGCTCCACCAGAACATCGAGTGTTACCGTGACGTGGAACTGACCGAGGACAGCCGTATGACGCTGGGCGAATGGCTGGATCGCTGGATCACGGAGTACAAAGAAGGAACGATACGCCCCAGCACCCTCACCAACTACCGCCGCTACATCGAACTCTACATCAAGCCGCAGCTGGGCGACAAGCAGGTGTCTCTCATCACCCAACAGGATATTCAACGGATGTACCGCCGCCTGAAAAAGAACGGGCGCGTCCGTGAACACCCAGAGATGGACTATCAGCTCTCCGACGCCACGGTCTGCCACATTCACCTCGTGATGCACGGCGCGATGAAAGACGCGGTGCAGGCGCACGTCATTCCCAGGAACCCCACTGAGGGTACGACCGCACCCAAGCCCAACTACAAGCCCAAGCGCATCCTGACACGACCGGAGCTGGATGCCTTCCTTGAAGTGGTGGAGCAGGATGATGTGTGGCGTGACTTCTTTCAAGTCGAGCTGATGACCGGTCTGCGGCGCGGTGAGATCTGCGGTCTGCAATGGAGCGACTTCGACGAGGCCGCCGGTACATTGAAAGTGTGCCGTACCCTTCACGGCCAGAGGAAGGGGACGTACACCATCGGTGAGACGAAGACCAATCAGGGCATGCGCACCATCATCCTTCCGCACAGTGTAGTCGATATCCTGCGGCGGCGCAAGACGGACGCCATCGGGCCGTGGATATTTCCTGATCCGGTGAGGCCGGAGGATCCCGTCAACCCCGGCAGCGCCTATACCCACATGAAAACGCTGCTCCAACACGCGGGACTGCCCAGTATCCGCTTCCACGATCTGCGTCACACATTCGCGACCATGGCGATCTCCAGCGGCGTGGACGTGAAGACACTGTCCAACATGCTGGGCCACTACAGCGCGGGCTTCACGCTGGACACCTACACGCACATCACCAACGATATGCAGAGAGGCGCGGCTGAGAAGATCGGCGGCTTCATGGAATCCGCCACGGCAACGACCACGCCGGAACCTCCCGACCCGCCGGAGGAAAGCCGGTGCAAGGTGATTCCGTTCGAGAAGGTGGGATAAAACAGACGACGCCCAAGGGACAAACTTGCGTCCCTTGGGCGTCCATTTTCTGTTGTAAGGAAGACTCCCTCATTTTTTTGTGCGGATGTAAGCAATGCATTACCAATGGATATAGTTTACACGGTAACGACTACCAGATGCATAACCCTCAAAATTACTTCTGTTTTCACTGCTGTAATAAAGGGGGCATATTATCTGCGCAGGAAAGTCATTCGCCCTCAATTTATTATAAGGCATTTTTCCTCCTCATTATTTCTGTAATGGGAGAATTCTCTTTGCCTTTAGGAATAATTGGATCATCATCTGGCGTAATAGCACACACCGACAAAAAATCATTTCCCAATATATCGCTTGCATTGCAGATAATAATACTTTCCCGCTTCATTTTGATTCCCAATTCCATGTAGACGGACGGCTCTGCTGTTCTATCTGGCATATAGGCTGGGCACAAAAAGAATTCCTGATATTTTTCAAGTTCGCCCTCGAACATTTTTAAGTTTGCATCACTGGATGGTTGCATTGTGTGGAGCCGCACAGGTAAAGAAGCAATAAACAAATCCTCTCCAGAATCGCTCGAAAAGCTATTTGGCCCAATAGCAACACGATACCAATTTGGATGCTTGCGGTCAATGCCCTTAATGATGCGGATTCCAAGCTGATTATTAATATTATGATCGCCCATTAGTTTGCGCCAATCTTCCCAAATTGCTTTGCCATGGCCTGTTTCGAAGATAAAAGAAAGTACAGGAGGTACGCAATATCCTTTATATGCCATAAACATAACACCCTTCCATTGTGCTTGGTTCCAGGTAGGGATATTTATGATTGAGGAAGTGTACATGTTGGCATTGCTTATTTTGGCAAAACCTGCGTCGGGAGGTATGTCAAAAACCACATTCTTTGGCAGTACCACAGGTTCTGCAGCTTCTTGCCTTGGAGCGCTTGTTATCGGAGATTTTCGGGTTCTTATCATCTCCAGACAAGGATAATCATGTACTAACGCGGGATAATAGAAAGTTTCTTTTCCGAGAACTTCCATACCAAAAAATATGCTATTTGCAAAAACTCCTGAGCGCTCAAATGCGGCATCATTTCGAACCATTTTCTCTATTTTCGCCAATTCAGAAGGAACCGGAAACATAATAGAAATGACTTCAGCTAACAAACTGTTCATGAAATCTGAGAAAAGGTCTTGTTCATGAACAATATTTTGAGAATCATAATCTCTGAAAGCAACCTCAATGCTTGAAGGCTTTTCGGCGGAATGTAAAATCCGAACCAATTCTTGAGTCGAGTTGTCGTAGCGGAGATTGATTTCTATCTCTCCGTGTAGAGAAATAAGCTTATTAGGCAAACCTGATCCAAGGAAGCTTTCGATGGTGGCAAGTATAGTCGCTGCAAACTCAAATTCTCCATGATTATAAGGGGTAGAAAAATTCACATTAATGGAGCATCCAAGTACTTTAGAGTGAAGTGAACAGGTGTCTTCGAAGCCATACCAAGGAGCATTGACCATTTGCTTCAATGCCGGTTGATCTTTCCACTTCCCAATTACATCATCAAATACTTCAGTACTGCCGCCTAATTCGGCAAGCATTTCCTCATCGTAGTGACCGAGTTCGTATTTCATCGCAGCCCTTGAAAAACTCAAGCCTTGCTCGTCTAAAAAAGCCGGAAATTCTCCGAGCCCTTTTGCTGTTTCGTATGGTGTGCGAAGCAATTGAAGCGCCAACACATAATCAAAATTGTCATCCTTATCATCGTTTGAGCGAATCTCGCCAGGGTATATGTGTTCGGCAATAAGTGAAAACCTGTGAAATACAATAGCATTAAACACATGCCCGAGCCTTAATTCGATGTTCTTCAGAGAATACGCACTCATAAAGAGTACAGGTGAGACATCACCAAACTTGAAGTACTGATTTAAGCAGAGAATAAAGTCATAGTAATAGAAATTTCTGGCAGCCCAAAACAGACCAATGCTTTGGAAAACGTCTGCCATATCCAAAACCGCAAGAGACAGGAGTTCTTTGCTTTCTTCGTTGTAAAGCTTGCTCAATGTGCGGCTGAAATAAATCAAAGCATCATATGGCCTCTCATCTTTTAACTTGCGACCACGATTTGCAAGAAGTTTAGCGGCCTCGATATTTCTCTTCTGCTCACTCATAATATCGACGGAACGCTCAAACATTTCGGGAAATCGCTTGGTGTTTTCAAATACAGGAAACTCTTGGATAGCGCGACAAAGAGGACGAATGTCCAAATCAAGATGTCCGGAACTTCCCTCCAGGATCAGGATAATGTCATCAGCTATTGTATCTGGATTATCTCCCAGAAAGAAGCGTATTAATTGAAATGCAGCCTTAGCCTCAATAGCTGTATTTGGCTTAGAAGGGTCACCCGTATAGCGAGAATATTCATCTTTTATAATCTGAGTATGCTCATCTATAGAAAATGTGTTGTCGTTCAGGGACAGGGAGAACAGATTAATCCAAAGAGTGATGAGATTGATAAAGAGGTTTACATTTTGACTTTCCATCACAAGCTTTTCGTAATCTTTATAGAAGCTATAGTAGTGGTTTTTGTCTTCATACCACCAATACACAGTCCATGCCGCATCGCATACAGCATTGGCGTGGTCAACTATGCTCCCTTTTTCTGCTGAAAGCCTAATACTGCGATCAATAAGCCCTAATACCTGATGCAGAGGATATTCGAGTTCTCTTGCTAAAATGACATTTCTTTGCGCAAGGGCCACAATCTCTGACTGTTTGGTTTGATGGGAAGCAAGTTTTTGTTCATTTTCTTCAAATTCTTGCTTGCGCTTTAGGTCCTGCGCCCCCATTTTTACCTCATCTCGAAAGCTGTCAGAAAAGCCAAAAACAGATATTGTCATATCAATATTTTGAGGTGAGGAAAATACTTTATCGAGAATCCAGCTTCTGTCTAAAATCCGGATATCCAAATCATGCAAATTTCGTAATTCATCTTCTACTTGGGCTCTTTTCTTGTCTGGGACATACTGGTTGGACATAAAGAAAATCTTAGTATATCCGCGCCCCTCTTGTTGATTGACTGAGACGATTTTGACCACATCGGATTTTACCTTTGATTTCCAGTCCTTCTTTGCACTTATAGCAAATGCCCATCGTTCCGAAGCGGCTGTGTTCCCGTAGTACCATAGGTTCGATATCTCTTGTGCAACAGGATATGTTTCGCTGTCCACTTTGCTATCACCGCCTCCGGTCGGGCCGGTTTGTGGTAATAAATTTGGACATACTTCTGATTCAGCAAGTTTTCTGCAAAATTCCTCAAAGGTTTTCTCGAGATTCTTACTTGTAAGAGACTCAAGATAATAATCGAACATATCTCGGTCCAAGTTCCCCTTTTTTACTAACACCGAATCCGAGAACTGTTCAGGATGTATCTTTTTATAGAATTCATTCTGACGTCCCATTTGAACCCCTCACTATTTGGAGATTTTTTGAATGTATTACAGATGAAAAAAGCCGCATGGGAATACTCCCACACGGCTGCCTTGGTGGCACAAAGGCCTACCGTAGAATTATTATAGGGGATAATGCTGGAAAATTCAAGTTTCCGTCGCAACTACACCCCAAAATGCTTGAGCTACACCCGTTAGGGATGGATTAGGGATTTTGCGTTTTTCGGTGCTCGTCCTTGTCCCGACTTCCACCGCCATTTTGTCCCGCTGACCACAGTTAAAATGTGGTCAAGCGCACTCTAAAAAACAAACTCTTAACGCAGAAAAACCGCCTTTTTAGGCGGTTTTTCGGGGAAAGGTGGTCCGAGTGACAGGATTCGAACCTGCGGCATCCTGCTCCCAAACTTATCGGGAATACTTTTTCCACTCGTTTATAGCGGTTTTCGGCACTTTTTAATTTGTTTCACTTACTCTTTGACGCTCTTATCTCCACTGTTTCCGAGTGCTCCGAAACGGTAGGTGGTCTGTTATGTGGTCAACAGCAATTTCCACGGAATAATATGAGCTACACGCCTCTTGCATTTACGCGAGGGGCGATTGCTTTTATACGGTTATTATAACTCTGAACAACCCCTGATTCAAGTCAAAATTTGCACCGCAGTAGACAAAGAAAAAGGTTTGAATAAAAGCCGAATTAAATTCTTAAGGTAAACGATCCATTTGTTAATTCAGAACACTCGGCAGATGTCCAATCCATTAACCCTTTTGCATTTTGATACAAGAGGCTTATATCAATTATTTTTGAGACACTTGAAAAAGATAACGACCGTGTCCCCGGAATATATTCTATATTAATTGCATCGGCAATTACTTGTGCCGAGAGACTTTTATTGTGTTTCTGGTATACTTTTATTGGTTCTATTGTGTCGGAAACTCCGAGAATATAAAGCAAGGGATTAGACTCATAGGATATCTTTTTGAAATTCTCTTCCAGCAAGTCGAATAATTTATATTTTTCGTAAAGATCACGTGTTTCAGCTGATTGTTTAAAAATGTTGTGCGATAAAATGCAATCAGATATATATGAGAAGATGGTGAGTTGTTCACTGCAAAAATGTCGATTTCGATAGTAAAAATCACTGAGGTTTTTCGTTACATTTTCTTCATTTAGCGAAGAAATATAGGCCAGCATATAGTTTTTTATCATTCTATCGTAAAAAAGCAATCCGCCAACTATCCCGTGGTCTACACGTTTTCGTTCATTGATGCAATAATTCATATATCTTGTGATGATTCGACTTGGATATTGATGTTCGGCAATTTTGCTACCATTTGAAAAACGCAATTTAGGATAACCGGAAACTGTGTTGTTTCGCTGAGTTAACTCCATAAGCAGAGCATGCTCCAAATCAGGAGTATTGTTTCGTCCTGAACGAGAAAAGGAGAATGCGCCTAATTGAGAAAACGGCGACAAATTTATGCCCAATTTCCTTTTGATTTCTTTAAGGGCTTGATATTCTCCTGGATGGCAATACTTGTAGTGAGTATATCTTTGACCTGGAATAGGAGCTCGTTGTGGATATTGTATGGTGCAATCTTCTTTCTCTGTAACGCTATATCCGTAATCATGATACAAATACGTTAAGAACCATAGATATGCAAACGGAAAATGATTTACACTTACAAGGGAAAGCGGTGTAAAACTATTAATACAATTCTCGATGAGCAATCCTAAAAAGAAACCCGAAACAGTATGTATCGCTCTTTCCGCAGGCAGTTGATATTGCTCTTCAAAACGATACGATAGCACAGATTCTTTCCTGCCGGCTGTAAAATAATTG